>Ga0206859_1083_pt1 | contig 18614 bp, 18 predicted proteins | sample Alteio_BWOrgCont_47_FD_152882 | JGI IMG/M metagenome (GOLD analysis project Ga0206859, IMG submission 152882) | Enriched cells from forest soil in Barre Woods Harvard Forest LTER site, Petersham, Massachusetts, United States -... | ecosystem: Environmental > Terrestrial > Soil > Temperate forest >... | reverse complement strand
TGGTTAGCAACGGTACGTGCCCATCTTCGTTCATCCCGATCACCACTGTTCTCAAATGAGACATTGAAGGTTTTCACCCGTGTCGTATGGCGAGCCATTAAGCCGACTATGAGACTAGAATCTAAACCACCCGATAAAAAAGCACCTACCGGAACATCTGCCATCATTCGTTTTTGCACCGACTCATGCATCAGCGTGCGAATCTGCTGTATGCATTGTTCTTCCGTTTCAGGAAATACAAATCCATCGATGGGCAACGCAGCAAGCACCGTATACCATTGCACAAAAGAGATCGTACGCTGCGCGTCTAGCTTCAGATAATAACCTGCCGGTAATTTATAGATCCCTTGATACATGGTCATAGGCGCCGGTGGCACCAAAAAGGTCAGATAATGGGAGACTCCTTGTCTATTAATCTGTTTTGAAAGCCATGGCAATTGCCATAATGCTTTCATCTCCGATGCAAATGACAACATACCACCCATCAACGAGAAATAGATCGGTTTAATGCCGATACGATCACGCGCAATATACAATTCATTGCGCTTAGTGTCGACAATAATGAGAGCAAACATGCCATCAAATCTGTCTAAACAATCGATGCCCCATTGCTGGTAGGCATAGATGATCGTTTCAGTGTCAGATTGTGAGCGGTACACATAGCCATATGATTCCAGCTCTGTGCGCAGTATACGGTGATTGTAGATCTCACCGTTAAAGCATACAACAACCGATTGATCAGCATTGCTCATGGGTTGCAGCCCTGCCGGCGAAGTGTCAACGATGCTTAATCGTCGGTGTGCCAGGCCAATGCCCATTTTTTGTGATAGCCATATCCCGGAACCGTCAGGACCGCGGTGTGCTTGCGCGCTGTTCATGCGCTCTAAGACTGCTTGATCTATGGACTGTGCTACCGTAAGGCGTGCATAACCGGCCACTCCACACATGACTAACACCTGTTTACTTAGATTATGAAAAAAGGATCTCAAGAGAGAAAATCATGCATAAAACGGGCACACATTACCATGTTTGCGAAAAAACTGCACGCTTTTTGTAGATTGAAACATAATGCATGGATTATGCGACATTGGTATGGCAACAAAAAAGCCCGGCTTTTACCCCGAGCTCTTTTTGAAAAGATCTTTATATTGCTGACCGGCTCATCCCTTTGCAGCCGCTGTTGGCGACTTTGACGGCCACAGATATTTAGAGGCCAACCCTACTGCACCTAAAGCGGTAAACGCTGCTCCCAGCGCTGCATAACGGCGACGTTTTGCAAATGTACCTTTGGGTTGTAATGGAGTTATTTCAAGATTATATGTAACACCACTTCCCATACTCGAAATTGAGTCTGTGAAATCTGCACTAAATAAAAGTCCTTGATAAGGCTTATCTGTTATCGCAGTAACAGAATTTGTCCTATCTTTTCGTGGCATTGAAAAATAACCAAAATAGCGTTTAATTCCAGAACTCATTTTTTGAACAATTTCTTGCGGCTTAACTTCTCGCTCCTCATCTATCATCAGCTTCGATAATCCTGTAGCATGATAATTATGATCTTTTCTATCTTGATCTGATTTCCGACAAAATCTTGTCTTTGTTACATCAGTTGTATAATCTTGCCATAACTGATTTTGACTTACTGCCGTACTACTAACCTTATCAATTGAAAAACCCATACCTTCAGGTCTAAGGTGTAAGTTGCTAAAACCAGATATTATATTGGCAGATCCCGATATTTTCACCGGCAACGCGGCAGGTTCATAGCGATTAGCATCAAAACGTGTTCCTACTTTGGCATATGGCTTCATCACTTCTGATCTTAATGGTAAATCTTGTACATTTCTTGATTCCGAACAAAAAACCGAAGCAGAACCGCACATAACAACTAAGCTCAACAATATATTATTTTTCATCGATTTCTCTTAACGCAAATGTTACTTTTACTTAACCATTTCACACTTAAACTCATTAATCTTCACATGGCAGCCATACTCATCATGCACGTAGGTGCCAAGCTTATTGCCACCACTCAATGCTATGCATACAGGATTTTTAGGATCCGGTTGGGCGCTGTAAGAATATTGGCCCAGCAAGATAGCAGATTTTATCCCTTTTTTTATCTCATTAAGCCACTGCGTAATGTCGGCAGCACGAGAGCGTGAGCTATAATCAAACTCCTGCTTGATCGCTTTGTGTACCATTTTAAGATTCGATTTATTCTTAATCAATGTCTCTAACCAAAACTTACATTCTTTACTTGCCGATGGATTGACCGACACATCTGCATCAAAACTGTATTGTATGGTAGTGCCACCCGTTTTGTCACAGCTATATGTATTGACATGGTATGAGCGAATGTACCCTTTGGCCTTCATATCATCAAGCCATTTCACATATAAATTAACCGCTTCTGGTCCCTTTTGATCAATGAGATTGATCAGTTTTTGTGCATGCTCAAGGGTAACATCAACCTTGAGATGTAATTTCACCTCACGGTTGGTCGCGCAAGCGCCAGCACCGGCCGCTGCTGCAACACCATTTGCCAACAGAAAAGCAATGCTTAGTATATACTTATTCATAGTTTCTCCTAGAGAGCAAGAAAGCCATATTTCTCTTATAATAGACTCTTTATAGTTTTATACTTCACTACAAATAGGATACCCAAGAGCGACAAGAAAGACAAAGGGCCTCTGCTAGTAGCCCTTTTGACAATATTGAACCTGAAAAACTACCAAAATAGCCAGCCAAAGGAACTATTGAGCAAAAAAGCGCTTTTTTGAAGCTTGAGCGACTTTTTCAGCCGTGAATCTTGCGAATCTCAAACAATGAGCCAAGCATACGGGTACCGGCACGCATAACCTGAAGCTTGCTGTCAGCCTGGTCTCGCCAAACGGTCGGCGCCTCTTTAATACGGTACCCATATTTTTTACATAAATAGAGCAGCTCCACATCAAATGCCCATTGCGCAATCTGCAATTGTGGCGCAACCTTCTCTATAACCTGGCGGGTAAAGATCTTGGCTCCGCACTGATAGTCACTATAAGATAGGCCAAACAGATAGCGTATTAATGAATGGTAAACCAGTTTGCGGCCCCATTTTTTAATAAAGGGGCGCTGAGGGTAAATGACCGAGCCGGCCATATAACGGTTGGCAATAACGCCATCATAGTCAGACTTGTCCGGCGCAGCTTGCCAAGCCGGAAGGCCTGGATAAGCGTAGTCGGAAAGGTAGGTGAGCAATGCTGCATAATCTTCTGGCAAGGTTGACATGTCGGCATCAACAAAGCCGATGGTATCATTCGGACGGGTCAGGGCATCGCAAAAGCCAAGCTTTACGGCAAGCCCCTTGCCGGCACGCGGCTCGTCAATAATGATAATATTACCATGCTCGGCCTGCGCCTGTTCAACTACCTGACGAGTATTGTCAACACAACCATTGAGCACGACAACCAACTCATAGTCAAGGTTATGGCTCTTTTTATAGGCCTTAAAAAAACTGCTATAGGCTTGCAAGGTGCGACCTATACGCCCTGCTTCATTGTATGCAGGAATAACTATACTGGTACGCTTCATGGTCCTTAATTCCTTTTATTATCTTTATATTTTAAATCCCAGATATCTTGCGCAAGCTGCACGAAATTCGCCTTGCAACCGTGGGAACAAAACTAATTTTTCTTCTAATTGCTGAGCTGGCATAAGATTATCCGGTTTAGGACGTGTAATATTTAGCTGCATCTTCTGGAAAACAGTCAAAAAAGAAGCCATTTGTAAGCGCTCTAGGTTATCATTATAGTCGTTGGCTTGTAGACTTTCTAAATGGGCTTGTCTCTCTTGAGCAGAAGCTTGCGGGGTATAAGTATACCAGATTGAAGCATAGCTACCCCACGATTTTTTTTCGTGCCTTTCAATTTTTCCTTGTTCAAGCATTATAGAAAAAACTGTTGTACGTCTTTTGGCAGGAATAAATTGTAACCTAGTAGCTTCACCGCCATGCGTAGCCATTATTACCAAGCAAAGGAGAAGAGCAGAAATTCTTTGGATCCAGCAACTATTCATCAGCATAGAGTATCTCTAAGAAAATAATGCAATTTTTTTTATCTCGTTTATTCTATCAAATCTCAACCGTTTGTCATCTACCTACTCTATTTGATTGATCATGCAACGTATTACCAAAAAAGAGCTTTTACCACTCATCAAACAATATATTCCTGATAACCCGGTGATTGTCGAAGCCGGCTGTTTTGATGGCAGCGACACGCTGAAACTGAGCCAGTTTTGGCCAGCAGCAACGATTCATGCTTTTGAACCGGTGCCGGAGATTTTTGCTATCCTGCTAAAGAACACCTGCCAGCGAGCGAACATTGCTCACTACAATGTTGCTTTGAGTAGCCATACCGGCAGTGCACCGTTACATCTTTCCTCAAAACCAACCGATCCTGAAGCCCCCTTTCGAGCCGCCTCTTTATTACAACCAAAAGAGCGTCTGCGCTGGTCAGATGTCACCTATCCCAAAACAATAGAGGTTAACACGATCACTCTCGATAGTTGGGCAGAACAGCAGGGTATCGATCATGTCGATTTTTTATGGCTCGATGTGCAAGGCTATGCATTGCCTATTTTACAAGCATCACCACGTATGGTGTCAACACTGCGCGTGCTGTATGTGGAAGTTGAATTTATTGAAGCCTATGAAGGGCAACACCAATATCATGCGGTCAAAACATGGTTAGAATCGCAAGGTTTTGTGATGACTGCGCGTGATTTTGATGATACACCCCACTGGTTTTTCGGCAACGCACTATTTACGAAGTCAAACAAACTCTAAGTTTGTGAAGAACGTAGGCAGACTTCTTCCGGGCAAGCTTGCCGATACTACTTCGCATAAAGCTTCGTAGTACTTCGGCCCGGCCTGCCCGGCGTAGCCTTGGCGAAGTCGCGATAAGCGTAGCCGGATCAAAACTCATTTGTCCATGAGGTAGCCCAATGATGCACGGCAAATGACTCAGGGCGAACAAAACTCATAATAAAAGCGCGATCTTTATTGCTGCGCAATGCCCCAGACCAAGGATAAAAAAAGGTGGGTGGAAATATAATAGTGGTCTTAATTTTGTCATGCGCAGCAATCGATTCATTAATACAGCGATAAAAATAATCGGGGCCGGTGCGATTAATAATGGCAGCAGCTCCATTGCTTGCTTGACGAGCTGTTTTTTTTATGCCCGCAATGCACCGTTTTATAATCGGGTGCTTAGGTGCGCAGCCGATAAGACCATTCAATACATATAACCAGCCGCCACCCGGATTTGCATAAGAGCCGGTATAAAAATCACAGCAATGGTGCAATAGATCAAACGGTTGCAGCGATTCGAAATCGGTGTCCACGTACAAACCGCCAAAGCGATATAAAATCTCATAGCGTGCAATGTCAGATTTTTCACCATAGTTGGATGCTGCACAATAGGCATCCCAATTGACCAACCCTAATGCTGCTACTTTAGCATCATCCCACACTATACAACGCCAACCCGGGTGTAATTGTTGCCATGTTTTTCTATACTGCGCAAACCTTTCTGGCAAGGGGCTACCAAGCCAAATGTGATGAATAATTTTAGGAATCTTCGGCTTCTTACTATAGACAGCACTTTTCATCTGCTTATCGTAGAAAGTTTTAAAAAATTGCCACCCTTTTATGTCTCCTGCGGTGAGCAGTTTTTTTTCCGGCGCATAACATTGTTGTGCACTGTATAAAACCGATGCTAAAAAATCCACTTTTGGCAGCTGATGCACATCTTGATTGCTGACGCACATACAGCTCATTGCCAATAAAGCAAGAACTTTTCTCTTCCGTTCTACAAACTTGCAAAAGCAGGACCAGTCTACTATCAGATATTTTATAAAACAGATCATAAATTTTGCAGATCCCGTTAAAGTGTGGTATGTATTGCCCGTGCAAAACTACTATGAGTCTTTTTTAATTTCAACCAAGGAGAAAAAATGCTGCGTCTTTACAAAAATATACTTCTGTTAACCACCTGGAGTTTTAGCTTAACAGCAGCTACGCTCGAGTATGTGACCAGTGATGCTATTATTACCCCAGAACTATCATCTGGCGCTATTATCAGAGATGAATTTCCCGGTTTTAGATTAGATTTTATCTTGCTCTATTGCTTAATGAAAAAATATAGCCCTGCAACAATATTTGAAGTCGGCACCTGTGATGGTGATGGGACCTTAGTTATTACCAATGCTTGCCCTACTTCTTTAGTCATAAGCCTTGAACTACCAGCACATACTCCTCCTTATAATCTTACTCCCGAGCGTATGGGGCATCGCTGCAATAGAGCATATAGGCAAGTCATAGGTGATAGCCTGACCTATAACTATGCGCAACATTTCCCGCTTGATGGCTGGTTTATTGATGGTGCACACGATTATGAACATGTCAAACATGAGACTGAACAAGCTATAGCATCCCAAGCAGAACTCATTGTTTATCACGATACTGATATTAAGGAGGTTTTTGAAGCCGTTATTGATGCCCTACAGGCAACCGATTATAAGATTTTTAGGGTTACTGATTCTCGCATTACCTATGCAATAAAATAGAGAAAAAAATGACACATCTACTAAAAAAGTTACTGCTCAGCTTGACGCTGTCACCATTTCTTATTGCTCAAGATAAAGTTTTAATCGTTACCTGTAGTTACAGCAGGCCAGATTTTATAGAGATGCAAGCCAAAACATTTAAAGCCTTCATGCAGGACCCCTATGAATTTATGGTGTTTGATGATGCACCTGATAGCGCTACCAGTGAAGCTATACAGACTATGTGTCAAAAGCTGTCACTCGGTTATCAACGCATTCCCCAAGACGTTCATAACAGTACCAATAAAAAACAGGTGGGTGATTTTGTACGATCAGGAATGGCTATCTCTATTGATGGCGATAGTTATAACGTGCAACATAATGTGAGTTGCCGAGCTGCCGATTCGCTCAATTATATGATGCAAACGGTTGGGTTCCAGTATCCGGGCATGGTCTGTCTTGTTGACTCAGATCTGTTTTTGATAAAAAAATTCAGTGTTGCTTCTTTTATGAACAATAATAACTATGACCTTTATGGGTGTGCTCAACAACGAGGACCTATTTTTTATCTGTGGACAGGTCTTATCTTTTTTAATAATAAAAGATTGCCCGACAAAGATACTTTATTACTTGATTGCGCCAAAATCGATGGTATCAGCGTCGACACGGGTGGCCTCCTCCACTGTTATCTGCAAGAACAGAAATCGCTGAATGTAGGGTCTTATAATAACACCCATATTGATAGCTTGCCCAAAGATGTTAGTGAATTAGAGCGACTTGGTTACCATCAACAAGAGATACCCTTTATTATGAGCTGTCCATCTCGTATGGAATTTCATATCGAGCATAATTTTTTACATTATTGTGCCGGCGGCAATTGGGACAGAATGCCGGAATCATATCATGCTAACAAAACAACCATTTTAAATAATTTTATTACCTCCATCCTTGAATAGGGAATAAACGAGATCAATTAAGTAACACCATTAAGAAAGGCTTGTATGTTCTTCTCTCCACTGCAGTTTGCATCAAGAAAACAGGTGCATAAATTCAGCAGATCACTTGTTCTAACAGTTCTGTTGACTACCCTAACCCAAGCAGCCCCCTCCTTTGAAAAACGCATTTTTGAAGGCTCACAAACATACCATCATGATGACTCAAAACATTTTGTTATTGTTATCCCATCATACAATAACCAACAATGGTATCTGAAAAATATAACCTCTGCCTGTGATCAAGAATATCATAATTATGAAATCATATTCACCGACGATTGTTCATCTGACAAAACGGGTGATCTAGTAGAAGATTTTTTGCACCTTAATCCACCGGCATGCAAAGTAACGCTGATAAAAAACCATGCACGCTGCGGTGCATTTCAAAATATTTATCGGGCTATTTCTTGGTGTAAACCGACCGATATCATCGTATCTTTAGATGGGGACGATTGGCTTGCTGACAGTCAGGTATTGTCCCATCTTAATAGTGTGTACGCCAATGAGAATGTGTGGATGACGCATGGACAATTACAAGTCTACCCATCTGGAGAGATCTTCTATTGGACCACACGAATGCCAGACCATGTGGTTAAAGAGAATTCTTATAGGTGGCATGAACATATACCTACTCATCTGAGAACCTTTTATGTCTGGCTCTTTCGCAACATAAAACTGGAAGATCTCTTACATGAAGGCTCCTTTTTCCCTATGACATGGGACATGGCCTTTATGATACCTATGATGGAATTAAGTAACGGCAACCATGCTTTTATTGATAAAGTCTTATATATATATAATGAACAGAATCCGCTCAACGACTTTAAGATAAATAAAGGGTTCCAACGCGCACTCGATCTGAAAATTCGTTCAAAAAATAGATACAGTCCAATCGAAGCTCCTACCATGACGCAACGATCTAACAAACAGCTACCAATTTCACTCTGTATTATCTCGGACAATAATCCTGACGAGTTAAAAGCATTTATCAACAGTGTGCAGGAGTATGTTCGACCGCTGGATCATATATATGTGACCTGGCATGCGCGTGAGACAGCAACCGAAAATCTCTATCAAGAAGCTATTGCATCCTTTCCTCAGGTGATTTTTTCACGATGCGCCACCAGAGAGGACCTCTCTTTACAGTGCCTGCTTTCTTTACGCCAGGTTTGCCAAGATACCTATGTGCTGCTCTCGCATGTCACTACCCCTTTTACATCCCCGATAGACCTAGACCGCTGTATACAAGGGCTTGAAAATACCCAAGCATATGGCTTTTATTTTTTCAATCAATCGATCAAATCTGATGTTAAACATGTTGATATTGATGGGCAGATAAAAGGCTGGAATTTTGCTTATACCCCAGAAAAATGGAAGAAAAACAGTTCCTGTATAGCGGCTTTATATAAGAGACATGATGCTATGAATCTACTTTTAAGTAGTAGTAGCGAGAATATGGTGTTGCTGCCAGGTAACGCTCAAGACAAAGTCGGATTATTTGTAGAGGCTTGAAGTGATTATATGAGCAAGTCAAGCTCTTTTGTAAAGAAATGTATGATAAATTTTGCAGCTATCATTAAAATATGGTATTTATTGCGGACAATTTAGTATAAAACTGTTTTTACATAAAGGATAAAGAATGAAGATCGCTTATAAAAATATATTAGGATTAACTACATTAAGTCTTGGCTTAACAACCGCTACGATTGAATACGTAACTAGTGACTCTATTATTACACCAGAATTATCTTCTGGAGCTATTATCAGGGATGAGTTTCCTGGTTTTAAATTAGATTTTATTCTGTTGCATTGCTTAATGAAAAAATATGCTCCTAAAAACATATTTGAAGTCGGCACCTGTGATGGTGATGGCACCTTAGTTATTACCAACGCAACGCCTCGCTCATCGGTAATTAGTCTTGAATTACCTCCATACACACCTCCTTATAATCTTACACCGCAACGCATAGGCCATAAATGCAAGAGACCATATAAACAAGTATTTGGCAATAGTTTGACCTATAACTATGCGCAACATTTTCCACTCGATGCGTGGTTTATTGATGGAGCACATGATTATGAACACGTGAAGCATGAAACTGAACAAGCTATACAATCACAAGCTCGATTAATTGTCTATCATGATACTGATATTAAAGAAGTTTTAGATGGAGTTATTGATGGTTTCCAAGGAACCGATTATAAGATTTTTAGAGTTGTCGATTCTCGCATTACCTATGCAATAAAATAGAATTTCTAGCAAGCAAAAAACAAAGAGAAACCTATGATGCATTTCTTAAAAAAATTACTTTTCACTCTATCTCTATCACCATTGCTTATTGCTCAAGACAAAGTGCTCATTGTTACGTGTAGTTACACCAGACCTGATTTTATAGAAATTCAAGCAAAAACATTCAAAACTTTTATGCAGGACCCCTATGAATTCATGGTGTTTGATGATGCGCCCGATACTACTACTAGTAAAGCCATAAAAGTCATGTGCAAAAAGCTGTCAATACGTTATAAACGAATTCCTCAAGAAGTCCACGACGGTAACAATAAAAAAGAGATAGGTAATTTTGTACGTGCAGGAATTCCCGTATACATTGATGGTAATAGAAATAATGTAAGCTGCAGAGCGTCTGATTCACTTAATTATTTGATGCAAACGGTGGGATTTAAACATCCTGGCATTGTGTGTCTTGTCGACTCAGATCTGTTTTTGACAAAAAATTTCAGTATTGCTTCTTTTATGAACAATCACCACTATGATCTTTACGGATGTGCTCAACAACGAGATCATGTTTTTTATCTGTGGACAGGCCTTATATTTTTTAACAATGCGACATTGCCGAATAAACATACTTTATTACTTGATTGCGCAAAAATCGATGGCATCGGCGTCGATACCGGCGGCCTACTCCATTGTTATCTGCAAGAACACAAATGGCTGAATGTAGGATCTTATAGTAATACCCATATTGATGATTTGCCTCGAGATGTGAACGAATTATATACACGTGGTTACAATCAACAAGAAATATCATTTATTATGAGCTGCCCATCTCGCATGGAATTTCATATCGAGAATAATTTTTTACATTATTGTGCCGGTGGCAATTGGGATAAGCTTCCGCAATCGTACCATGCTAACAAAACAAAAATTTTAAATAATTTTATTAACTCAATCCTTAAGCCTTAATGAAATCTCTAGCATAGCATAACTGCTTGAGGTTTCCCGATTAGATCTCTTGCGATGCTGAATAGACCGACTGGGTCATCCTCTGCAACTAGGCCTGGCACGCCATGCTTAATTTGTAAATATCGGGAAAGACTAATTTGTTTTGCTATAAGTAACACCATTAAGAAAGGTTTGTATGTTTTCCACCGTATTGAACTATCTATCTATGCAACAGTTGCTTAAACTCATTAATAGTAGATCCATTGCTCTAGCAATTTTGTTGACTACACTAACCCAAGCAGCTCCAGCATTTGAAAAACGCATTTTTGAAGGCTCGCAAGCATCATCTATACTTGATTCAACGTGCAAACATTTTGTTATTGTTACCACCTCATACAATAATCAACAATGGTATCTCAAAAACATCATCTCTGCTTGCGATCAAGAATATGGCAATTTCGAAATCATGTTTACTGACGATTGTTCACTTGATAAAACGGGCAATTTAGTAGAAGAATATCTAGAAAACAACCCCCCAAAATGTAAAGTCACCTTGATCAAAAATCATACACGTTGTGGTGCCCTGCAAAATATTTACCGTTCTATTTCTTGGTGTAAGACAACCGATATTATCGTCTCTTTGGATGGTGACGATTGGCTTGCTGACAATCATGTATTGTCACATCTTAATAGCGTATATGCCAATGATAAGGTCTGGATGACTCATGGACAGCTCCAAAGCTACCCTTCAGGAGAGATATATAATTGGACTCGCAAGATGCCAACACAGGTTGTCAAAGAGAACTCTTATAGATCTTATCAAAACATCCCTACTCATCTGAGAACTTTTTATGCCTGGTTATTTCGTAACATAAAACTGGAAGATCTCTTACATGATGGTTCATTTTTCCCTGTCACGTGGGACATGGCATTCATGCTGCCCATGATGGAGCTGAGTGGTGGTAATCATGCCTTTATTGATAAAGTGCTCTATATCTATAATGAGACAAATCCCATCAATGATTTTAAGATAAATAAATCATTACAACGCGCATTGGATCTGAAAATTCGTGCAAAAAATCGGTATAATCCAATCAAAGCTTCTACGATTACCCAGCGATCTAACAAGCCACAACTACCGGTTTCACTGTTTATTATATCCCATGATACCCCCTGCGATTTAAAAGAGTTTATCAGGAATCTCCATAAATATGTCAAACCCCTTGATCATATATATGTTGCTTGGTATGCGCATTCGCCAATAATCGAAGATCTTTATAAAGAAGTTACCAGAACATTTCCTGAGGTCATTTTCCTACCTTGTTCTACAAAAGAAGAGTCTTATATAAAGTATCTAAAATTTTTACGTTATCTTTCTGACAATGATTATGTACTCATTGCTCGAGATACCCCTTCTTTTTCACGAACAATCGATCTGAAAAGCTGCGTCCAAGCACTTAAAGATACACAAGCATATGGCTTTTACTTTCTCAAAAAATTAACAGAAACTCCTTGCAAATCGATTGACCTTGATGGAAATATAAAAGGCTGGAATTTTGCATATACACCACAAGTATGGGAAAAAAATAGTCCCTGTATGGCAGCTTTATACAAAAGACGGGAAGCCATGGACACTTTATTAAGCGATCATTGCGAGAATGTATTATCATTACCAAGCAATGGATCAGACAAAATTGGGTTATTTTTAGAGTTGTAAAACTCCAACTTATACATCATCAAGATCAAGCTGCAGGTAACTATCTGTTCTATCTATCGCTTGATCTTTAAATAATGATATTTTTTAATTTGCCAATGCTCAAAATGCATGGTATGTATGTTTCGATCATATTCTTTCCATCACCTTGGTAAAAATTGAGTGGATCATAAAAAGAGAGTATTTTTCAATGAAGCAATTACTCTATATAATGCTTATTTTGAGCATTAAATCACCACTATTAGCCCACATGCTATCTGCCGACGATCATACGAATAAATGGATCGTTGTCACCACCATTCATTACCCTTCTACCGCTTTAAAAAAATTGGCCACCTTAAAAGATTGGCATCTTGTGGTGGTGGCAGACAGAAAAACACCCGAAGATTGGTACATGGAAAATTGTGAGTTTTTAAGCATAGAAAAACAACAAACCCTCGATTATGAAATCATCAAGCTGTTGCCTGAAAATCATTATTGCAGAAAAAATATTGGGTATCTTTATGCCATCGCACATGGAGCCAGGATTATTTATGAAACTGATGATGACAATATATTAATCGACGATGCTATCGTTACTGCATTCGATGGTGAAAAGCTTGTCGAAATAGGCGCACCCAACAGAAATTGCGTTAATGTCTTTGCCTATTTTGGTCAACCCACGGTATGGCCACGAGGGTTCCCTTTAGATCAGATTGCCGGCTCTGACAACTATTACCTCAAAAATGTTTCCAAACAGCAATGTGGCATAATTCAGGGTTTAATTAACAAAGACTCTGATGTGGATGCTATTTTCCGCTTAACACAATATAAAGATATCTATTTTAATGCAAAGACTTCCTGCGTCTTACCTAAGGGGATATTTTGTCCCTTCAACACCCAAAACACTATTTTTTTGTACGACTGTTTTTGGGGCTTACTGATTCCTGCAACTACCGCTTTTCGCGTATGTGATATCTGGAGAAGCTATCTAGTCCAGCGACTGCTGTGGGATATCGATGTACGCTTATGCTTTACTGCTGCTACTGCAGTACAAGAAAGAAACGAACATAACCTTTTTAAAGATTTCTGTGACGAACAAGATTTGTATCTAAAATCGGGTAACCTTATTAATTTTCTCACCAACTGGCAAAGTGATGCGATGCATGTTGCCCAGCGCATGGAAGATTTAACGCGAGCATTAGTTGCCGCCGATTATCTTAAACCTCATGAAATTGCTCTTGTGCAAGCATGGACACGAGACTTAATAAAGGTTGGTTATCAATTCCCTAATGTACAACAAGAGATGGTAATGCTATGACTAAAAAATATATAACATCAACGGTATCAAAAATTTTTATCTTACTATTTTTGCTTGCTACTTGTTCTAAAGTGTTCAGTAATGTTCATAAAACTGAATCATCAGTCGGCGAGCATACCCCTATGGTGATCATCTCCGATTGGCATATCGGTACTACCATGTGGCAGGTTGCCGTATTGAAAGCTATTGGTATACCAGTTGAAGCCTATTCACTGTCGGGACACCGACGCTATGCTACAGGTGACCCGTGTTTTCGGGAAGAACCTCTATTTACCAATCTTGCCTCATTGCCGGAAGAACAGATTTGCCAAGAGTTTATCAGAAACCCTCGCTTGACCCAGATCACCCATGCATTATGCAGCTTCCCCCCAGCATATATCAACGCATTAGCAAAACTTCCGCCGCAGGTGAACTTATTGTTAAATATTGGTCATCGGATCCATATCTGTACGGGAGATTTGATCGATTTTACGCAACGTATTGTTGCAATGAGTAAGGACCCTCGTTATGTTCTGGCCACTATGTCAGCGTATGATTTTCATTATACCCGTTATTACACCGGGTTAGAGCCTCTACCTCTGCCGGTAATCTGCCAACATATTCCTGACCGGCTGCGTCAGGCACCATATGCGCCACATAATAGAACGGTGTTGATTGGGCCATCACACAATATGAATACCATCATTGGTTTTGATAATGATTTGGAACACCTCAATCGCCTAAGTGCTGATTTTGCACAACGGCATGGATTGGCACCTTATACTTTTAACTTCATTAAATCGGTCTATCCCGGTGATCAAGCAACTATGGAAAATCTTGCCAAGCACCCGGCTGTACTCATGAACCCCTACTCAGCTTTTTCGATATCGATGGTTGAACTGTATCAGCTGAACATACCCTTTTTTGTACCTGCCGATCCATTGTTAGTACATGCCATGGGCGATGTGAGATTACACCCACTCTATCAGACGCAAGAAGCCGTTGCTTTGCTTGAAAATAAGTACCCGGTGAGCAGCAGTGGTTACCCTTACTCGCCTAATGACCAATCTGCCGATGCACAAGCCTATTGGCTGCAATTCATGTTCTTCAATCAGGTCAAGCATGCCCAACATTGGACTGACCCAGAAGATCTGTTTCGTAAGTTGTATCTGAATGACCTGCGTCAACTTCATGATGATATGCAAGCGGAAAACACTCAGCTATTTAGTAATCAACTTATGGTCTGGAAAAACTTATTGAGCAAATAAAATAGAAAAAGATTATGGGTAAATTTAATTGTTTCATATCAGTTTTGCTTATTTTTGGAGTAACTCTCATTTTTGCAGAGGGAGTTGTAACGAATCCCACAAGATCTGACGGCTTCGGGGGACAGTTTCAAACCATTATAGCTTCTGTTATATATGCTGAATTAAATAATAAAAAATTTATCTATACGCCTTTTAAAGCGATGGAGCACAATTATCATAATGATGCCGATTTCTTAAAGAAAAAGGAATGGCTTATCAATTTTTTTGATAATTTTGAAATCAATGAAAATAATAGTATCAGCCAAACTGATCTGTCCGTATTTATCAATTTTTTTGAGGGAAACTTGGTTGCATGTGCCAATAGCCTCTCATTGAAGAAAATAAAGAAGATTTTTAGAGCAAACAAAAATCGTAACAATTATTTTAACAATGAAAACTTATCTATTGCTGTTCATGTAAGACGGCCTAATACCCATGACAGTCGTATAGAGGGAACTGATACAGCGGATGATATTTTTTTGCATACTATTCATCAGTTGCGAATAATCTATGCTGATAAAAATCCACGGTTTCATATATATTCGCAAGGTCAGGCCGAAAATTTTAAAATATACAAAGCTCAAGACGTTGTTTTACATATAGATGAATCAGTTGAAGATACATTTACAGGACTGGTATTTGCTGATGTTTTAGTTACATCAGCAAGTTCATTAAGTTATACGGCGGCTCTTTTATCAGAGGGAGCTGTTTATTATGTCCCATTTTGGCATGCACCTTTACCTCATTGGATATCAGTAGATACATGGTAACTTTTGAAAAGGAGAGTAAAATGTTGGTATTTTTTTTGGTTCTTTTTTCAACTACTTTATATTCGAGTTTTAACGTAAAACTAAATGATATAGTAAGTGATTACGCATTTTCTGTTCCAGAACATACGTACCATCGTTATTGTAAGAATGTATATTCGCAGAACGGTGAAGATGGGATTTTAGAGCAGTTGCTCAAAGAGCTTAACATTACAGCGGGAACCTTCTGTGAATTCGGTGCGTCCGATGGCGTTCAATCAAGTAATACCTACAATTTGATACAAAAAGGATTTACGGGTGTTGCTATAGAGATTGATCAAAAGCGATATGAACGTTGCATACAAAATTATTCAGCATACCCGGATATAAAAGTTTATCATGGAGCTGTGCTTTATAATCATGCAGGGTATAATCTCGATACATGGCTTAAGAAAGCAGATCTTCCTTATGATTTTGACATACTCTCCATCGATATTGATTGTGATGATTATTATGTTTGGGAAAATATGCGTAATTTCAGTCCAAAAATTGTCATTTTGGAAACAAATTCTTATCGTGATCCCGTATACGATGAATTACCGCGCAAGATATCGCAAGAATATACTATTGATCCATTAAAACAATGGTGTCCTGCAATGGTAGGAATAGGATGTAGTTTTATCTCTGCAGTAAAATTGGGGTTAGATAAAGGGTATATTCCCGTTTCTTATACAGGTAATATTACTTTTGTGCGCAAAGATTTGATAGATAAACTCAAGGAATTTCCCACAATAGTATCTCAAGATCCTTATGACTATTTAAAGCTTTATTCACATCTAGTCCTTTGGGGAAACAGATGGAAAATCAATACAGGATTGATACTCAACGTAGCAATTAGAGATTACTATCTACATTTCAAGCATAAGTATATAGATATTAGCTGGATCAATATGAGGATGCAGGAAATTATTAATAATGAGCAGGTTATTTTTTAGTTCCTAGTCAATGCCTTAACCTTTTTGATATATTTGTACATTATTATTCTTGATATAATCAGAGTAGCGTGGATTAAAGTATGTTGGATCGCTTGTATTTGGGGACAGATGCCGTACAAAGCCAATACTTATCATGTAGGTATCTATATCCCGATGCGAATTAGTAGTATTTTCATAACTTGTATTTTCAGCTTCCAGTGTCACATAAATAACTCTTTTTTCCAAATAATCTCCAGCACTTTTAACTATATCTAAGTCTGCTCCTTGAGCATCAATTTTTATGTAATCAATAACCGGATGGGTATCAAAGGGAAATAGATCAAAAAAGCTTGCTAAAGAAAAAATAGGCACCTCTATAATGCATTCAACAGGAAAAGATGTAGGAAAATAGATACTTGAGCAACCATGATCATTACCTGTTACAAAAAATTTTATAGAGGTGTTGTTTGATAATCCTAAGGCACATGGTATTAGGAAAAAATTTTTACCTATGAATTTTTTTTCCAAAGAGTCCCCATGATATTCTTCTCTTTTCGTTGCTCCTTGTAAAATTGAACTTACTGAAGCAGGATTAGGCTCAAATCCAAATACGAGTAAATCATCCTCATGCATAAGCCAATGTTGAGACATAGGCGCACTATAAGAAAGTCCGATATCCAATTTTATGTGTTTAATCTGTGATGAAATTTTGATTTTCCCGTCTTCTCTTAAGGGGATAACATGGTTAACCATCGTTTTTAAATCTGGGCAAATAGCAGGAGCAATTAGTTCCGTTTTTAACAAAAACAGAGCAAAAAATAGATATAAAAAATGCATTCTACCTAAACATAAAAACATCTATTTCCCCTTAATTTTTAACAAAAATCTTTAGCTACCGGCAACGGTAAACGTAGTATGACAAGGGTTCGACGTCAAGCAAAAGTCTTTAAAGAACAAATTTTTGGGCTGTCCTAGACAATTGAAAAAAGTTAAGGTAGGAATATGAAAATTAAGCATTCATCATTAAAGAAAAAACAAAGAAAAAAAGGATTGTTGCTATGATCTTCTCGCATATTTTTTTCAGCACACTCATAAGCCTCTTCTCATTTTTATGCGTCAATGCACATAAGGAATATCAGCTTATCGACGGGAAACCTGCGATCATAATTGAGGATGAAGCAGAATGTATTGGACATACATGGTCCAATGGAACAATTTTTGAGCAACATCTTATTCAAAAATTTTATGATTTACTTCCAGCAGGCCAAGATTTTGTATCTTTTGATATTGGAGCTCAAACAGGATGTTTTTCTTTGATGGCAAAATACTTTCCAAGCTCTACCTGGTATGCTTTTGAGCCTATTATTGAAGCTGCTACCGTGTTACAAAAGAATCTCGAACTGAATGGTATTAACAATGTGCATGTTGAGAATGTAGCTCTTTCTGATATTTCAGGAACAGCTTATTTATCAATGCCAGATAAGGGCAATTGGGGCTTATCTACAATAGGCAAAACTCCTCTACGATTCTCAGCTCAAACACAAAGAACCGTTTCTTGTGTAGATCTCGATACGTTTATTGAATTACGCACTATTGAAAGAGTCCATTTTATGAAGCTCGATACAGAAGGTTCAGAGCTATTAATACTAAAAGGTGCAAAAAAGATGATACAAAGAGATCATCCTATTATTGTCATGGAATACAATGAAACAAACATGAAGCAATGTGGGATAGATAAAACCGATGTTGACGCATTCTTGATCGAGATGGGTTATCAGTGGAAATTAATCAGCTCAGAAGACATTTTGTGTACTCCTCTTTGCTAAGCAA
>Ga0206859_1082_pt1 | contig 18696 bp, 14 predicted proteins | sample Alteio_BWOrgCont_47_FD_152882 | JGI IMG/M metagenome (GOLD analysis project Ga0206859, IMG submission 152882) | Enriched cells from forest soil in Barre Woods Harvard Forest LTER site, Petersham, Massachusetts, United States -... | ecosystem: Environmental > Terrestrial > Soil > Temperate forest >... | reverse complement strand
ATCCCCATTTTTTCCAATCAAAGCAAATTACGCAAGAGGCCTAATGAGTGGTGGATTTTTTTGGGATAGCTATGGTGCAGCTGCAGCGATCCTATTTATAGCGGCCGCATGGGGCGCAAAGAGGTGGAAAAAGCGCTTTCCTCCTCCCCACGTCGCTTTTTCCTTGCCTGCACAGTTGGCGGCATCGGGCAAAATAACGCTTAGGCAGCGTTGGCATTGCCTTCCTTTAGCAGCTCAATGGCTTGCTCTCATCTTCTTTGCCTTCGCTCTTTGTGACCTGCGCATTGCCACTGCCCCACAAAATAATCAGCTCGTTGCCCAAAATCTTACTGCCGCTCCCATAGAAGGCGTTGCTCTTTACCTACTTCTCGACCAATCAGGCTCGATGAGTGAGAAGGTGTTGGTACGCGATGTCGAGGGCAATAGTATGTATATTCCCAAAATACAGCTGCTCAAGCAAGTCACTCGTTCGCTTGTTATTGGAGACAGCCGCAGCGGCTTGGAGGGCTTGCATTCAGATATGGTTGGCATCATAGCCCTTGCGCGCTCTGCGCGCGTTATTTTGCCCCTAACTCTCGACCAGGGTGCTATATTGAATACTATTGAGCAACTGCAAGTGCTGACTGACAAAGGGTCAGCAGGAACGGTGATCGGGTACGCGATCTTCAAGGGAGCAAGCTTAATAGCGGCCACGCGTCATTACGCTCAAGAAATGGTCGTTAAAGGCAGCGAGCCCTATACCTTGCGCGATGCGGCAATGATCGTAGTTACTGATGGCTTTCAAGACCCTAACCCTCTCGATAGTGACAAAGAGCTGCGCAATATTCCCCTTATGCAAGCGGCAGAGTATGCGCGCTCGCAGGGGGTAAGGCTATATATCGTTGGAATAGACCCACAGATGGCTCAAGAGCGCTTTGTTGCCGAACGCCGCCTTATGGAACGCGTGACGGCTGCAGCTCAAGGGCGCTTATTCCTTTTAGAAGAGGGAGGCAGCATAAAGCAGCTGTATCGCGAAATACAGAGGCTAGAAAAAAGCCGCTGGTATGGCCTTGCTGTAGAAGCGAATGAGGAGAACAAACAAGAGGGCTCAGTAGGCCGGCAGCTGCATCCCATTTACATGTATTTAGTCGCAATAGGTATGGCCTTTTTAGCAGCAGCCATTTTGCTCGAGACACTGTTATTGCGCAGGTGGCCATGAGTAGCTTCTATGAGCTACAGGCAGGGTGTCCTGAAGCTGCTCATCTTGCGTGGGGTTGCGTTGTCATTGTCTGGCTATTTGGTATGCTCTTCTATTGGCGCAAGCAGATGGCAAGGCGTTATAGCACATTGGAACAGCTATCGACTAGCCGGTCATATGGAAAAGAGTATGTGCGCATTTGCGCCTTGCTCGTCGCTTGGCTTGCATCTATGCTAGCGCTTATGCAGCTCAGAGGGAATTTCTACTATACTCCCGCCTCTTTAGCGCAACAGCAGAAGTCCTCACCAGCGATCTTGCGCCTACCTGCGCAGCAGCTGATCTTTATGATCGATGCTTCGGCTTCGATGCTCGTTCACGATACACGCCTCGGCACCAGCCGCTTTAGCTATGCCAAGCAGATCACCGATGATATTATTCGCCATCTGCCAGCCGGTATCTCTCTTTCTGTTTCTGCTTTTACCTCGGAAGTGACAGTTCTCTCGCCAGCTACTAATGACTATTTTTTTGTAAGAATGGCTCTAGAGCAGATGGAAATCAATGAAGGAGAAAGCTCTGGCACAGCCTTTGCCCCTGTTATTTCTTGGATGCAAAAGCAGTTGCGAGAGCAGCATTTTCCCTGGTGGACCACTTTTGTTTTGATCAGTGATGGTGGCGACAACGGATGGGAAAAGCTCTCGGGCAGGCAGCGGAAGGAGTATCTGGAAAAGCTTGCAGCGCCTCTAGCCCACATTTCTCACACTCTCTCGCAGAAAGTTGTCGCTCAGTCGATTGAGATTGGCTCTCAGACAGGTGAGGACAGTGTTTGTGTGACACGGCCTCGCCTATCTGAGAGTCAATCTCAATCGACGGAGTGTGCAAATTTCCCGAAGGAGTGTGAGAAATGCGGGCTAGTGGCTATGCCGCGCGCTCAGCTGATTTCCATTGGCATGGGAAGCCTTTCTGGAGGAAAAATACCCGGGATAATATTTGAAGGGCGCAGCGTCCATTCTGCCCTCGAAGAGGAGCTTATGCGCTATTTGGCCATGCAAACCAAGGGAGAGTATTTAGCGGAGCGGGCCCTCTCTTCTTCAGCTATCGCTGAAAGGGTTATAGAGGCTGTATATCGGCAGAGGGCCCTAGCAATGAAAGCCAAGGCGCAGGAATATATGACACTGGCTCCCGCTTCCGAGCCCCTTTTTGATGAGTATTTTCAACTGCCCCTCGCCCTTGCGCTTTTTGCTCTTGTGGTCGCTTTGGGGTTACCTCTTTCCAGGAGTCAGTTGCTGGGAGTGGCCGTAGCGTGTTCTTTTTTTTCTTGCAATAGCGGGGAAGGGGGCAGCAGCGAAGATTTTTTTAAAAAAGGGTTGCGCTATAGTGCTGCAGAGGCCGCCATAGGCGACTTTTCTTCTTCTTATCAGCATTATCTTGGACTTCTTGGAAGAGTAGACACTCCTGATCGCCGCGCCCTTTTGCTTTACAACTGTAGCGCCGTGCAGGCGCGGGAAAAAGAGTTTGCTGAGGCGGTGGTAAGTATGGTAAAGGCGTTTGATATGATCAAAGGAGGTGTGGGTCATCCGTTGCTGCGCCAGCGCCTTTATGCCAACTTTTCCTTTGTGCGGCTAGCTCAGGCCAAGCAGATGATCCAGAGGGCTAATGGTGAACGGATGCGCTTAGCAGAGGCTGCTTTACTTTTGCGCAGTGGGAAAAGGGCTTTGGAAGCAGCTCTAAAGGTAGAGTGTTTGAGGCTACAAGCTGCAGGAGAAAAAAGCTGCCCGCCTAGCGAGCAGCTTTTTTCTATCGGGCAGCAGATAAAAGCTCTCGGCCTGCTTCTTGAAGAGTCTTATGATAGTTTGAGCGACAATATTCTCCCCTTCCTTTCAGGCAATGAAGACCCCCTTACCCTTGCGCAGGCTATCCTTGCCATGCAAGGCCATGTCACTGCAGCCCACGCCATCAGAGGAGAAAAAGAAAGAGGTGAGCTGTTAGCTATGCAACGGCAAAGCGTTGAGCTCGCTAGGAAGTTTCTTCCCACAGCACTTGAATGGCAAAAGAACTTGTATGAAAAAGCAAAAAACAGCAGCCAGCATATCTGTTTGCGCAGTCCATGGGATAGCGTTTTCCCCGCGGCAGAGAGGGGTTTGCAGGCGACAGAATCGGCGCAGAAATTGTTGGAAGAGGGCGATATAGATAGTCAAGAGCGTGCTTTATGGCGCCAGTGGGAGGCTTGGGAAGCTTGGCGAAACGTCTATAACAGCTTGCGGGAGGGAAAAAAGCCTGAAGAGCAGCAGGCCCAAGAGCAGCCGGCGCACTCCTCCTCTTTTGAGCAAGCGCGCAGCTTCTGGGAAAAGATGTTACAGGAAGAAGGAGGTTCAAAGCCACAGAGGCCTCTTGCTTCCAATTCTAGATGGTAATTATGAAAAAACTTTTCTTTTTTGTCGTCTTTCTATGTCCGTACCTTGTTTCTGCTCGCATCACAATAGCTACTGCTCCAGAAGGGACGCTTCTCAATAGCAAAGCCCTCTCTTTGCAAGCATATGTCGAAGATAGCACCTTATTTCCCGGGCAACGCACGCATCTCATTTATCGCTTTCTTTTCGCCAGGGATGTTGACCTCAGCGCAGAGCAGTTACCAATGTTGGAGCAGAGGGATGGTTTGCGCAAAGTAGGTGACATTGTAGTCACGGAGAGGCAGCTTGCAGGAGGTAACACTAGTGAGCAGCTGGTATCGCAGTTAGTAGAGGCCATGAAACCTGGAGAGTATATCTACGGCCCCTCATACGTAGAAGGTCTTGCATATAAAAGAAATTGGACAGGTCAGAAGATATATGAGAAGACAAAGCTGAGAGGGGAGGCGGAAAAAGTTGTGCTCACAGTGTTGCCCTTGCCATCGGCAAATCGTCCTGCAGCATTTGAGGGGGCAATAGGGCGATTTTCTATCAAAAGTGAGCTGTTATCTTCTGCACATGTCGCCGTGGGGGATATGGTAAAAGTGGCGGTGACATTTGTTGGAAAGGGGGAGATGAGTTCGGTAGAGTTTCCTGTGCTTCTTTGTCAACCTGGCTTTAGCGGCCTTTTTGAGCTAAGCGAACTGCCAGTGGCCGGGGTGGTGGGAACGCAGAGCAAGCGCTTTGAAATAGGAATATACCCATTGAGTGGACAGATTAAGGCCATCCCCTCCATTTTTTTTGCCTTTTTCGATCCAATAACGCGCCGTTATGAGCAAATTTCTACAGTGCCTATACCCATCACAGTAGATCCTGCGCCCATTTTGCCTCCAAAACCTCCTCAGTCAGCCCGTAACCTATTTGAAAAATAAGGGGTGGTTGAAGCGCAATTCTCAATGGACTGCTTTTCAGAAAAGTGTTGCGGAATATATCCTGAGTTACCTATTGATATTGTTGTAAGAAGCAGCTGAATTTTACAGAGGAGTGACAGCATGTCTTTTAAGGAAACAATTAACGAAATGAAAGAGTTGCTTGGGAATATTTCACAAGACCTCGAAAAATCTGAAAACGGCAACAAAGCTGCTTCGCAGCGCGTGCGTACGGGCACAGTAAAGTTGGAGAAAGTCGCCAAGGTATATCGCAAGGAGTCGATTTCCTCTGAGAGACACTCCCCTGGAAAGAAAGCTGGTAAAACAGCTCCCAAGGTGGCAGCAAGAGCCAAGCAGGCAAAACCCGTAGCTACTAAGGGAAAAACAAAAGAGAAGGCAAAAGCCTCTGCTGCAGCACGTCCCTTAGCAGTGAAGCGTCCAACAGCTAAGTTGCCAGCGCGTAGGTCGTATCTATAAGCTAGGTACACTTCGTACAGGGCTTAGGAGCTGGGCATAAATAACAGTTATTTCTGCCCAGCCCTTTATTTGGAGGGAGGCTTAGGGGCTGTAAAATAATAACCTGTAAGATTGGGCTGCGCCAAAGCCCCGGGGTTGAGCAATCAAAAATGACCTTGTATTATAATACTAGGCCGTTTTTGATCGTTCAACCGCGGGAACTTTCGTGTTGCCCAATCGTATAGGTTATTGTTTTACAGTCCCTTAGCCTCCCTTTTTATTTTGCGTAAGGTGAGTTGACAACCTGATCCTTACACACAAGTCATAAAATTCCGGGACTGCGGCACGCTAATCTGCTTCACATCCCTTCTCGGCAAGATCGAGGGATATTCCCTCATCGCGATGTGAAGCATCTTGGGTACCTCGTCAGCAGACTCTTATGACTTGTGTGTAAGGATCAGGTTGCAGCAATTCCCCATGATTTTGAAACGCCCTCTTCAAATAGCTGCGAACGGCCCTCCAAAAAACTTATTCGCAAACGTGTGGCTTTTTTCCAGAACAATGCACCAAGCTCATAACATAATGAAGACGAACATATGCGCTTACAGCATATCCTTAGACGCTGTTTGAAATCATGGGGAATTGCTGATCAGGTTGACAACTTGTGGTATAGGAAAGGACGGCTAGTTATAATGGCGGCGTTCAGCACTAATGCGGTTGATATAAGAAAATTATTGAAGGTGTTGCAATGTGGATCACAGTGCGCGGGGGCGCCCGTATGGAACTGCCAGAGGGAAGTACTGCTAACGATTTGGCTTATATGCTCAACCTCAAGGGGGCCGAAGAAGCTTTGGGAGTAAGCCTTAATGGCAAAGCCGTCGACTTGTCGACGGAGCTCACAGAGGGCTCTGAGCTCTTTTTCTGCTCCTTTGAAGAGCCTAAAGGCAAAGAAATCTTCTGGCACACGTCTGCGCATGTCCTCGCTCAAGCTATCCTTCGTCTTTTCCCTCAGGCTTTGCCTACTATTGGCCCTCCCATTGATGCTGGCTTTTACTACGACTTTGCTAATCTCTCTATTTCAGAGAGTGACTTTGAAAAGATTGAAGAAGAAGTGCGCGCCATTTTAAAAGCCAATTATCGCCCTGAACGCAGCCTGATCGCCTCCAAAGAAGAAGCTCTCTGTCTCTTTGCCGATAACCCTTATAAATGTGAACTCATTAAAGGATTTCCATGCGATGAACCCCTGACAGCTTACCGCCAGGGAGAGTTTCTCGACTTATGTCGTGGGCCTCACCTAGCGAATCTCGGGAAGATAAAAGCGTTTAAAATCATGAAGACGGCTGGTGCCTACTGGCGGGGTGATGCGACAAAGGAGATGCTCACAAGGGTCTATGCTATTTCTTTTCCCAATAGCAGGTTGCTTAAAGATTATCTACAGCAGTTGGAAGAGGCCAAAAAGCGCGACCATAAGGTGCTTGGGCCCAAGCTAGGGCTTTTCTCCCTGAAAGAAGAGGCCCCTGGCATGCCCTTTATTCATCCAAAAGGAATGGTTGTTTGGAATCACCTGCTGGATTATCTGCGCAGCTGTTTACAGCGGGCAGGATATATCGAGATCAAAACGCCGACGATGATGACGCGCGAGTTATGGGAACTGTCAGGTCATTGGAAAAACTATCGGCAGAGTATGTTCACCTCACAAGTCGAAGAGCGAGACTTTGCCATCAAGCCGATGAATTGCCCCGGATGCATGCTATACTACCGTTCAGAGACGCATAGCTATCGTGAGCTGCCTTTGCGCATCGCCGAAGTGGGCAATGTGCACCGCTTTGAGCCTTCGGGAGCCCTTTCTGGGCTTATGCGTGTGCGCAGCTTTCACCAAGACGATGCTCACCTGTTTATGGAGCCCCATCAGATCGAGCAAGAGATTACCGCCCTCTTGTTACTCGCCGATGAGATCTATTCGACTTTTGGCCTGCAGTACCATCTAGAACTGTCTACGCGTCCCGAGAAAAACACCATAGGTACAGACGACGAGTGGCGACAGGCGACCGATGCGCTGAAAAATGCCTTAGACAAGTCCAATAGATCCTATCGCATCAATGAAGGTGATGGTGCTTTCTACGGCCCAAAAATCGATTTTCACATACGCGATGCCATCAATCGCACCTGGCAGTGCGGTACTGTGCAGCTCGATATGGCGCTGCCTGAGCGCTTCGAGCTTGTATACACCGCTGCTGATGGCAGCAGGAAGCGACCTGTAATGATCCACCGCGCTATTTTTGGCTCCATAGAGCGTTTCTTTGGCATTTTAATCGAACATTTTGCTGGGCGCTTCCCCCTATGGATGAGTCCAATACCCGCCAGGGTGATTGCTGTTGCTGACCGCCATGTCGCTTATGCGCAGCAGGTGGTGGCTGAGATGCGAAAAAGCGGCTTTTGCTGCGATATAGACGATAGCAATGAGTCTGTGGGGAAAAAAGTTCGCAATGGTCAGATAGATCAAGTTAACTACATATTAACTGTAGGCGATCGGGAGGTAGAAGAGCAAAAGGTGAGTGTGCGCACGCGCGACAATGTCGTACACGGTTTGGCGCCCCTTTCTAGCTTGCTGCAGGCGATGGAGAGAGAGCGCAGCAGCCGCAGCCTTACAGCGCTTTTTCACCAAACGGTTTCTACTGCATGAGTATCGGGGTAGTTGTCCCTACTTGGCATGCAGAGCATTTCCTGCCCTACTGCATACCACCCCTTAAGACTGCGGCTTGCAATCCTCGCATAGTCGTCATTGACTCCTCTTCCTCGGATAAGACGGTAGAAGTGGCTCGTATCTTAGGTGTCGATGAGGTCGATATTATTGAGCAGAGAGACTTTAATCATGGAGTGACGCGGGAGAGGGGCCGTAGGCTTCTTGGCACAGACATTGCCGTCATGGTGACGCAGGATGTTCGCCCTTTGCCAGGAGCTTTGGATAAGCTAGTAGAGCCTCTTATTAGAGGCACTGCTGCTGTGGCCTATGGAAGGCAGCTTCCTCATGAGGGCGCCGGCTTTTTTGAAGCATTTTCCCGCTATTTCAATTACCCCCCTCATAGCTACTGTGCAGACATCGGCGCTTTTTCGGTAAAGGGAGCTCAGCTTTTTTTTTGTTCTAATGCATTTGCTGGATATAGCTCTGAGGCACTCGATGGGGTAGGGGGATTTAGTAGGGTTCTTTTTGGAGAAGATACTGTTGCCGCAGCAAAGCTGCTGCGCGCTGGCTATAATATCGCCTATGTTGCCGAAGCTATGGTACACCACTCTCACAGCTATACATTGCATGAAGAGTTTCGGCGCCACTTTGATATTGGTTTCTCTCGCAAAAGCCATGAAGAGCTTTTAGGCCTCCAAAAAGGGGATAATAGGCGCGGAGGGCTCTTTGCCAAGAAGATGTTGCAAACCTTATTGCTGCAGAAGCCTGCCCTTATTCCATATGCCTGTTGTCATCTCGCCACCAAGTGGCTCGGATATCATTTGGGCCGTTGCAGCGACAGAGCTCCTATATGGGTAAAGCGCTCCCTAAGTGCCCACCCAACCTATTGGCAATAGACTTCTTTCGAAATTCGCATGGAATTTCGAAAGACGTCTATAGTGAAAATGTGCAGGAGATATATTTAGTGGATGAAGATTATGATCCAAAGAGGGCGCTCACGAGCCCACCTGTTTGGACCAGCTTCCAAGCTGGAAATGGACTGGAGGTTGCTATGAGTTATGATATCCCCGATGAACATGAAGAGCAGATCGCTAAAGATACCCTAGAGCGCTATTCGGGTTCGTCCGTAGAGCATTTTCAGCCCCACCTTCTTTTGACCAATTTTCCTCAATATGTCCATCACTTTGCTGAAAGTCGTGCCCTTCCTCTAATTGAGGGGTCGATGTTCAAGGTAGCGCACTCACCCAATGAGGGGGTAAGCATTCTCGATTTTAAAATAGGCTCGCCTGCAGCCGCTTTAGTTGTGGATCTCTGTGCCTTTTTGCCTATCAAGTCAACGCTGTTGTTAGGTATGTGTGGAGGGCTGCGCCGCCACTATCAGGTAGGCGACTATTTTGTGCCTATAGCTAGTATTCGCGGAGAAGGCACTTCCGATTTTTATTTTCCCCCTGAAGTGCCCGCTTTGGCCAATTTTCTGGTGCAAAAGGTGGTCACCAATGTCTTGGAGGGATTAGGCGCGCTATACCATGTAGGAATTACCCATACGACAAACAAGCGCTTTTGGGAATTCAATAAAGAATTCAAAGCGAAGCTAGAGGCCACGCGTCCTCAGGCAATAGAGATGGAGTGCGCGACGCTCTTTATGGCTGGTTATAAGCACAAGTTGCCGCTGGGGGCTCTTCTTCTCGTCTCTGACCTACCTTTTAACCCAACGGGAATTAAAACGAAGAAAAGCTCTGAGTGGGTATTCAATAATTATATGGTGTCCCATGTGGAGACGGGAATAAAGGTGCTTCAAGCATTAGATGAAGCGCTGAAGGGTCAGCCTAGAGGAATATTTCGCGGATCGCGTCGGCGCTTTGAAGGCATGTAGGGCAGTATATGTAGCGCAGGCTTTAGCCTGCGCTACATAAACTGGCTTCAACCTTGTCAATTGCTATTAGACGACGCAGGCTAAAGCCTACGCTACATCTTGAACCATTTATCAAAGTGAAACCTTACCTCACAAAACAGAGGCTTGGATATACTTACCTATGTTTTCAGTAATGTCTAGAAGGCTTGAAAGCATTAATAAAAGCTAAAAACCTGCCGAGAAGGTAGTTTGAGACTTTCCAAACAAGCTCTTAGAGTCGGATAGAAGGAGGTATACCTTGTTGGATGACCAGCTATCAGTCAAGTCCTACAAAACCGGATGAACCTCAAATGGGCGACAATTGTTGCTACGTATAGTTTCTATGTTAACCAAGATGGCTCAAGCATCGACCAAATTCGGGCACGGGCACGCATACGGGCACGATGTAAGGGGGGGCTGAACAGTTCATAGCTACTGAGATATGGGGAATGCGCTGACCCATCTATCTTTGTACCAAGTACACCCATTCATAAGAGGTTTAAATAATCCTAGCGAAAAAGTATTGATGGTATGTATGACCATTTTTTTTGCATCAAGACAGGTATGAGCCCAGACAATCTCGAGCAAATGATCGTCTTGGATATTACCTTCGGAGTAGGAGTTAGAGCATAGATCGGCCAAGGCGACGATTCCGCCGAGAAAAAGTAAAAAAATGTCGTGGAGGAGAAAGAAGGCTGCTGCGGGGGCAATGGCGAATGAGGGGATGGCGCTGATGAAGGGGTAGTCGGTAATTTTATACCCCCAGACTCTTGGGGCGACGAGTCGATATACCTCTTTTTTGTCGTTATAATTATCGTCATTTAAATAGGGTTTATCTATGTTGTTCACAGTTACTCGAAAAAATATATTAATTAAATTAAAAATGTCAAAATATTACAAACAATCTGCGGCTCAGAGTAGATACATCCCAATTTCTGTCGCCGCATTCGCGGCTCGATGTACTGGTTGAATCTACCCCACGCTCGCGCGTGGGGCTACATGCTACTGCCGCTTCGCGGTTTTTCCCGGATGCAGCGATTTGCCCGATCGGCCTTGTTCATCTTCGCTAAGAGGATTTTCGGTCAGTTAATTATTTCCTCTGTCTACTCTGTGATAAAAATAATAAATTACCAGAGAGGTCACAGGGAGGGACTCTGACCGAAAAGGTGAACACTGCTGCCCCGATCTACCCCTATTCTATTAATCGGTTGGCCCTTAGAGCGAATACCATAAAGGGTGGCCAGCGAATCAGGAATTAGAAGCAAGAAACCAAGACTTAATGTTTCTATCCCAGCGCGAAAAACGTGCCAGTTCCGATTTTCTACGCCCGCCGAAGCCTTAGGCCAGTATTTATAGATTTCGTGGAGTTTGGCCAGGCCTCGGATAGTGCCAATAAGGGGAAAATAAGCGACAATTTTCTGCACGTTTCGCACAGCAATGTTGCTCATAGGGGTCTCTTTTCGCAACTCGTTGATTGATTTCGCGCCGAAGTTGGAAGGCAGACTTTTAATACCAGGATCTTGTGCTAGTTGATTCAGCAGCTCGCTCATACCTATGGAACTGTCATCGTTAGTGTCCGTGGGATCAGAATTTGTTTCTGTAGAACTTATGTCACCTTCTAAATCTTGCATCATCTTCCGCGCGTCACGCAGCCGGTTTTGCAAGTTCTCTCTGCTTACCTGTATTCCCCGTGTATGTGTATTATCCTCATCACAATTTTGTATCGCGTCAAGTTGGGTTATCTGCATTTGTAAATCCACGCAGATTATCATCGCTGAACTGGTTCCAAGTTCAGCTTTCCTTTTTGCATAGTCTTCTACGCCCCCCTCAAATGGATATGGGCTTTGCGCTTGCTTACATCCCTGGATTTTTGCTTGTAGTTCTGCAATAACCTGAGTCTTTGCGTTGAAATTAATCTCCCTTTCCAATTTGCAACCGCTGGCATTCCAGCTTCCAGTTTCCCAACCAAATGCTGGGAGTGTCGATAATTTTGTATTCATTAGAATAAATCTCCTATCTTAGAGCATCTCGCAGCTGTGCATAAAGTTGCATTAAGCACATCACTAGATCCTTGGTTTCTAATAGTGGCTCCAGTATAGCACGGCATCATTAAGAAAAAATAAAGACAAAAATAACTTCTTGCAACCCACTTTCATCAGAGCCCTTCTCGTGCCGTACCCCCCATTCCCTTTGGGCAGATTTAGGTAATTAGCGGGGCCTGCTGCGTTGTTTTTGTCGCAGCAGGGTAAGTATTATAAAGGGTGACCAGCAAATCAGGAATCAGAAGCAAGAAACCAAGACTTAATGTTTCTACCCCAACGCGAAAAATGTACCAGTTTCGATTTTCTGCGACAGCCGAAAACTCGGGCCAGTATTTATAGATTTGGTAGAATTTGCCCAGACCTCGGGAAGTGCCAGTGATGGGAATATAAGAGGCAATTTTATCCACGTTTCGTGTAAAAATACTGTTTATAGGGGCATCTTCTCGCAACTTGTTGATCGTTCTCGTGCCCAAGCCGAAAGGCAGATCTTTAATAAAAGGATCTTGTTCCAGTTTGTTCAGCTGGTCGTTCATACTTGTGGCATTGACATCTCCAGCTTCTGCTGAATTAGATTCCGTTTCCGTAAAACCTGTTTTATTTTTTAAACGCCGTATTTTCTCTTTGAGACTATCCAGCTCGGCTTGCAAGCCTTCTACCTTTGTGTTGGTAACCTCACCAAGATTTTGCGCCTTCGCTTGGTTTATATGCATTTGTAAAAAATCGCACTGCATCTCCTGTAAACTAATGCTAAGTTTAGCTGCACTTTTGGCAGCAGCTTCTAGGTTCCTCACCAAAGAGCTCTTGTTCACCTGTTCATATTGCTGGGCTGCTTTTGCTAGTTGTGCAATGCATTGATTCTTGAAATCGAAATTAATCTCTCTTTCCAATTCACAACCGCTGGCATTCCAGCTTGAAGTTTCCCAACCAAATACTGGGGGTGTCGATAATTTTGTATTCATTGAATAAATCTCCTATCTTAGAGCATCTCGCAGCTGTGCATAAAGTTCATTAAGCACATCACTAGATCCTTGGTTTCTAATAATGGCTTCACTATAGCACGGAATTATTAAGACAATATGAAGATAAAAATAGTTTCTTGTAAATTACTCACCCTACGCAGGTTCATCCGGTTTTGTAGGACTTGACTGATAGCTGGTCATCCAACAAGGTATACCTCCTGCTATCCGACTCTAAGAGCTTGTTTGGAAAGTCTCAAACTACTGTTTTGTGAGGTAGGGTGTCACTTTGATAAATGGTTCAAGATGTAGCGTAGGCTTTAGCCTGCGCTACATAAACTGTCCTAAAAACCGGATGAACCCACTTTCATCAGGTAACCGCAATAATGATTATTTGGAAGATTCTCTCAGTGGCCGCGACACGGCCAAAGCAGGTAGCCACAGGCATCAATGCTGTGGTAGAATGGATTTCAACATCAAGCCGTGAAAATGACAAAAACAAAATCTACCACGGAGCCCCCACAGTATGCCTCGTAGCTTGCTGCGTAGGGTGAGTTATGTAAATTTTAGGGTTTTTTATGGCATCTAGCACCCATAAGCAGGTGAATCTTCAAATTAGTCACATCGCTGCGAGTGGCTATGGCATTGGCACCTTTGTGGCTGCCAACAGCGATATACCCAGGCTTGTAGAAGTGCCGTTTTCGGCTCCTGGCGATATTCTCAGCGTGGAGCTCGGCAGCAAGCGCGCGGGGCTCTACCGCGCTAATATTCGTGAGGTTATCTCTCCCTCACCCTATAGGGAGCTGCCGCGTTGCATTCACTTTGGGGCCTGTGGCGGCTGTCTATGGCAGCAGTTGCCCTATGAGCAGCAGCTGGCCATCAAGCAGCAGGCTATCTATGACCGCTTTATTCCCGCCCTGGGTAGCGATATCCTTCTTCATCCCATCATTCCTTGCACGCCGCCTTGGCATTATAGAAATAAAATGGAGTTTTCTTTTTCTAGCGATAAGGCCGGTAGATGTTTTTTGGGGCTCTGCCTGCATGGAGGCCGCGGAAAGGTGTTTCATCTGTCCGAGTGCCACTTGGTGCGTCCCTGGATGGTTGCTGCTCTATCATCTGTGAGAAAGTGGTGGGAAGAGACAGGTTTGCAAGCATATCGCCATCGCACTAACAGCGGGTCGCTGCGCACGCTCACCTTGCGCGAGGGGATGCGCAGCGAAGACCGCATGGCAATACTGACGGTTTCAGGAAATCCCGACTATGCCTTGCAGGGGTGGCAGTTGGAGATGCTTGTGGCTTTTTTGCGCGAGGCTATGGAATCTTCGACTCCAGGTAGTCGGTTAAGTATCTTTCTCTCTATTCAACAAATTGCCAAAGGGAGGCCCACAAATTTTTTTGAGATGTTGCTACATGGCGAAGATCATATTCGTGAAACCCTCTACATCGCCACAGCGCCCCATATCGACCCTATTCCTCTGACCTTTGCTATTAGCCCCTCTGCCTTCTTCCAACCCAACAGTTTTCAGGCAGAAAAGCTCTACTCTGCAGCTTTGCACCTTGCTAAATTAACGCCTGATGATATCGTGTATGATCTATATTGCGGCACGGGGACATTGGGGATCTGTGCTGCAAAAAGTGCTGGGCAAATTATTGGCGTCGAGATAACTCCTGAAGCTGCTTTGGATGCTAGAACAAACGTTACTGCAAACCAGCTGAGCAACGTGACTATATTTACCGCCGATGTAGCGCAACTGTTATCTGAACGTGTAGGCAACTTGCCTGCGCCTACTGTCGTCTTAGTGGATCCTCCGCGCGCAGGCCTAAGCGACAAGGCCATTGACGAGCTTATAGCCCTGGCTCCGCGAACTATCGTCTATATTTCGTGCAACCCTGTGACTCAAGCGGCAAATGGCGTTTTGCTCATAAAGGGAGGCTACTATTTAGCCGTTCTTCAGCCTGTCGACCAGTTCCCTCATACGGTCCATATTGAAAATATCGCCGTATTTCACCGCAATGAGTAGCCCTAAGATGCAATTTACTATTTTGCAACAAGATGCCAGTACGCAAGCGCGCTTAGGCACGTTGGTAACGGCCCACGGTTCTTTTGACACCCCTGTTTTCATGCCTGTGGGCACGCGTGCGGCAGTAAAGACGCTTACTGTGCCGCAGCTGCTCGAAGTCGATGCTCAGATTATTTTAGGCAATACCTATCATCTGCTTTTGCGCCCAGGTATGGCGGTCTTGTGTCAAGCAGGAGGCCTGCACAGCTTTATGCGCTGGCAGCGACCTATCCTTACCGACTCTGGAGGTTTCCAAGTTTTCTCTCTTGCCAATATGAACCAGATTAGCGACTCTGGAGTCCGCTTCAAGTCGCATATCGACGGCTCTTCGTGCTTTCTTGGCCCTGAAGAAAGCATGCAGATGCAAAAAACCCTAGGCTCAGACATTGTTATGGCTTTTGATCAATGTGTGCCTTATCCCTGTGAGCGTGCCGCCGTCGAGAGCTCGTTAGAACGCACCCATCGCTGGTCCGCTATGTGCAGAAATTTCTCTTTACAAAGCCACCAGAGTCTTTTTGGCATCGTGCAAGGAGGCATGTTTTTGGACCTGCGCCAGCAGTCGGCGCAGGCGCTTACAGCCCTACAGTGCGAAGGCTATGCTATTGGCGGACTGTCGGTGGGAGAGCCCATGGAGATGATGAATGGCATCTTAGAACATGTTATCCCCTGCCTGCCGCGAGATAAGCCGCGCTATCTCATGGGCGTTGGCACCCCTCGCAATATTATAGAAGCTGTAATGCGCGGTGTTGATATGTTTGACTGTGTTATGCCAACGCGCAATGCCCGCAATGGCACAGCATTCACATGGGGGGGCAAGCTTATCATCAAAGCGGGGCGCTATGCCGCAGACTTTTCCCCTATGGATGCTAAGCTAGACTGTTATGCCTCTATGTGCAGCAAAGCCTATGTGCGCCATCTGCTCAATGTGGGGGAGATAACGGGTCTGACACTTGTGACGATGCAAAACCTGGCATTTTATCTCGATTTTATGAAACAATTGCGGCGAGCCATTAAGGAGGGCACTCTCAGCGAGTTATACAGCCATATTTGTGCTATATACCCCACTGAGGGAGGGGGCGCTATGCCCTGAGGGGCCGTTGGCACCGCCTTTTTGCTTGTTTTCTAAACGCAAAGAAACGAGGGATTTTCCATGCAATTCGCTATTATTCTTGCCACTATCTGTCAGCTGTTGCTATGTACTGCTAGCTGGGCACAAGATGAAGGAGCGCCGCCTGCCGACCGCGGTCTAACACAAACATTGGTGATGTTTGCCATTGTGGCGCTTTTTTTCTATTTCATCATTTGGCGTCCTGAGCAAAAGCGCCGCAAAGCTCTCGAACAGCAGCGCAGCGCTCTAAAGAAGGGCGACCGCGTTACGGCGATGGGAACCATTGGCACTGTGATGCGCATCGAAGACCAGACCGTTATCATTCGCATGTATGATGGCTCCAAAATTGAGTTTTTGAAAGCCGCCATTAGTGAGATACACCCTGAGGCATCTGCTAGCGAACTAAAAGAGCGGGAGAAAGACGAGGACTAATAGTAGACTTCTTGCATAACCCCATTCGATTGCTAAACTTGCCCTTTTTGGCATCTTTTCCATAAAATTTTTCGATCATGTGCTCCAAACATGCTTTCAAAATTTTCCGAAAAAGCTGCTCAAAAATGGCTAATTTTATCAATCAAAGTGAGTTATGCAGGAAGTCTACTGTTCTCAGAAGGCTGCACCCCCGTGAGCGGATACCTATTCATCATGTAGTTTTGTCAATAATTCTGAGTCGGATAGTCCTGTTAATAATTCCGGGTCGGAATGTGGAGAACTTTTCCCCTCGCCACCTAGAAGGGAGTGTCTCGTTTTTCCTATTTTATCATTGTTCACTGGGCTTATTACTGTCGTCTGTCGTTGTGGTAGGGGAGTTGGAGTTCTTTTATGCTTATCCTCCTTATAGAGTTTTATAGAGGAGGGAGAGAAGCCTGCAAGGGTAAACATGCTGGGAGTACTGCTCTTTTTTTCTATGGATTGCACTATTGGAGAGGGCGGTGGGGAGTTTGGATCTGTGGGTGACATACCTATTTTCCTCGGTTGAGAAGGCTTTATATTCAGTACGGCTCAAAATACAAATTTGAACCGCCCTGAACATACCCTATATGCTATTATCAATTTTTTTTCAACATATTTCTTACATAACTTCATTTGAAGATAACCGTTCAGCCCCCCCTTACATCGTGCCCGTGTGCGTGCCCGTGCCCGAATTGGTCGATGCGTTGTCCAATCGTTTAACTTATTGTTTTCCAGTCCCTAACGGCGCAGCAGCCTCAACGCGTTGAGGCCCACTAGCAATGTTCCCCCTTCGTGCATCACTACAGCGAGCCAGAGGGGAACGATGCCGGCGAGGGCAGGGAAAGCTGCAAGCACAATGGCTGCAATGGCTATAACGAGGTTTTCCTTCACTATCGAGCGGGTCTTGCGCGCTTTAGCCATGAGCCAGTCGAGCAGTTCAATATTGTCGTGCAGCAGGATGATGTCGGCAGCGTCGATAGCGGCACTGCTGCCCACCTTTCCCATGCATATGCCTACAGTTGCGCGCGCAAGGGCTGGGGCATCGTTGATGCCATCGCCGATCATGGCGAGCTTTCCCTCTTTGGCAAGCTCAGCGACGATGGTGAGCTTATCTTCTGGGCGCAGCTCAGCTTTCCAATGGCTTATCCCCAGCTGACTCGCTACGCGCTGAGCGGTAGAGGTGTGGTCGCCAGTAAGCATAACAAGCTCGATACCACGCCTGCGCAATGCCCCTATCGTTTTACCAATAGATGGACGCAGTTCGTCGCTGAAGCGAAATAGAAATAGCTGCTCGCCCCCATCGTTGCTGTCAGTGGCAAGGTGCAGTGCGGCGAGAAGCTCTCCCTTGTCGCGATGGGCTGCTATTAGCGTTGCAAGTTGCTGACGCCGCTGCTCTGGCAGCGCCGTGAGGAGATACTCCACGCGCCCGATAAAAGCTGTAGGCGTCATAGCCGTTACGCCCTCGCCGGGGAGTACGCGCACTCCTTCTACGGTAATAGAAGGGAGTTTTTTGCCGTGGGCATAGGCAAAAATCGCCCGCGCCACAGGGTGTACAGCGCCGCGTTCCAGAGCACAGGCGATAGCTAGCGCCTCTTCCTCTCTTGCTTCCCCACCTCTGCAGGGCAAAGGAGTGTGGGAAATGTGGGCTAGTTGCTCAAGCCCCAGGCACGACAGCTCACCTGTTGTGAGCGTACCTGTTTTGTCAAAAGCAATGATGTTGCAGCTGGCGAAAGCATCGAGAGTAACGCCCCCTTTTACTAAGATACCTTTTTTGGCACATGCACCAATAGCGCTGAGATAGGCTATAGGCACTGCCAAGATCAGTGCGCAGGGCGAAGCCGCGATGAGAAAGGCCAGGGAGCGGTAGATAGAGCCTTCGCCGCCTAAAAATGGCAGCGAAAAGAGAAAGGGAAAGGTGAAGGCAAAGGTGGCGGCTAGCGAGATAATGGCAAGGGCGTACGAGCGGCTGAGCCTATCAAACCAGCGTTGGATGGTGGGGCGGGCTTGTTGCGCCTCAGTAATGAGATGGATGATGCGAGTTAGCGTCGAATCGTTGCTAGTGAGTTGCACCTGTAGGGTGAGCATCCCTTCCATATTGCGTGCGCCAGCCGGCACGCTATCTCCCACTTTTTTGGAGACAGGAACGCTTTCGCCAGTGAGATGTACCAGGTTTACAGAGGAGGCCCCTTCGACTACGACGCCGTCAAGAGGCACCATCTCCGCCATCCGTATCAATATCCTCTGACCCACCTGTACATCGGCTACGGCGCGCTCTAAGAGAGTGCCATCTTCTTTTATCAGTAGGGCGCGAGTTGGGGCCAGTTTGCGCAGCTGACTCAAAGTGCTCTTTGCCTTTGCCGTCACAGCTTCTTCTATAGCCCCCGAAATGGAAAAGAGGACCAGCAGCAGTGCCCCTTCTATAGCGCTGCCGATGAGTGCCGAAGAGAAAGCCGCTAAAGTCATTAGGACATCGATATTGATATCCATATCGCTCAGGTCTTCAATCGACTCGACAAGCGAGCGTACGCCGGCAAGGAAATAGACGGCGACGAGCAAG
>Ga0206859_1081_pt1 | contig 18827 bp, 16 predicted proteins | sample Alteio_BWOrgCont_47_FD_152882 | JGI IMG/M metagenome (GOLD analysis project Ga0206859, IMG submission 152882) | Enriched cells from forest soil in Barre Woods Harvard Forest LTER site, Petersham, Massachusetts, United States -... | ecosystem: Environmental > Terrestrial > Soil > Temperate forest >... | reverse complement strand
TCGACAGCCACATCTTTAGCCTTGCCGTTATCGGGGAGGGAAATCCTTGCCGCCGACGAACCGCAAGCTTTCGTGGAGCCGAGGTGGTACGCGGCGTACACGTCCGCAAACCACGAAAAGCGCGTGGCGGACCAACTTGCGGGGCGCGGAGTGGAAAGCTACCTCCCGCAGTATGACTCGGTGCGCAAATGGAAAGATCGCAAGGTGCGTTTGCAGATTCCGCTGTTTCCTGGATACGTGTTTGTTCATGTTGCGCTCCAGAACCGATTGAAAGTGCTGCAAGTTCCGGGAGTGGCGTACCTCGTTGGGTTTGCGGGGAGGCCGACGGCGGTGCCGGAAGAGGAGTTCGCGCGGATCCGAGGATTTTTGCAGAAAGGACTCCGCGCGGAACCGCATCCGTACTTGGAGGCGGGGCGGCGAGTGCGAGTGAGGAACGGAGCACTCGAGGGGATGGAAGGAATCGTGGTGCGGCGGAAAAATGGAAACAGGTTGGTGATTTCGCTGGAGCTGATCCAGAGGGCGATGGCCGTGGACCTGGATGGAGCGGATTTGGAAGCGCTGTGAAGGTAGTGGCCTTTCGACTTCGCAGAGGGGAAAGGAAGACAAAAGCAGATCCCTCGCCCTGCTCGGGATGACAGATTCTCTGAAGGGGTACCCCCCACCCCCGGTGTTTTTTGTAAGAGTGGCAAACAAAGGGGTTACGGGTGCAAAGTCTGTAAGAGTGGCAGGCAAAAGATTTAAAGTCGTGTGTTTTGATGTCTTTAACAGGTGGTTCGTAAGAGTGGCAAACAATGGGGTTAGCCATGCCGGAGACGAGAATCGGGTGCAGGCGAGGCGGACAGGGAAGCGGCGGTTCAAGGAAAAAGCGGCGGAAGAGAAACGTGCCTTGCGTCTAGAAAGCATTGGGAATGGTAGCATGGATTAGCTGATCTGTCAATAGAGATTTAAGATACTGAAACAAAACGGGTTAGCGATTAGGGTTGGTGGGGGAGGCAGGTGAACCGGAAAGAGCGGAAGAAGGCTCACGCGATCGCAAATGGCTGAGAACACTACAAACGGGAATCTGCACCTGACGAGCGGGCGCTTGCTGGCGCGGAATACTGTCTGGAACCTGATTGGGAATGGGGCGCCGCTGATCGTGGCGGTGTTTTCGATTCCCATTTTGATACATGAGCTGGGGAAGGACCGGTTTGGGGTGCTGGCGCTGGCGTGGGCGCTGATCGGGTACGCCAGCTTATTTGACATGGGGCTGGGCCGGGCACTGACGCAGCTGGTGGCCAAGAAACTGGGGAGCGGGGAAGAGCACGAGATTCCGGCGCTGGCGTGGACGTCACTCTTATTAATGTTGGGACTGGGAGCGGCGGGCACGGTGGCAGTGTTAGCGATTTCACCGTGGCTTGTGCAACATACGCTGAAGATTCCCGAAGCGCTTCAACCGGAAACGGTTAGGGCGTTTTACCTCTTAGGGCTGTCCATTCCTGTGGTGATCACGTCGACGGGCTTGCGAGGACTGCTCGAGGCGCACCAGCGATTCAAACTGGTGAGCGCGCTGCGGATTCCGCTCGGGGTGTTCACGTTTGTCGGTCCGCTGATGGTGCTGCCTTTTTCGAGGAGTCTTACGCCCATCGTGGGAATTCTTGTTGCCGGGCGGGCCGCAAGCTGCCTGGCGTTTTTGTTGGTCTGCTTTCGAGTGGTGCCGGAGCTGGGACGGCGGGTGGCGTGGCACGGGCCGTCGGCGGGGCCGTTGCTCCGGTTTGGAGGCTGGATGACGGTGACCAACATCGTCGGGCCGCTAATGGTCAGCATGGATCGTTTTCTTATCGCAGGATTGATTTCGGTGACGGCGGTGGCGTACTACGCGACGCCATACGAGGTAGTCACGAAGCTGCTGTTGCTTCCGACGGCTATGATGGGTGTGATCTTTCCGGCTTTTTCCGCGAGCTTCGTCCAAAACCAGGAGCGGGCGGCATTGCTCTTTGGGCGCAGCGTGAAGTACGTTTTTCTCGCATTATTCCCGATCATCCTGCTGATTGTTGCTCTGGCACAGAACGGATTGACGCTATGGCTTGGGTCGGATTTCGCGCGGCAGAGCACACGTGTCGTTCAGTGGCTCGCGGTGGGCGTGCTGGCCAATGGTTTGGCGCTGGTTCCGTTTTCCTTCGTGCAGGGAATTGGGCGGCCGGACCTGACGGCAAAGTTGCATCTGCTAGAGCTACCGATTTATCTCGGGATGTTGCTTTGGCTGATTCGAGTGGACGGAATCGAGGGAGCGGCCATTGCGTGGAGCGCGCGATCCGTCTTCGATGCCCTCGCACTTTTCGTTATGGGGAGACGATTCCTTTCCGCCCCGTCGCCTATAGCTCTAAAAACGAAGTTGCTGCTAACGGGGGCGGGGGCCACTCTGCTTTTGGCCGTTCTGCCTCAAGACTTAGTGCTAAAGGCGGCCTTTTTGCTTGTTGCGATTCTGAGTTTTGTCCTTGTGACGTGGTTCCTGATTCTGACGCCTGAAGAGAGATCGCTGGCGCAGGGCTACCGGTGATGAACGGATGAGCGCGACTCAGGCATCGCGGGTCACAGAGCAGAACGCCGATGTAATTAGGAGCCGCTCTTGCCCCTATTGTTGCGTGTGCGGGCAGAAGGGAGAGTCTCTGTACGAGAACTTATCTGATCGGCTCTTTGGGGCACCAGGAATGTGGAATCTCAAGCGCTGCCCTAGTCGGGTATGCGGAGTGGTCTGGCTCGATCCGATGCCGGTTGAGGAGGATATCGGAAAGGCGTATCGCTCGTATTACACCCATGAAGCTGATGCTCATCCTGCGAATAATTTGGCCCGGCGTCTTTATAGTCGCATACGGGCAGGATATGTACGGGTGAAGTATGGCTATCGAAATGACAAACGTAATCGATGGGACCAATTATTCGCACTGCTGGCTAATTTGAACCCGGTGCGGCGTGCGAGTTTTGATTTTGGTGTTTTCTACCTCAGGTTCAATCCTAATGGTCGGTTCCTGGAACTTGGTTGCGGGAGCGGTTTAATGCTTGAGTCCATGCGAGACCTAGGCTGGCGGGCAGAGGGCATAGATTTCGATGCTTCAGCAGTGGAGCTCACAAGCAAAAAGAACCTCGTCGTTCATTGCGGGAAACTTCAGGACTTGGAGTTTGCTGATGAAACTTTTGATGCGATCGCTGCGATCCATTTTATTGAGCACGTCTCTGATCCTCTCGGGGTGCTCCGAGAGTGTCGGAGGCTTCTTAAGCCGGGGGGCCGCTTGGTGTTAATTACTCCCAATGCTGACAGTTGGGGACATCGCTACTATCGAGCCGACTGGCGTGGCTTGGAGCCGCCGAGGCACCTCCATATTTTCACCCCGCGGTCGATAGCGGAATTATGTCGCAAGACAGGTTTCAACTATGTTGTCTCCCGCTCCACAGTCCGTGCTAGTGGAATCCATCTGGCGAGTAGGGCGCTCCGACGTAGAGGAAATTGCGACTCGCTTCGACGAGTTGGGTGGTTGACAAGAGCGTGGGACGAACTTCGATGCATGTTCCAGTGGGCTGGGACGTTCGTAGACTCCGACGCAGGGGACGAGGTTCTTTTGATCGCTGGTAGGTGAGGGAGCAACTTGCTCTCGAATTCAGCGGAGATAAGGGCGATTGATGAGCTCGAATTTAGCAGTGGCTGCCTATTACCTAGGGCAGTTTCATCCTACGGCTGAGAACGATGAGTTTTGGGGACCCGGTTTCACCGAGTGGCATAAGGTGGCGGGCGCGCGGCCACTATATCCGGGTCACCGACAACCGAAGCTTCCGGGTAAGCTCGGATTTTATGACCTTCGGTGTCACGATACTCTGGCCGACCAGATTGCCTACTCGCACTCCGTAGGGATAGACGCTTTCTGCCACTGGCACTATTGGTTTGCTGGGAAGCGGGTACTGCACAGGCCTTTGGACGCTATGCTTGAGCTCGACTATCCCGGCTACAAATTTATGCTGGCCTGGGCCAATGAGAGTTGGTCCGGTGTCTGGCATGGCGCGCCGCACAAGATTTTGATCGAGCAGCGCTATGACAAACGAGAATTGGCCGAGCACGCCAAGCTCATCTCCCGATACTTAGAAACTGGAAAGTATCTAACGATACAGGGTCGTCCACCGTTTGTTGTGTACAGGCCTAAGTTAATTCCGGAAGCAGCGGGGTATTTATCGGAGTTGAAGCGACTTGTATATCAGTCCACGGGGTCGGAGTTATATCTTATTGGGAATTGGTCTTCCAGTCGTACCGGGTCATTCAGTAATCCGGTTGCTCATGGCTTAGATGCTGCGGTTGTCACGCCGCTCCCCACGCAAAGCAAGAACGCTACGACGAGAGTCGCCTATGGTGCGTTTCGCGAGGCGTTGAGAAGGGCAGGCTTAGGCCCCGAGATCATGACGTACCGCAGCGTAATTAACACCTTGCGCGGGTCGTTGGGAAAAATAGAGGGTGCCGCGCACGCGACTATTTTAACCGGATGGGACAATACACCAAGATCCGGTCGCCGGGGCTTGGTAGTGATCGGGTATAACGAGCAGAGTCTGAGACGCGCTGCGCAAGAGGCTGTTGCCTTGGAAAGCAGAAACGAAAAGCCATTGCTATTTGTCAAATCTTGGAACGAGTGGGCCGAGGGCAACATGCTGGAGCCTGTCTTCGGGGAGGATTGGTCCGCTGGGGAGGTCATCAGGCAGGTGCTCAGCAATTCCAAACGGCAATCATTGGAGAGTGTGCCTGTCGGGGTGGTGCAAAGTGTCGGATCGTGAGGCTTTTCGGCTGCGCCGGCTGTTTGCGTGTCTGGCCCTCTTGGTTTGCCTCATCCTTGCCTATCGGCCCATACCGGACGTTTTGGCATCGAACGATACGGGTCGCTACGTTGCGAGCCAGGAAGATGCTTGCAGCATGCCCGTGTTTGGCGATGACGCTGGAATTCAGCAGTGGACATTCAACGTTCTCGTGCGGCCAACCTGCTGGTCGGGCGGGCCCAGGTTGTTCTTGTTGTTCGTTGGCATGGCTCTACCGCTTGCGCTCGTGGCTTTTGGTGAGTGGCGGAGCGATGGCGCGCTGCTCTTGGCCGCCGCCATGTTTCTAAGTGTGGCTGGCTTCGAGTTGGAGACAAATGCCCTACGTCAAGCCTTGAGTTTGGCGTTCCTGCTGGCGGCGATTTCTGTCGAAAGCAAGTTAGCCCGGATGGCGGCGCTCTGTATAGCTTTGCTTCTACATACTTCGAGTTGGATCTTTGTCCCGTGGGTACTTCTTCTGAACTGGGGTGAACGGAGATCCTGGAAGTCCGCTGTTTACAGGGTACTGCTTGCTCTCCCGCTGGTCGGAATCGTCTGGTTATTTCTGGGTCGCGGCTTCAAAGGTCAGGTCGGCGACGGTCTCGCACTCTTGGGAGTATATGCGGACATTTACTCCGTTGAAGTCACCAGGATTTTTCTCATCTTCATGTTGCTTCCTTTCTGTTGGGTGTTCGGCGTTCGATGGATTTTGACAAGCGGGTCAATACCTCGCGAAGAAAAGCTTACTTTTCTTTATTCTGCGCTTCTACTTGCGGTGACAATAATTTTCTTCCCCATGATCACTTATAGAGTGGCTATGACAGCAGTCATATTGCAATTGTTCATGGCGATGAAGGCGGTCGACCTATCTTCATTGTCTGCCGTCTGGATTTCAGGGGGGCTTGCTTTCCATTTCTTGATTTACGCGGCGTTCTCGCCCAATGTGCGCGCGGTCTTTCATGGCTGATCGCGTGACGCTTACAGTGGTGATACCTACCCACGACCGGCCGGGACTGACTTCCAGAGCGGTCAATTCGGTTTGCACTAATCGGCCTGAACAGGTGGAGATAGTAGTTGTCGATGATTGCGGATCGACACCATATGAATTCGGGCGGAGGCAAAACGTTCGAGGCGTACCAGTGATTGTGGTTCGCACATCGTTCAATGGGGGCCCGGGACTGGCCCGAAAGCTTGGCGTGGAGCAAAGTGCTGGCCACGCAATAGCATTTTTGGATTCTGACGATGTTTATGAGGGCGGCTGGATTGATGAAGGATTGGATCAGCTCCTCAAGCACCACTCGGAAGAAGGTGGGGTGTTTTTAGCGGGCGGAGTCAGGCGGGGCTCAATTGCAATTAGTGCCACCTATTGGCTCTTGACTGGCCTTCCGCCCTCGTGGAGAAGGGTGGCAAGTCGGTTGGCGGTTGTCATGTTTAATCCGTTTTATACTCCGTCGCTTATGTTGTCGCGCGATCTCTGCCAGTTCAGCAACTCCCTAAGGCATTGCGAAGATTACTATACAAACGCAATGGCTCTGTTCAAAGCCAGAACGGTTATTCTCTCCAGAAGTTATGCATGCTCGCTTTCTAGGCGGCCCGGCTCTTTGCGGGGAGAGTCGGGGAATACAAGGGAGATGCTGCGTGGGGAGCTGAGCACAAGGTGGGCCATTTTAGTGTCTGGCAGTATCCCCGTTATTTATAGGCTTTTGGTGCCACTCGGGGTGGCATACCAATTCACTAGGGCCTCCGCGCAATGGATTCTCGGCATGTGCGGGTTTGGCAGGAGAACGAGTCTTTCCGATGCGAGAGTCTGAGCATCAAGAACTCGCGGTGCGAATCGCGATACTGGGCGCCCGGGGCATTCCCGCGCATTATGGCGGATTCGAGACGTTTGCGGAGCAATTGGCAGTACGGCTGGTGGAGCGGGGGCATGAGGTCACAGTTTTTTGTGAGAAGGGTACGGATGCGAATGAGGAATACAAAGGCGTAAAGCTGCGGCACGTGCCAACTCGTGACGTGGGTCCGCTCGTGACGCTAATGTATGACGCCGCATGTTTGTGGCAGGCGCGATCGAATTTCGATGTCATCTACATGCTTGGGTATGGTTCATCAGTGTTTTGCTGGCTGCCGCGAATGTGGGGCGCCAAGGTTTGGATCAACATGGATGGATTGGAGTGGGCGCGCGGCAAGTGGGGCATGGTGGCGCGGTGGTACCTGCGAATGGCCGAGGCGATTGCGATGTGGACGCCGGATCGGATTATCGCGGATGCTTCCGCCATTAAGGAGAACTTGCAATCGCGGCATTACAGGTTGCCGCCGTGCGACGTTATCCCATACGGAAGCGAGATTGTCAGCAACGCCTGCGCGGAAGAATTGAAGAGGTTCGGAGTAGAGCCGGGGTCTTATTATCTGGTTGTCTGCCGGTTCGAGCCGGAGAACCTCATCCGAGAAATCATCGAAGGGTTTTTGCAGTCAGAGACTAGGGCGCGGCTCGTGCTGGTAGGGGACCACGCGCGGAGGAGCGCGTACGTGGAGTCATTACGCGCGTACAGGAATGAGCGGCTTCTCTTCACCGGGCCAGTGTACGAAACCGCGAGAATCCAGGCGCTTCGATATTTCTGCCGTGCTTACCTGCACGGACATAGCGTGGGAGGGACGAATCCATCGCTGCTGGAAGCGATGGGATGTGGCAACGCTGTGATCGCCAACGATAATCCGTTCAATCGCGAAGTGCTCGGCGATGCGGGGCTGTTCTTCTCGACACCGAGGGACGTGAGTGGGTGCATCGGCCGCGTGGATTCCGAGCCGGCAGAGGTGGCTGAGATGAGAACGAGAGCGGCGGAGCGCGTGAAGCAATTTTATACGTGGGAGCGGATTACAGATTATTACTGCGAGCTGATCTCGCTGGCGGACTCGAAGACGCGAAGCCGCACCGAGACGATTCAATGTGCGCCGCTCCATGCGACGCGCCCAGTTAGCGTTGACCGGGCCAAGAAACTCGTCGTGTTGCGGCACGAATAGAACCATTTAGAAAAGCAGCCTCCGTAGAACAGTAGCTCCATTCCAAATCCAAATTGAGTCCAGGGGAAGGCCAGAGTTCATGGCATATCTCGCAGCGTTTTTGTTGTGTTTGATTTTGTCGATCGCGGGGACGTGGTGTGTGCGGAAGGTGGCGAATGCGCGCGGGTGGATCCATGAGCCGAAGCTGGACAGGCACTTGCACAAGATTCCAGTGCCCAGGCTGGGCGGAGTGGCGATTTATTTTTCGTTCATGACGGTGGTGATTTTGGGGATGCTGATTCCCGGGTTGCTGGGAAAAGGAACGCCGCTACATGCGAAGGAAATGGTGGGGTTGCTGGGGCCGGCGTTGATTATTTTTTTGCTGGGATTGTACGACGACGTGTACTCGCTGGACGCGAAATGGAAATTCGCGGTGGAGACAGTGGCGGCGGTGGGGCTGTATGCGGGCGGGTACGGAATACACAACCTGGGATTGGTGCACGGAGGGCAGCCGCTGGGATGGGAGTATTGCCTGCCGCTGACGGTGTTGTGGGTGCTGCTGATCACGAACGCGTTCAACTTGATAGATGGATTGGACGGGCTGGCGGCCGGGTCGGCGGTGTTCTCGGCGATGGTGGTGTTTGTGATGTCGCTGATCGCGCCGGACGGATTGGTGGCGTTTCTAGCGATCGCGCTGGCGGGAGCGACGCTGGGATTTTTGCGATTCAATTTTCATCCAGCGACGATTTTTTTGGGAGATTCGGGAAGTTTGTTTATCGGATTCATGCTAGCGGCGCTGGCTCTGGCGGGATCGCAGAAGGCGCCGACGATTGTGGCGATAGCGATACCGATCGTGTCGCTGGGATTTCCGATACTGGACGTGGTGCTGGCGGTGGCGCGGAGATTCGTGGCGAAGAAACCGCTGTTTGACGGAGACAAATCGCATATCCACCACAAGTTGGTGAGGCGGGGACTGTCGCAGAGAGATGCGGTGCTGACGCTGTACGCGGTGACGGCGGGATTCGGATTCATGAGCCTGGTACTGCTGCAGCAGAGAAGAGCGATCGCGTTGGTGCTGGCGGTGGTGGGAATAGGGATTTTTCTGGGAGTGCAACAGCTGAGGTACCAGGAATTTGCGGAACTGCTGTCGGTGCTGCAACGGGTGAGCCGGCGGCGGCAAGTGCTGGCAAATCATGTGGCGATACGGCTGGCGGCGGAGAAGCTGGGTGAGTGCGAGGAGCTCGGGGCGATGTGCCAGATTCTGAAAAACACGCTGGAGCCGATCGGATTTGACGCGGTGCGGTTTCAGAAGTGCGGCAAGAACGGATATTCAACGTCGATGATTCTGCCCATGAGCTACTTGCCTGATGGGACGTGGCTCTATTCGTGGTGCGAACGAGAAATCGCGGAAGCGCCGTGGGAGCTGCGGTTGGAGTTGATGAACGGAGGGGCTAGCCGGTGGGGCTACCTGTCGTTGATAAGGATGTCTAACCAGAATCCCGTTGCGCTAGACCTGAATATGTTGACGGCCGAATTTCGGTACGCGCTTTCTGGGGCGATTGAAAGGGCGACGGCGCGTCTGGAAGAAGGGGAAAAGCTTGGCGAGAACGGCGCGAGCGAAAAGACTCGGTCGATGGCAGCAGGGACGATGGCGGATTGATGGGACACAAAACGTGAGGCCAAAAGGGAAGTGTAAGGAACGAGCTGTTGGAGAGTTTTTTCGAACAATTGTGAAGAACGGATTCGAAAGTGCATTTTGAATGCGAGGAGGGCGTATGAAAGGTGTCGTGCTCGCGGGCGGAACGGGCAGCCGGCTGAATCCACTGACGAAGGTCACGAATAAGCACCTGCTTCCTGTGTACGACAAACCGATGGTGTATTACCCGATTCAGACGCTCGTGAACGCGGGCATCAAGGAAATCCTTTTGGTGACGGGCGGGAAAAACGCTGGAGACTTTCTGCGGCTTCTCGGGAACGGACGTGATTTTGGCCTGAAGCATTTGAACTACACGTACCAAGAAGGAGAAGGGGGAATCGCGGAGGCGCTTGGATTGGCGGAGGATTTTGCGGACGGCCATCCGGTGTGTGTGGTGTTGGGAGACAACATCATCGAGATGAATATTTGCCGGGCTGTCGATGCGTTCCGGCAGCAAAGGCGCGGGGCGAAGATTCTCTTGAAGGAAGTAGGCGACGCGGGAAGATTTGGCGTGGCGGAGATTCGCGGGGACTACGTCGTGGGTATCGAGGAAAAACCGAGAGTACCCAAGTCCAATTTTGCGGTGATCGGAGTCTATTTATACGACACCACGGTTTTCGAGAAGATTCATCGTTTGAAACCTTCAGGACGAGGAGAGCTGGAGATCACGGACGTCAACAATTTTTACGTTCAAGAAGGAACACTGACCTACGAGACTCTGGACGGATGGTGGACCGACGCCGGAACGTTCGAATCTCTCCTTCGGGCTAATCAACTGGTGGCCAAAACCGGTGCTAACAAAATCAGTGAGGAAGCTGATGCCGCCGCTGTTGCGGTTCGGAAAGCGAGCCAATGAAAATCCTAGTGACAGGCGGCGCAGGGTTTATCGGCTCGAACTTCATTCGCTACATTCTGGCGTTGGAGCGGAAGTACATCGTTGTGAATTACGACAAGCTGACGTATGCCGGAAACTTGGCGAATCTCGCACAGGTTTCTGAGCATCCTGACTACAGGTTCGTGAAGGGAGACATCTGCGACGCTCCTCTTCTGGAAAGCGCGATGCGCGGCTGCGATGCGGTCGTTCATTTTGCTGCGGAGTCCCACGTCGATCGGAGTATTTATGAGCCGTCGCCTGTAATCCGGACAAATATCACCGGCACTTTTACGATTTTGGAGGTGGCACGTAAGCTCTCCATACGTCGCTTCGTGCACATTTCCACCGACGAGGTTTACGGTGATATCTCTCCCAATGAATTCGCGGACGAAAAGTCTCCATTGCAGCCGAGCAGCCCGTACTCAGCTTCCAAGGCGGGCGCTGATCTCTTAGTTCGATCGTACGTCCGCACTTATAATTTTCCTGCGGTGATCACGCGTTCTTCGAATAATTACGGTCCTTATCAGTTTCCAGAGAAATTCGTTCCACTCATGATCACAAATGCCATGAGCGACAAGGCGCTGCCTGTTTATGGCGACGGCAAGCAGCAACGCGATTGGCTGCACGTCGAGGACAACTGCAGAGGAATTCTCGCTGTTCTCGAGAGGGGCAAAATAGGGGAGGTTTACAATATTGGCGGACTCGACCTCGAGGAAAACCTAGCCTTGGCTCGACGCATTCTGCAACTCACAGGGAAGCCCGAGAGTTTGTTAACGTATGTCCAGGATCGGCCGGGGCATGACCGCCGTTACGCGCTCAACCGCGAGAAAGTAAAAGATGAGTTAGGCTGGAGCCCTCGCATTTCTCTGGAAGACGGCCTTCGTCAGACCATTGATTGGTATGAAAATTCTGGCACCTGGCTCGCCGGCGTTCGTTGCGGTGAATACCTGACCTATTATGAGAAATATTACGAGAATCGTGAGCGGTCTCTGCATGCGATTGCGAGCGCCGGGCCGACGGCTTCTCAGTGAATTTTATAGACGTCCAGTTTCACGTTTTGCCGCGTACCTGCGGGCCAGCGAGCATTCGGGTTAATGCAACGAATCGAGACATCTCTTCCAGGCGTGTTTGAACTGCGGCCCGTTGTCCATCGCGACGGCCGCGGCTTCTTCATCGAAACCTACCATCAGGCGAAGCTCGCCGGCCTCGGAATCACGGACACCTTCCTGCAAGACAATCACTCCTACTCGGTCCGCGGCACTCTCCGTGGCCTGCACTATCAGCTGCGTCAACCGCAAGCGAAGCTCTGCCGGGTCGTTCAAGGCGAGGTCTTGGACATTGCGCTCGACATACGCATCGGGTCACCGAATTTCGGGAAATGGACAAGCGTGCTTCTTTCCGCGGAACAACAAAATCAGATTTATGTTCCGGCCGGTTTCGCTCACGGTTTCCTGGCGCTATCGGAAACGGTTCAATTCCTCTACAAGTGCGGCGATTTCTACAATCCTGCGGACGAACATGGCATCGCCTGGAATGATCCCGATCTAAATATAGGATGGGGAGTTTTGGAGCCGGTCCTTTCAGTCAGAGACACGAACTACTCACCGCTTGCCCAAATTCCTCGCGAATTTCTGCCGGTGTACACCGCGAAATGAAGCCGGTCATACTGCTGACCGGGAGAAGCGGTCAAGTTGGCGGCGAGCTTTTCCCTCTTTTGGCCCAATTGGGCGAGGTGGTCGCTCCCGACCGCGGTCAGCTGGATCTTTCGAGCCCCGACGTAGTCCGGCGGACAATCAGAGAGGTGCGGCCGCAACTCATCGTCAATCCCGCAGCTTATACGGCCGTAGATCGTGCGGAAACGGATGAGGCGACGGCGCAAATGATCAACTCGGAAGCCCCCGAAATAATGGCCGTCGAAGCGAAGAAAATCGGCGCGGCTCTGCTGCATTATTCGACCGACTATGTTTTCGACGGAACGAAAAGAATCCCATACGATGAAGCCGATTCCGCAAATCCGATCAACGTATACGGGAAGAGCAAATATGCCGGTGAACAAGCGATTCGCGCCTCGGGAGTGTCGCACATGATTTTTCGCACGGCCTGGGTATACGCGACGCGGGGCAAAAATTTCCTGCTCACGATTTTGCGTCTTGCGACAGAGAGGGAAGAGCTGAAAGTTGTAAGCGATCAAGTAGGCTCTCCAACTTGTGCGTCGGAACTAGCGGCCGCAACTTGCAAGATTCTCGCCGGGATAAATGAGCGGAATCGCGGCCAGTTTGCTTTTTCCGAAGTTAGCGGAACCTATCACGTGAGCGCTGCAGGCCAAACGACGTGGTATGACTTCGCTAGGGCTATCCAGGAGGAAGCATTGGCCACGCCACGCTCTCCAAAATGGTTAGCCGACGCTACCAAGGGACGCCCATGGATCGCCCAGCGCGTTACGCCCATCTCCACTGAGGAATTTCATTCTCCCACGCCCCGCCCCGCCTACTCGGTCCTCTCGAACTCCCTTCTGATGCAGAAGTTCGGAGTTTCGCTGACAGACTGGCGTCTCCAACTAAAACGGTGTTTCGCTCACGATGGTTCCGCAGCCAACATCGCTGTCAACGCTGGCGCCCGCTAGGGCGCGCTTCAACTGTTTCTCTCGCAGAACCGTTTCTTTACTCTGTAAGCCTCCAATACTCCAACCAACTCCTGAGCAGTGATCGGCAATTTTCTGTCGATTCCCACCGCTCCCCTGATCAGGGACCATCTTCCATCTTTTCTCCCTCGCGTCTCCAATCCCCATTCAGAGCCGTCAGTCGAAGGAAGTATTCGTGTCACTTATACGTCACGAAAGCGGCGGGCGTTGGCCGAGGCATGTGGACGTGAAGACTTGCGTCGTCATCAGCGCTGGGAAGTGTCCCGTTACGGCCGGCATCAGTTACGTTTTGTGCGGCTCACTGAAAAGGAGCAGCCATTGCGAGGCCATCCAGACTTCGAGCGTTTGATCAAGTATGGACCCTACCCAAACTCCTCGACAGAGGACTCTACTTCGTGGGTTCCACGATTTGCACATGATGATGTTCAAGCAGATCGCCCGTCGCGTGATCCACCTGTGTAACGGCCACTTGAAAATTAACCTGAGATTGAATCAAGTTCAGTTCGGCTTGTGCGAGTTGAGTTTGCGCGTCGAGGACAAAGAAGATCTGTTCCGTGCCCAACGCATACTTTCGTTCGTCGGCGTGAAGCGTCTCCTTCGCCAGATCCACGGCCACTTTAGCGGCTTCCATCCCGAGCTTAGCGGCTTCGAGCGCGTGCACGGCGCTAGTAACGTCTAACAAAATGCTTTGATTCGTCTCTCTCTGCTGATACTGATCGTGGCCCCTGCTCACCAGGGCATCGGCTAGATTTGCCTCCGCGCTGTGATTTTTTATCGGAAGCGCCAATGAAAGCGTCGCGCCATACGCCGGGAAAGCAAAACGGAAGGACTGGCTCAAACTTGTGCCTATTCCTGTATTTGCAACGCCGGGTTGGTAGCCATTCAACCCGTTCCCCAAATAGAAGCCAGAAAGTTCGAGGTCCGGCTTTAGGTTGTTGTGAGCAAGTCGAATGCTCAGTTCATCGATGGCGAGCTGCTCGTGCACCGCTTCCAACTCCGGGCGATTCGCAACGGCGCGCGCAAGAGCTGTGGGAATATCAATCGTGAGCAATTCTCCAACCGGTTCAGGACGATCCGTCAAATCAAGATCAAGCACGCGAGTCGCCGGGTCGATGTCTGCGGCGATGCCCTGGCGAAATTGATCTTCGGCTTGCTTGACGGCGTATTCCGCTTGAATCACTCCCACGCGCCGCGACGCAACCTGCGATTCGGAGCGATAAATATCGAGCGGAGGTAACGCCCCCAGGCTCAGAGCTTTTTTGTCGTGGTCGTAACTCTTCTGCGCTTCATCCAGCGATTTTTGCTGCACCGCGAGGACTTCTCGAGCCAGCACGACGTTCCAGTAATTGCCAACAATCTGCTGAATGATGTCGCCCACCTCTCCAAGAAACGAAGCGCGAGCCTGCTTGAGGTTGCGCTGTGCGATCAAAATCGGTGCGCGGTTAGGAAAGAGTCCGAAGTTTCGCAAAAGCGGTTGCGTCACACTGAACTGCAGTGTCGTCGCGGTGGCAGGATTCAGTGTATTGAACGAACTATTCGTCGAAGTTTTGTCTGCAATGAGTGAACCCTGAAAATTCGTGCCCGTTTGAAAGGTTTGCGAGTAGCCGATCTGCGTCTGCTGCGTCAATTCATTGAGGATGGACGCTCCAGAGAGTTGCGTCGAAGTGGGCGTCTTGTTCCTCTGATCAGTGAAACTCGACGTCAGCAGCGGGTCAAACGGTGCATAGACGCGCTGAAGATTATTCACCGCGGTGTCGATCTGGTAGTGGTCCAAACGGATGTCGGTGTTGTAGGAAAGAGCCAGGCGAATGCAGTCGTCCAGAGAAAGCACGAGCTTTCCGTTGACGACATGGTCCTTCAGATCCTGAGGCGCAAGCAGCGGCGCTGCGGGCTTTTGCTTGCCACTGATTCCCAGATACCTTTCCGTGGGCGAGGAGTTCTGCGCCCTCGACGAAACCCCGCTCACCGCCATGCAAGCAAGCAACGATATCGCAACGCAAAAAAAGCGCACCACTTTCATGATCACCCCCGACAGGATCATCTGAACGTTAACCGCTGTTATTCGTAACGAATGGCCTCGACAGGATCGAGCCGCGCGGCCTTCACTGCCGGATAGATCCCAAAAATTAGTCCCACGGAAATGGAAACCACGAACGCCAGCAGGATCGAACTGATCGTAACCACTGTCGACCATCCGGCGAGCCACGCTATCAGTTGGGACATGGCGAATCCCACGACCACGCCCAGTAGGCCGCCCGCGAAGGAAATGAGCGTCGCTTCAATCACGAACTGGCGAATGATGTCCCAGCGTCTCGCGCCGATAGCCCGGCGAACCCCGATTTCGCGCGTACGTTCGAGAATCGCGGCCAGCATGATGTTCATGATTCCGATGCCGCCTACCAAAAGGGAAATCGACGCAATGGCCACCATCACGGTGTTGAAGAGTTGCTCTGTTCTTTTCTGCTGGGCCAGAAGTTCGGCGGGCACGATGACGCTGAAGTCTCCCGCATCGTGATGGGAAGAATTGAGAATGCCGCGCACCACTTCGGCATTCGAGACGCTTGTGTCTGTCGAAGCCAGATGCAAATACATGCCGTCGATTTCGTCTTTCAGCCAGCTCTGCGAGTCCTCTAGGCGATACAACACAGAATTCAACGGCGCATACACCAGATTATTCATGTCCTCGGTGCGAACGCCGGACACGTCGGATTCGGGAGCAAGTTGCGGCCCTGCGATGCCAATCACATGGCACCACATTTCGTTGAGCTTTATGTATTCGCCGACCGCCTGAGACGCGCCAAACAAGCTGTCTTTCGCGGCTGCGCCAAGAACGCACACCGGTGCGGCAGCGGCGTTGTCGGAAGCGTCGAAGAAGCGCCCTTCCGTCACACGCAAATGGCCAATCTCTAAATAGCTCGGCTCGACGCCGTAAACAACGGGTGTGTCCTGTTGCGGCTTCGGGAGAATCTTCGTCGGCGTAAAGCGCTTCCGCGGAGTCGCTTCCTTTATGTCCGAAACATTCTGCCGGATGACTTGATAATCCCTGAGCGTAAGGCCCGGCGAAATTTTCCGGACTTTCTGAAGCTCCTGGTCGTTGCGCGCTTCTTTGGCTTCCACGATCAGGTTGCGCACGCCCAGTTGCTCGATGAACGCCATAACCTTCTGCTGCGCTCCCGCGCCGATAGACAGCATCGCCACAACTGCCGCGACTCCGAAAATCATTCCGAGCATGGTCAGCAAAGAACGCAGCTTGTGGCTAGCCAGGTTCTCCAAGCCAAAAGCAAGATCGGGCAGCCACTGTTCCAGGGATCTCGGCTGAGCCATCGAACCAGGTTTCATCGCCGCCCCATTCGTTTCAATTGAAACTTGCACCGAGGCTTGGAGTCGCGCTGCCGCCCTCTTTAGGTTTCCCGGAGCGTTTTTTGTCTGGATTCACCAGTGCGACCACTGTTCCGACCGGAATTCCTTCGAGGATTGCTCGGCCTTCGCTCAGTGCAAGAACTTTGACTTCTCGCATCTCAAATCCTCGGCCGCGCTCGCAATACACAATTTTCTTCCCTGCATGCTCGAAAACAGCTTCGGCGGGAAGAGACACAGCGCGCGTGAGGTGATCGCCAAGAATGCTTAATTGTGCCTCGAAACCCGGACGCAGACGTGGATCGGCGCGGTCCAGCTGGATGGCCACGTCGAACTTGTGCTTCGCGTTGTCGTCCCAGAACTCGCGGGCGGTAGCTCCGCCAACCGTTCGCACTTTCCCCGTGAAGGATTCGCCCGGAAGAGCATCGACCTTTATCTCTACGGACTGACCAGTCTTGAGATTCGTGCGGTCCGTCTCGCCGACCTGTGCGGAAATCTCCAGGTGGGAACTGTCAATCACTTCCGCAATCGAGCTGCCGGGATTTACCTGGTCCCCGACGTGGTAATCCGGCAGCGTCATGCCATCCATGAAGAATCCTCCGGTGGAATCGCGGTTGCCGTGGATAACCATGAGCCCATCGATCGGCGAAGTAATCTTCATGTTCTTTATGTTTAGCTCGGCTTGATCCATTTCCAGGCGTGCTTTGTGATGCTTCTCCTGGCTGATCGCCAGCGCCGCATCATTGGACGCGCCATGCGAGCGGATGTCTTGTTCAAGCTGCGTCAGAGCGCGCTTTGCCTCATCGAGTGCAAGAACGTTTTTCTGCCCATCGATCTGACTCAAAATCTCATTTTTGCTGACCTCAAGTTCCGCTTTGCGAACAGCGTATTTTGCTTTCAAGAGCGCGGTCTGGTCTTCGGCCGTCTGCACTGCCGCATCCGCCTTGGCCTTGACGATTTCCTGGTCGGCCTGTTCAAGGTCGCTGCGGTTTTGCGCCAGGTTATATTCCTGCTGGCTCGGGTCAAACTCCAATACAACGTCGCCTGCATGCACATGCGCTCCAGCGGCCGCCAATTGCACGATCTGCAGCGTCCCCCCTGCGATGGGCGGCGCCGAAATGCCTCTCGATTGCTCCGTATGCAAGGCGCCCCTCGTGAACACCTTCAGTTGAAGATCAACTTCTTTGACCATGGTGGTCGGTACTTCCGCATCGCCGGCCAGCACGGTGGTCTGCCGGCAGGCAATGCCGCTCTCTCCCAGCGCGACGGCCAGGAGAAATGCTGCTGCCCGCGTTGTTTTTTTTCTAAACATGAAATTTCTACTTTGCAATCGTTGGATCCTTGAGCGCCAGCCGTTCACCGGGCTGCAATCCCTTGGCAATCAAAGCTTCATCGCCGCTCTGGCGCGATACTTCCACGGGAGTTTCCTCGAATTTCGCCCCTCGCTGCACGTAGGCCACGGTTCGTCCCGCCTTCCGGAAAAGAGCATTCGTCGGAATCACAATTCCATCGAGGACGCGCGCCACCGCGATACGAACGGTCGCTCCCATTCCAGGCGTGAGCCGCGCGTCGGTCTCAGCCAAGCCCAGCTCCACCGCAAAATTTCGCGGGACTGGCCATCCCGCACCGAAATCCATGCTGGCCGTAGGACTGATCGTGTCCACATGTCCGTCGAAGCTGCGGTCTGGGAGCGCATCGAGGCGCACCGTTGCGGATTGGCCCAGCTTCAGTTGGCCCCTTTCTGCTTCTTCCACGCGAGCGGAGATCTTCAGCGCGGAACCGTCCGGAAGCTCCGCGATCGCCGCGCCTGGCCACGCCCGGTCGCCCGGTTTGAATGTGGTGGGGCTGCCCTGCGGCTGCCAATGATTCTGCAACGCGACGACGCCATCGAGCGGAGCGCGCAGAGTGAGGGAGTCAAGCGCCCGTTGATCCAGTTCGACTTGGAATGCAGCCTGGTCATGCTTCTGCTGTTTGCTGGTGAGATCGGAGACCGCCGCCCCTCGATCGGCTTTTAATTTGGCTTCGGTTTCTTTTTGTTTTTGCTCTGCATCCGCGAGTTTTAGTTTGGCTTGCTCGCCCTCGATGACCGAAAGGATTTCCTGCTTGCTGGCATCCATGCGTGCCTTCTCGGTGTCGTACTTTGCGGTCATGGCGTCCGTTACATCCTGCTCTTCTTTCAATCGTGAGGCCGCGCGCGACTGCTGGATTTCCGCTTCCGCGGATTTGACGGCGGACTGGTCTTCTGCCAATTTCTGCTTCACCGTAGTCGCATCAAACTCCACCAGAAAATCGCCCTTCTTTACTTTCGCGGCGTTGTCCACAAGTCGCAATATCTGCAGGTCACCCGCCCCGTAGGGCGCTGCAATCACCGCCGAGCGAATGGCTTTGACTTCGCCCTTAATTTCCAGGTAATCCACGAACTCCTTGCGCTTCACATCCGCCATCGGAAAACTCAC
>Ga0206859_1080_pt1 | contig 18970 bp, 15 predicted proteins | sample Alteio_BWOrgCont_47_FD_152882 | JGI IMG/M metagenome (GOLD analysis project Ga0206859, IMG submission 152882) | Enriched cells from forest soil in Barre Woods Harvard Forest LTER site, Petersham, Massachusetts, United States -... | ecosystem: Environmental > Terrestrial > Soil > Temperate forest >... | reverse complement strand
AATAGCCCTGTTTTTAGGCTCAATGCTGTCGATCGGCAGCACCCAGGCCTTCGATGCTAAACCCCTGTCCTCATACCCTAAAGCTGCCGCTCAGCATATCTTTTCTGCCGATGGGGTCAAAGATATCGCTGCCGCTTACATTATTAATGTGCTTATAACGCTCATTCATGAAATGGGGCATGCTGCCGTGGCAAAACTAACCTGCGGTGCACCGGTGGACGTCGTTATTGGAGGGGCTCGCAAAAAAGAGCCGTGGTTAAAGTGTTGTGGCATAGAATTTGCCGGCTTTAATGTATTAGAAAGTGATGCACGCTGGGAAGAACGCCGTGCCGGCGATGATCAGATCTACAGCCCTACAATCGCGCAAGATACCGCAATGTTATTAGCAGGACCGCTGGCCCAAGCACTGACCGGGTATTGCCTTTATAAATGCTTACAAAATCAGGACAAATTTTATATCGCCAAGGCAACAGCCATAGGTGGTATAGTTGACACGGTGGTAGGTATCAATGGAATCTATGGAGCATTACGAGTGCCGTGGAGTGATGCGTCAAAGATCGTCAACAATATTAAAAAGTATTGGGCGAAGTAAGAGCTCAGATTTATCAGTTATGAACGAATACATATTTATTCAGCGAGCTTTTTAAAAACATCCGCATACTCGTCCACAATCTCTTGCGCGATTTTCCTTGTTTCTTGCTTGCTGCGAGCCTTTTTTTTGGAAACAGGACGAATTACAAGAGCATTATCTGAAATAGACAGTTCCAGCTGTGTTTTTTCGTTGGCTAATCAAATGGCCTCCCTGAACCAGACAATGCTGCTGATTTGACTACGGTGCACAAATACTGGCAAAAGCTTTTGCGCACCTACAAAAAGCAACTACGCAAGACGTATCCCCCGCATAAAAAATCAGAAACTGGTCGATTCATGTATGAAGAATATAGAGAATGCATTGCACCTTTTGTTGATTGTTTTGGTGTACTTGCGCGTGTTGAACGAGAAAACCCACTAACGCTGGCACAGGCTATTATTATTTGGGAAAGCGTAGATAAAAAATAGTGATAACAAGTTTGCCATACTATTGCATAGGTACATGGTAATATTTTATGCTCATGGTGCTTCAAAAATTGTATAAAAACGGGAGAGCGTTATGAAGTTAAACACTCATTTTTTTGTAATTGCGCTATCATGCTTGTCTTGTGCATGTATCAATGGGGAAAGAATATACGTAAAAGCTAAGAAAGCTGGGATTGTCGATTCAAGACGCATAGAAGTAGCAATTTTGGCTCCTGATAACAAAACTGTAATATCAGATGACACATTTAGAAAGTCAAGTAATACCGCTAAAGGAAAATCAAAACTGTTTTTTAATTTTGATGAATATCCTACCAATAAAGTAGTAGTATTCCAAAACGGCTATAGAAAAGCAGAATCAGGTGATCTTAGCGCAGATAACGTCTCTTCTCGAACAGAAATTATAATAGACCGCGATAACGTTATTGAAATTAAGAACAAAAAGTAAATCATAGTTTTGGATTCTTATAAAAATCATCATAAAGTTGTGCTGCACAGTGCTCTACTCTTTTTTGTATCTCACCTGTTTCTTCCTCGTTGCCTGATGAAAAAAACAAATCAAGATCAAGAGAACGATTAAAACTTTTTTTGTATTGAGACCTGACATAATTTGGCAACGGAGCGGAGTAACCACGATCATCACTGCTATCATATGAGCTTATCAGCGTTGTGGAATATGATGCGAGTAAGCAGCTCATAAAAAATAGTTTATAATTCATGTTATCTCTTTAAGAGGTTTCACACCAAGAGTCTGTTTTTCTTTTTGTGGTACTTTTTGGTGATATTGCCCAGAATGGTCGAAAATAGGTCACAGGGATACCTGCCGGTTTTTCTGGAGTTTTACAAACAGAGGCTACGCAAGCGGTTTCGCGTAAGGTTAAAAAGGAAGCAATATTTTGTGCAACTCCATCAGGAAACACTGAAAGGCTTGCATGCTCACCATTATTTTTAGTTTGAGTGGCTTTACTTAATGGAGCAATCTTCTCTTTTTTTACTTGAGTAGATGCCTTTTGCAGTAGTTTTTTTTGACTATCATTAAAATATTCATCTGGTTCATCTTCGTGAGCTATTTGGTAGGGCATGTTTTCATCTAATGATGTGTATGAAGATGAATTTTAGCATCGATTTTTATAACCTTCGATTTTTCAACTTTTCGATTCAATAAGAGCTCTGGTAGCACGCCAGGCACGTGTTCCCCATCTTAAGCAAGAATCGCTGTTCGTTCAAGCTCTCTAGGCCGTGTGAACGAAATTTTATTGAGTTATAGAGTAGGATTGTTCTTCTTATCAAAGTCTCTTCTCGGGTCATCCCCGCGCAGGCGGGGATCCATGCTGTTAAATAATTCCTTTTAAACTTCCCGCTTCTAAAAAAGATCCCCTTGCAAAGAAATCAATCTATAGCAAAACAAATGAGCCTTTCTCGATATTTACAAATTAAGCATGGATCCCCGCCTGCGCGGGGATGACCCATAACAATGAGTATATATCTGAAAAATGCCTTAGTTGTCCGACTAAAATTCGTTCACACGGCCTAATACCTGATTCTCTTAAAATCCAAAAAGTCTTCGATACCATGGCCTATTTTTCGCTGCTTCTTGTAACTCACGGGCTCTTTGCTCTTCTTCTTGTAAGTCGCGAGCATTTTTTTCTGCTTCTTGGAGATAGTCTGGCAGCTTTCCAAAACCACCCCCATAGGTAGGTCCGATTCGTGCTTTTGAGCTCTTGTAAAACGCTCCTCCAGAATGAATTCCTTGAACTTCAGGACTGTTGTCGCGAATAACTATATATGGTGCGCCTGATGCCCCGTGTAAAGTCTCTGGCAAATGTTTTTCAAGGGGAATAAGTTTTGTCACGGTATTCTCTCTTCCTCCTGTATATACATTTTTTGTTGCAGATCCCTTGGCCATAAATTTCTCTCTATAGAAATGTTCGTATGGCACATCACTTGGATATCCTTGTAGTAAAATAACTTCATTCTTGCTTGGTTCAATACGAGCAAGTTGTTTGGCTGGAATAGCGGGTAACACGGTGCCAGTTTCGTCTTGAAATTTTCTTATTTCTTGTGTCGGAATAAGAAAAACAGCAACATCTGTGCTTGGCTCTATCAAAATTTGCGTAAGCCCTATTTTTATATCTTTATCTGAATAATCTGAATACTGAGGATGTTTGATGTGTACATGGTTCTTGCCTTCGGCGCTTACACAATGAGCTGCTGTTAATACAAAGTACAAATCTGGATACTTTTCACTAGCAACGATACACCCAGAACATTGTCCCCCCTCATCGTAAATCTTAACAATTGCACGAGAAAACTCATCGGATATTAAACCCTCATCAAGCGTGTCCATAAAAAAGGTTTTGCGGGCAAAATCTGCTATTTCACTAGCTTCAGCGATGACAGCTGCAATTGCAGCTGGCGCTGTTATGCCCAAAGCCATTTTGATTGCATCTTTGACTCCTTCCTGCTGCCACCATCTTTGATAACGGCCATTCTCTCCACCACTAGAACTGCTAAATTGTCTCTTTAGCATCAGTTTTTCTGTTGGCTGTGGTGTTACCCTTGAAGCTGATGTGATAGGTGGATTCACGGTTGAAAACCTCACCAAGGCAGCTCTTTTAAATGCGTTTCCCGCTACTGGCGCACGGTTACGCAATGGGGCCATCGCCGGCAAGGTTGGCGTAATGCAAAAAGCGTTGAAAAGCAATATTATCATGATTTTTTTAGAATACATTATATAACCTTTGTAAAATTATCTTTACAGGTTGGCATTTATATAATACAATAATTCAATCTGAAAAATCAATAGTGAGTCATAACTCAAGAAATAGGAGGCTTTAGGCCGTGTGAATGAAATTTTATTGAGTTATAGTAGGTTCGTTCTTCTTATTCAAGTCTCTTTCTTGGGATGCCCCAAGGGGAGTTTTTTGTGCGCAACTTAACGAGGTTTGCTATATTAAGCCTTATTATAAATTTAATTCCCTCATGAGGATACCTTCCACCACATAAGTTCATGCTTATTGTGATATAAGTGCACCATCTTGCTATCAGGTATTTTGAGAAACTGATCGATGATGGCAAAATCAGCATCTCCTTGGAATTTAATGGTGCAGACAAAGTTGTGGACCCTACTTTCTTGTAGCCATTTTTTAATAAGGGTCAATAACCGCTCAGGGTAGCAGATGATATCAGCAAACAACCAGGTAGCATCCTGCATCTGGGCAGGATCTAAACCAAAGGCGCTTTCTTGTAAAAAACTGATGTTTGGTATCTGTGCAATGGTAGGAGCAAGAGGTGCTTTGTCAACACTCACGACATTAAGATTCAATTGTGACAGTACCCAACTCCAGCCGCCTGGTGATGCACCAAGGTCAAGGACCTTTGTGCCATGCGCCGGTGGAGCACAATGTATCGTAAAAAATTCCCATAATTTAAGATAGGCTCGTGACGGTGGCACGCTCTTATTTTCAACAAACTCGATTTTTCCTAACGGATATGATGATGTTGTCTGCGTTGAACAGATAATAGTATTGGCATCAAAGAGTGTCCAACCGCCCATCCTATTTTTTGGAGGCGCTGCCAAGAACAAGAGAGGATTATCAGGAATTTTAGGTAAACCGTTTTGAATAAGCTGTGCACGCCGATGATTGCCAATACTAAAAAGCGACCAATTTTTGCCAAGCGCTTTAAGCTTTTTAATGCCATCATTAATAGAAATAATTGGTATACGTTGACAATCTAGCCAGGTGACTTGCGCAAAAACTGGGCAATAGTGACGGTCTAAAAAATATAAGCGATCATGTTTCTCAAAGGTAATAGCGCGATAGCGCAACTCACGTTCTAACTCCAATTCTAAGCTGTAGATTGCCACAACAACGGTCACAACATGCATAAATAAAAGATCTCAATATTAATATAAGTAAAAGACGGTTAGCAAGACGATACTACTCAATAGGATAGGCCAATAGAGAATTTCGGCAATCTTGCCTCGTCTGAGCTGCGGTGAATTTGGATCAGTACTCTGTAATTTTAAGAAGGTAAATAGCAACGTAATAATAAGCGCCAGATACATGATGACATAAATATTTTCAAAATATACCAGTTGATTTGACGGTATTTTGCCACGAAAATGTAATTGAGCAACCACAATACCGAAAAAAATAGAGGCATATGCGGCAAATACCTGATAACCATGACCAATATCGGTTATAAAAACAACAAATAAGAGTAAAGCAATTAAAAAGAGCGGCAATAGATCATCGATCAGCGTATCCATTAAAAGTCGCTGTGTGGTGACTACAAAATGGAGTTCCGGTGTATATGATTTATTAAAAAGATTATAAATACCAAAAGGTCCATAGGTATACAAACCGAAAAGAGTATTATACAGATAGCTTTGATAACCAAAATAGCTACTTTCAAACTGCCAATTAGGAATATAAGCATTCCCACTTAATCCGGGCAATGAGGTCTGCGTTAATAATGGATATGAATCAAGATCGGGCACTAATACTATATTTTGACCAAAATCAGCGTGCCATAGCTGAATGGTTATTTCTCGCGTATCAAATGGATAACGGATATAGGAAAAGTTTTGGTTGAGCGTTGCATTAACACGCCAAATGATCGTTTCTTGCCGTCCGATCTTGGTATGAAACACTTCTGTTATAGAGGCATCGGAAGTTGCTTGCGGTAATACAAAGCCTCGCATGATACCATCATGAGTACCTTCAAAGTAACGTTGCCATACATAGCCTACTATTTGAACTTGGCTTGGCGAAACAAAATGCATGTAATGTATAAAGGTACCTGTTGGTATATAACGACCTACTTTGTAGCGATAGGCAAGATAATAATCAAGTTTCTTGTCATCAAGGGACTCTGTTTCAATGTCTTTTTTCTTCGACACATGATCAAGAAATCTATACAGCTCTACCTTGTTTTCTATAGGTGTAATGGTATGTGCTGCATCATAATTAACAAATATAGGGTATCTCTTTGCTGCGTACCACACGATGCCAATCGTTGCTATACATGCGCATGATGCCAAGGCTGTCAGCATCCATTGATGAGTTCGTACGCTGGCAAAGAGTAAGGTTATAATACCCATAATTAATAAAAACAATAGCAATAATCCACTACTGATCAGTATAAGATACTGGCGATTCTCATCGTGCGGAAGTTCTGCTTGCATTTGTTCAAAAACGCCACACAAAAGCCAGCCAGTAGAAATAATCTTTTGGTATATAAGCCAAGAAGGCTGATGAGTAACTTCATTAGTATAGGTAAGCGTTCCGTTAGCTTTTTTAGTTAGTGTAGTCAAAGCTGGCGTATCGGTTATTTTTGCAAGATCCTGTAAGGTAGGATGATTCGTCATGGGCGTGCGTGGATGTATAATGATCTGGTCATGGGTGTCCACAATAAACCAATAACCTTGTTTACCCATATACAAAGTATTAAGCACATGGTGCAGATGATTAAGTGATTGGGTTGAAAACAGTACAACAGATGTATCATTACGGGTTATTGTATGTGCGTACACTATAACCTTTTCTCCTGTAAATGGATCAATGAGTGGGCCCATGTAGCTATCTGAGTTGTTTTTGATTGCCTCAAAAAATGGGGTCGGATCTATCACAAAAGCAGACTGATCAGTCAACGATATGAGCTGTTGTTGCCCATTTTTTTCTACATAATAGAGGCCCGTTGCTTGCTTGTTTGCTTTGTTAAATATGATACAGCCGGATCCTGTAATAAAAAGAGGCTTTTTGAGCAACTCTTGCTGGATTATCTTACTATCGACAGGGTTATCACCTATGAAAGCGACCAGATTTTTAGTCGTTGTCTCAAGCACCTTAATAAAGCGATCTATTTGGTTGTCTGTTTGTTGTGTGGTAGCAATTGCCTGTTGAAAGGTAGCATGACGAGCAATGGCTATTTTATTGAGATAGCTAATAATAAAAAAAAGGGTTGCGGCACCACTTATAATACTTAAACACGCAAGCAATACTATAAGAGGTTTATTTTTTTGCATAATCACTACTACTTTCTTTTTTTAATAAAGATCTATATACATTGGTATGATCATCTATCATGGTAGGGATACCAAAGTCAGCAAAATCATCCTGATATGCCTGCAGACGATAATATATATCTGATGATGTTATGAGCGTCAACATATGATGAGCAAGCATATGCAGGTTACCACGCTCAACTAAGAAACCATTGTATCCATGCAGTATAACTTCATGAATACCTCCTGTATTATAACAAACAACCGGAATATGTAATAATCGAGCTTCGATAACAGCACAGGGTAAACCTTCCCATAACGAACTTAGAACAAACGTATGCCATCTCTTTACGTAGGGTGAAATATCATGTTGCCATCCATGAAATATAACGTAATCACTGAGATGATATTCTTTGACCAGTGTTTCAAGCTCAGGTCGTTCTACACCGTCGCCAATAACTTCAAAACGAGCATGAGGCATACGACTATGTACCTGTGCAAATGCTCTTATAAGATCTTTAAGATTTTTTTGTGGTTTAAAACATGAAATAGTACCAAAAATAAAATGTGCTGGAGCCTGAGGGAAACAAGGCGCTTGAACAAGGGATCGCTTGAAGAGTTCATGATCGACTGCTGCACGAATAATAGTATGCTTATCTTTAAATCCCGGAAATAAACGTATACCTGTTTTAGCGTCGGTTCTACTAACACATATATAATGGGTTGTACATCTACTCAACAGAAGCTCAATACCATAAATAGCCCACCGTACCATTTTGGGTTGATATGCATTAAATCCATAACCATGTATTGTATGAATTACTTTAACGGAAACCCACCATGCGGCAAGCCGACCAAGAATACCGGCTTTAGTGCTATGGGTATGTACTAAGACCTGAGCATATTTTTTTTTTGAAATACGAAGATTTCGTACAAGCTCTGTCAAGCATGCAATATCTTGCCTTATGCTTGTTAATGTTACCTGTCTTACTAATGAGGGTATGAAGGTAACATTTTTTTTATCCTGAACCGTTGGTACCAGGGCACCTTGAGTGCCTGTTATTAATGTTGTGGTGATACCTTTTTTTTGTATATCCTCAAACAATGCCAAACATATTTTTTGAGCACCACCAAGCTCAAGTTTTGTCAGAATATATATTATATGAGAGTCTTCTTTTTGCTTCATACTACTTATATTATAAGTTAATGCCAAAATATGAGTATGCATGCAATAATAAACGTATATATTGCACTCGTATCTATAAGCCCTTGAGCTACTATACTCGTTCGAGAGATTTCATTACTATTACTAGTATTAAAAGCTATTTGTTCACATGCGCGAGCCGCAGTTAGTCCTGAACTAATACCTGATCCTAAGGTGCCAATAGCCATACATACACCGGCACATACATAAGCAACACCTAGTAATGGTGTCAAAGCATAGGCAGAAAAAGCAAGCAAGAGAGAAATCGTTAATGAAAATACCATCGGTGTCTCTATTAATGCTTGACTTACAATAACAAATGAAAAGAGTTGATCATAAGCTTGGCGATTAATACTACTATTTTTACAAGCAGCGCGTGCAAATATACCAAGTCCAATAGAAGGGCCAATGCTACCTACACCAATACAAAGCCCACTTGCCAAAAGCCGCAAGCTTTCCGCATAGGTTGATACACATGCCATTTGGCCTTTGATAAACATTGCTATAATAAAGCCAAAGATAATAGGCGTTTGCAGTATTGATTGATTAATAATCATGAAGTATAAAATTTTTTTGCTAAAAAATGGTTGTCGCGCAATTGATAGACAGGCTTGTTGAGCAGGTAATGATGAGATAATACCGATAACAAAACCGGGTATGCATACTGCTAAAGCGATGCTAATTTCAGCTATACCGCTATAAAGAGAGGTTTCGAATGTGCTGAATAAAAGCATTGCAGCAATAGAAACACCGATAAATGCTGCTGTCTCACCCAAAGCCATGCCAAGTATCGCTGTTTTGGCAATATCGGCTCGTGCACCGGGCTGTATATTCATCGCTTGCAGAGCAGCATTACCTGATATTCCTTCACCAATGCCAACGCCGGCCGAATTAATACCAACAGCAAGCGCTATAGTGCCATAATGCAGTAGATCAGCTATGTGTTCCATCATTTCTCTCCTGAGATCCGCTTGCTTGTATCGACATAGCCAAATGGGTAAGTGAAAGCATAAAAAATACAAATGCTTGAATAAGACCTTCAAACACACCAAAGATTATGGTAATGGGAATCAACATAATACTACCACTTATCAAAATAATAATACCCACTATGGAAGGTCCTGCATAGGTGCGTATAGCAGCCATAAAAAGATGGGTGATGGTGGCACCACCGAAAATATTACCAAATAAACGAAATGATATTGAAAGAATAGAAGCAAAATGTCCCATTATATGCAAAGGAAACATAACAAAAAAAGGCTGAAAATACTCGCGAATGTAAGCAATAAAACCATGTTTACGCACTACAACAATCTGCGTATAAAGAAACGCAATCACACCAAGTGCAAGTGTTGTATTAAGATCTTGAGTTGGCTCTTCAATCCCAGGAACCAGTGAAATCATATTACACAGCGCAATAAAGGTGAACAATGCGGTCATGAAACAGAAATGTTGATAATAAAAAAAGCCAAGCGCTTGTTCAATCAGCTCAATAAATGCTCCAATGTAGGCTATTGTTAAAAAACGTATAATAGATTTTTTGCGTGTTAAGAAAAAACGCATCGTGATTATCAGAACACACAATACGAGAATAACAAGCCATGTATTTATAATAGTTGCTGTATTAATAGTAAAAAAAGGATGAGTGTATCCAAACTGTTTGAATGGTTGCCAATGAGGAACGTTTAAAAGATCTAAACTTTCCATTAAAAATCAGGCCTTGCTCATAAAAATGGTAATCCAAAATGATCCTAAAAAAGATATCAAAATCAGTATAGGATTTATACAAGTTAAGAGCAACAATAAACAAAAAAGAATCCCTAGCAAGGTAAATCTTCCCGTACTATACATAATTGTTTGTTTTACAGAAGCTTGTTGTTGATCATAAAGAAGGGCTCTTCTTTTCTGTTTAAAAAAGAAGAGCCCATAGAATGAACCAACACAACTCCCTATAAGTAGGGATAGGATCATAACTTCTTAATGCCCTTATAGCGCCAATATTCAGTTATAATTGAAGAACAGCCAGCAATGACAACTAAACCATGACGTTCATCTACCGATTTTTGAGCAACGTCGAAAGCTTCTTTAAAATTCTTAGCCGAACGTGCTTTTATTTTCATACCTTTAATATCATTAGTTACTTGTTCAGCATCCCATGAAGCATCACCAGATTGTCCGGGAATTTTTTCAACAGGGCAGACAATAACACTACCGGAAGTCTTTTTAAAGAAATAGCGTAAAAGCTTGAGTAGTTCACTTTGATTCATGTTGATATTGTTACAACCAAGTACCAAAGTAAGTCCTTTGAGTGGACGGCGATAATGCAATAATCTAATACCAAGCAATAAATTCTTAAATGCATCAATGTTATTGGCATTGTCGAGCAATATTGATGGTTTTTCTTTATCAAGAATCTGGAATCTTCCGGCAAGAGAACTACTTACTTCTTTCCAAAATTGTTCCACCGTGCGCTTTGGATGTAATTCAGATTGGCGTTTTGCTTCAAGTGTTGGACGACCACGTTGCCCCTTCAACTTTGTAAGCAACGTTTTGTTGACCACCACACCACCTTTGTTAACAAAGGTATTGATATAAATTGATGAAATACGTTCTGCTAGCGCGGCACAACGTCCATGTAATTGCTCAAAAGGGTATTCCAATGGTATAAGCTTACGAATTGGCATATCCCATATGCCGCCACGTGCTTCAACAAGCTCAAGCATTACTTGTAAATTTAATTTACTTTGATCTGCCGAAACGACATGAGCGCCAGGCTTTATATAAGCAAGTAATCTATTTATTTCAGAGCGCACGCTTTCTTCATTGAATTCCACATCCTCACCATTAATACGGGTAATGGCATGTATTTTAGCATTACAGAGGGCAAACGCAGGAGCAAATCCCTGATCTGCTTCAATAAGTATAATATCTACATTATGGCTATTGAAAAAAAGAAGTGCCATCATTGAAAGCAGCTCATATGATGTTGGTACAAAACCAAGCGTTTCTGCTGCGCCAATCACTTCGTTGCCAAGCTCAGCAAAGAGCTTGTTATTAATAATTTCGTTGTCTATGCAAAAGCGTTCGTTGTAGGTTAAAATGTGTGGTGAGTAAAAGGTGCCCACCTGAAGACCTTCTTCTCGCAGAACACGTGAAGCAAAATGAATAGTTAAACTTTTACCATTTATCCCACCAACGAAAATAGTATCTTTTTTTTGTGAAATAGTATCAAATGCTTGGTCAAGTCGCTTCATACGACTTGCGGTTTCTTCAGCTGTATGAATAACGGACCAATTTGTATCGAGAAATTCTACCAGTTCACCATAGTTGCGCTGTTTACTCACAACTATATTGCCTCCTGTGGCAACCTGCTTATTAATCATAGACTCTCCAAAAATACGTATAAAAACATATAAATCATTGTGCCAGGCAATTTATCTAATTAATTTCCCATGCTTTTCATTGAGCCCCATTGAGTCATTTGGTTTTACTCAAATAGCCTAGACCTCTAGGCAATAAGGGACAATGTAGCCACTTCAAGCCAATAAAACCAATATATTTCCTTTTTTAAAAATGTCAATCATGCAATTGTAATCCAATTACATAATCATTATTTTCAAAAAATAAAAGATGCCTTATACTGCAAGATATCCATTAGCGAGCAATTATTCATGAGTGAGTATAAAAAATGGCGCAAAATCAACTGATATGGCAAGACCCCAAAAGCATTGATAAGCTCAGTGATTCCCTCAGCTCGGGCAACGTAGTTCTGATCTCGTCAGATACGGTATTGGGATTATCCGCTTCTTTAACCATGGATGGATTCCAAGCTCTCAACCGGATAAAGGGCCGGGAAAAAAAGCCCTATTTGATTATAGTAGCGGACAAGCAACAGCTACATGAATATTGTAGCTTTCCCTTAGGACCCGTCATCGAACAGCTTATTACAGATTGTTGGCCAGGACCCTTAACCTTAATTTTACCTGCCAAAGAAAAGATTGCTCCTTTTTTAACCCATACGGGGACCTCTATTGCCATCAGGATCCCAGATCATGCTCCTTTATTGAAACTATTACACCAAGTTGGAGGGCTTTTTTCTACGAGTGCCAATACAGCCGGAAAGGCAATACCGGAAACAATAGACCAAGTAGATAGGACAATCTTGGCTCAAATAGATTTGAGTGTTATTGATGCCACGCCAGGTAGCATCCTCCCTTCAACTATTTTAGACTGCACCGGTGACCAGATTAAGCTTGTCCGACCGGGCGCTTACCCTTTATCGGTATTAGAGAATATCTGTGGCCCTTTATAAACTTTTTTCATCGCTTTTTTAAAGAGATCTCAATAGACAATTGAAAATAAAGCAACTACCCTTAATACTATCTAAAGTTACCTAGAGAAATTTAAGATTAGTAAAAAACTTCCGACACTGCATAGAGCGGGGGTTGATCCTTTTGGCATAGGGAGGATGGGTACCATGGAAAATAACTCTATTTTACAAGAAGTACAAGACAATATTGACACTGTATTGGCCCAAGATTCAACGTTGGGTATTTCCTTGTGGCAAGAATTTTTAAAAATTCATCCAGCCGACATTGCTCAATTTTTTACTGATAGCGACCGCGACCAGTTTCGCCAGATGTTCGACATGCTTCCTAAAGATCTTAGGCTGGCCGTTTTTCAAGAACTTTCAGATATTATGAAAGTACATATTCTTTCTTGTATGAATGAACCATCAATTGTCGAGGCGCTCAATATATTAACTGCAGACGAACTGACCGATCTGTTTGATCTGTTTTCCGATGAAGAATTGAAAAAGTATCTTGAATTGCTCCATAAAAAAGCGCGTGAAGAGGTCATTTCGCTCTTAAAATTCCATCCAGATTCAGCCGGCGGCATCATGGATATCGGTGTCATTACGCTCATGGCAGATTTTACGGTTGAAAAAAGTGTTACCATCCTACAACGCTTACGCCCACGTCGAGAGATTCATCAATCTATTTATGTCACTGATAGATTACACAAACTAGTAGGACATATATTATTAGAAGATCTCGTACTACACCAACCAAACGAACGCATAGCCGCGTTTATGCATGCAAATGAACTTGTAGCTCAAGCCTATGAAGACCAAGAAACGATTGCCAGGCAAATGGTACATTATGGGTTTACCATGATTCCTGTTGTCGGCGTAGATAATTATTTTTTAGGCGTTATATCAAGCGAAACATTGATGGATGTCTTGGTTGAAGAAGCAACGGAAGACGTGCAACGTATGGCAGCTTTGACACCATTGAAATATTCTTATTTTGAAACCTCTTTTTGGCAACTTGTATGGGAACGTAGTTATATTTTGGTTGTACTTTTATTGCTTGAATCGGTTTCTAACTCAATACTGCATTCAAACGAAGCAACTTTAGGCCTTTTATTAATGTCATTTATTCCCATGCTTATTAGTGCCGGTGGTAATACGAGCAGTCAAACATCTGCTATGGTTATCCAAGGAATGGCTTCGGGCGATATTCATGCGGAAAATATGTTTCGATTTTTGCGACGAGAAATGCTCATGGCATTTATATTAGCAGGAGTGCTTGGATTAACCTCATTTGGACGCGTTTATCATGCCACAGGATCATTCGTCCATAGTTTCGTTGTAAGTGTTTCACTAGCGAGTATTGTAGTCGTATCGGTAAGCTTAGGAAGTTGTACTCCATTTTTATTAAAACGTCTTAATCTAGATCCAGCATTTTCAGCAGGACCATTTTTAGCTACTGCGATGGATTTACTCGGAACGCTGATTTTTTGCTTTGTAAGTCGACTTATTTTGACATAAATTATAAAAAATATGCTATTGTAAGCATATTGCTTGACAAAATAGCGTAAGAGCTATAACTTTTTGGAGTCGTTTTTGACAATACGAGCCGCTAGCTCAGTCGGTAGAGCAACAGCCTTTTAAGCTGTGGGTCGCTGGTTCGAATCCAGCGCGGCTCACCAGTCTTCGCTTATCCGGGGCTACCGCCTCGGCAAGCTACGTCTGACAAGCCTGCACATTGAAATATACGTCCCCATCGTCTAGCCCGGTCTAGGACGTCGCCCTTTCACGGCGAAAACAGGGGTTCAAATCCCCTTGGGGACGCCAGCCTTCGCTCTTACGAGCTTCGGCTGGCACGGCCAGTAAATTAGGTATTAACAATAAAGCAATATTAAGAGCAAAACAATGAAGGCTGCCCGCCGTAGTAAGCTGGCGTTAGCCAGACACGTAGGCTGGGTTAATAAACAATTTTATCGCTCTCCAAATACAACTCATTCACAATATTTTTCTGGTTCCGGCCGCGCATTTGCTGCTAAAAGATTCTGGTAAAAACTCTTCCCGAAGTGATCCTTATGATATAGATTTGAACATCCAAGAATAGTTCATATCATCCAGGAATAACGCCATGAAGTATTTATCATTGCTCTTCGCCATAGCCGCAGCAACAAATCTCGCACTCTTTTCTGATAACGATAATTCGCATACTAGCTATATCTATGATTCGCAATATCATGGCTATCAAGATAATTTCTCATCACCCAATCCCTATCAACCACCTTCAACATATTTCGTACCTATCGATACGCCACAAGACATTGCACGACAACGTATTCATCAGCAATGTGAGCAACTAGCTCATCAACAACAGAGACTTTCTTCCCCTGCTTATTCTGCGCGTGAAATGAGCGCAATGATCTGTTCCGGATGGAGTTCAAGCGATTTTGCTCAAGCAACGCACTATGCAACATACGAAGCTATGCGACAAGGCAAATCACCCGACACTGTTGAACGCAACTTGCTTAACCAGTACGAATTGTATCGTATACCCGCATTTCGTGAGTATATCAAAACAGTACCGGGCTATCGAGATCATATTAAAAATATGAGTGATCGCTTAGTGGCTCAAAAGCCAAAAAGATATAAGATCTTGAGAAAACTTGGTCTTTTGGATGAACAGTATGTGCATGAGCTTGATTTTGCAGAAAAACTGTATGCCGAAATCTTGGCAGAGGAAAAAGCAGAGCAACGAGCTGCACAGCAACAACAAGAAGCAGAGCTGTACAGACAACAGGAGTGGTTACGGTGTCAACAAGAAACTACACGTGTTACGTTTGATCAACAACGTGAATCATTACAGACATTCTCAGATGAATGGACACAAATACAAGACATCTATCAAGACTATGGCTTGTGTGATAACGGACGTTATGAGCGACGCAAGCAAGCACTGGATTCTATGACCAATGGCGGATGTGTCTATGAGACAAAATCATACACGGCGTCTCCCGCAGCAACGCAATTTATCCGTGACATGGGTACTGACATAACTGAGTATCAAACCTGTTATGGTAACCAATTGCAGCAGGTTATTCACCAAGAGTGCATCAATGGCCTTGACCAGTTAGCGTCATTGCCAGAGACATCAGTTGTGTATCCCTATAAAGAATCCATGGCACTCTGCTTTGATGCAGCGCGTGAATATAATCAAGCCGGCTCAGTTGATAAAGCAACAGCAATAGCAGATTTCTGTGCGTCGCTTCTTGATTATGGCAAAGCTATTGCCGAAGGTGCAGTTTCCGGTGTTATCGGTGCTGTTGAGGATATGCTTGAACATCCTGGACAAGCATTGTTGTGCGCAGTTGCTGGTGAATACGTTCTTGCCTATCAACTGAGCAAAATACTTTATAACGTTGCCGATATCGGGGTTACATATGCTTTCGATCGCGAACGAGGCAAAGAGAAGTGGGACGAATATCTTGCTCCAGTCACTCAGCTTATTGATGCCATCGGTAACAAAGAGCTCTCTTTACGCGATGGTCTGAAAGGCGCAACGCAGCTTGCAGTGCAATGGAAAACGCAAACCAAGCTTCTCAAGGGCATGAACCAATTCTGCAAAACTGCCAAAGCAAGAGCGCTTGAGTTTGCGAAGAATAATCCACTTGCTGTTCCTGAACAATATATGACAACGCCTGAAGGAATTCTGTTACAGAGCACGCAAAATATACAACCACCAGCTTCTGGATCTTCTGGATCTCGTTTAATGAAATATACATCAAGTAGCAAGTACTTTGCTGCCAATGAACAGGAAGTTTTCGAGCTCGCATCCAAAAATAATAGCGTGATACAACTGCCTTCAGCAACATTGCAAACAATCGGCAAAAGTTCTCTTAATGCTCCCGAAGATTTTTTTAAGCACATATTTACTGCTGAACTGATAGAAAAAACATTCCTCACCGGAACAATAAAGAAGAATCTTGCCGGGTTTCATCATTATATTGCTGAGCATTTAAATGAGATGGGGATCACATTGCTTAATCCCAGAACCTGTAATAAGACGGGCCTCATTATTTCTGATGTTTTGTGTGATGGTCACTTGGAAAAAAGAAAGACATTTTTCCCAGCGTCATGGAGCCGAGAGCAAGTTATTCTGAAAATAGGGGAATCTGTACAAAATTTAGTCAAACCTCCGATGGTAGAGGGTACAAAAGGTGTTTTGTTTGGTCAGACTTCAGAAGGTATTATCATTAGAGTAGTTGTAGATATTCAATCAGGGAAGTATATCACGGCATATCCAGATGCACTCGCAAACAATTTGTAAAAGAGATACCGTTATGGCATATGTAAAAATAGACTTTGATCCAGCATTGTGGGTAACCAAAGCAGACATGCTTGGAATGTACACTATAGGATATTGTTTAACAGACGATGTTGGTTTTGGAGAAGGTCAAGACCGCATAAATTGGATCTTAGATGATCGTTATGACATCACTTCTAGCAACCGTACTTTTATGGAAAAATATGATGGTATGATTGCAGTTGGAGATCTTTTTACTGAAGATCCTCGTGAAGCAGCATTGTCCGTGCCCATTCCTGTCCTAATTGATCTTCTACAGCAATGGGATGAGGTGTGCAAAACTAACCCTGCAGAAGTGACCATTTATTATGAAAATGAGAAGTTTATAATAGAGGCAAAGCCACGAGTGCAGGGTAAAAACGAATGAGCTTCGCAAAAGATTTTATTGATAATCTTAATATTCATAATGGTGTCATGACTTATAATGATTTTAATATAGATGAAAATCGCTCATTCAAAGCTCAAGAGTTTTCCTATAAAGAGGATATTTTACAGATCACTTTCGGTGAACGTTATACCTTAGATGTAGGCTGGTATCCAGAAGGAAATCCAGACGGGTATTTTTTAGTAAAAGGTATAGAAGATTGTGATTGGATGAGACCGCTCATAATGATACGAAGTCGTTCACTGGGTGAATTGAAAGGTGCTATAGAACAAGTAGCAATGTTATTGAGTTCTCAAAAAAAAGCATTTTTAGAAGGACGATTACCTGTGCGAGACTACCTTAAAGCCTTTCGTGCGGGAAGCTTATCATTGAACGCTATGACTACAAGTCTTCGAGAGCGTCCCGCTACTGAACCTCTTATAGTCGATAGATATCACACGTGGGAAATATTTGAACGGTATTCTGAGCATGTTCTTACATGGCAACAGCTACGTGATTGGGCTCAGGCTGTCTTACATTCAGGTTTTTTTATTGTGCAGCCAGAGCATCGAGACTTCCTGCAACAAATCATAGAGCCCTGGACTAAGTTGCAAAGTGCTTTGCCTAAGAGTAAGGTTTCCGAAACTTTACAAATATTCCAGAAAGTAGTTGGCTCTCACGATTAAAGTTGGCAATTTAATAGACCTCTTTGCAGGGAAAACACTTCATTTGCTGGGGAAAAAGTTCTAAAACAGAGCTCTGCTCAAGCAGAGATCAAATAGTCCCATGTGGGCCGCCAATTTCCAGTTTTGGCAGAATCAAGTATCAAGTCATATGGCGATCGAAGCTTCAGATCGAGGTTTCGATCCTTTAAGACACAGTTCAAAAATAGAGCTCTTCCGAAACCAGGTACCATCACTGCAAAGTGCGCTACCGGCGAACCTGGGTTGGCTCAGTATCGGAAGAGATCCAATAGAATTTTCATCAATTTCCGCTTTTGCTCATGAAATGATATTCTCTGGTTCATAAAGATAGGATACAATGAATACCCTGGACTTTAAGCAAAGTTCGGGGTATTCGTTTTAAATAGCTCGCATTATACCGTGTTTTTCGCAGGCCTCTGTGCAACACGATTACGTACACAAAAAAACTCCCTGAGCAAACCAGCGCTGTTCACACAGGGAGCAAGTTTTTTAAGGACAGTTACTTTACAGCAGCTTGCGATTTGGTAGCGACCTCTGATGAGTTTTTAACCTGATTTCTTTGTTTTATAATTTCTTGCATAACTTTATCTAAAAATACTCTTGCTGGAATACCCGATGTGCAATGATATTCTATTTCAGTACCTGCTCTCTCAAGCGATGTTCTATAGCATGTAGTAAATTCGTCACGCTGAATAACTTCTATTTCAGAATGATGATGACCAATGCGTTCTGAAAAATCGTCACCATCAGGCCCTACTACGCTTATTTTTGCGCCAATATCTACAGCGTCCTTAAGCTTATTAGGTTTAATTATTCCTCTATGCACTAAACCATCAGCCGAGCCTCCAGGATAAGAAGCTCTATCATCTGTGGATTCTTTTGAGCAAAATCTGTCACGGATATATTCTTCTGGTTCAAACCTTGTCATTGCTGCCATAACAAAATCTG
>Ga0206859_1079_pt1 | contig 19099 bp, 15 predicted proteins | sample Alteio_BWOrgCont_47_FD_152882 | JGI IMG/M metagenome (GOLD analysis project Ga0206859, IMG submission 152882) | Enriched cells from forest soil in Barre Woods Harvard Forest LTER site, Petersham, Massachusetts, United States -... | ecosystem: Environmental > Terrestrial > Soil > Temperate forest >... | reverse complement strand
AAAACCCGCGAAAACAGGCACAGGTTAAAACCTGTGCAAACAAGCGCAGGCTAAAGCCTACGCTACATAAACTGGCCTACAAAACCGGATGAAGCGGTTTTATCGCATGGCGAAACGTTCCGCTACGGAGTGCGCAGGAATTTCGGGCACGGGCACGCACACGGGCACGATGTATAAGGGGGTGTGAACAGGTTCTAAGTTTACCAGTCGACTTCAATGCCTCCGGTTAGAGTGTAACTGAGGCCTTTCTGCCATAGCTGTCCCGCCGCCTCAGCGTACACTTCCCAGCCCTTTCCAAGCAAAGTAGAGAGATTGAGAGCTGCATCGATGCTACTGCGTTGCCAGCTTATACCATCAATACTAAATGCATTGCCAAATGTTATAAAATGTTCTTTTATATCGCTGTTATTGCTGGTTAGGCGATATTGCCATGCGATATCAAGGCTCAGCGATAGGCAAGAGATTGTTTGCGTCGTCACATGCATCCCTAGGCGACTGTAAGCGTTGGCACGGGACTTTTGTGCAACGTCAACATCAAGAAATGGATCAACGCTATGCTCACGGAAATGGTTCATCTGAAAAAATCCTAACTCTACCCCCAAGAACGGCTGGACAAGGAAGCAGTTCCAGAAAAAGTCCTTGCCAGACTCAACGTAAAATGTACCCCGAACTATCTCTGATTTTCCCTGTTTTTTCAACTGGATGGATCCTAAATCAATAGGTCGTTTTAATCTTTGTCTGTTACACCCAAAGACGAAATCTCCTATAACATAATAGCCTGTAGGGCGATAAAGAGTATATAAGGCTCCTAAACTAGACTGGCTTTTCCCAGAGCCCCCGATATTGTAATGAGCATGCTCTAAGGCATAGAAGCCTGCAGCCCCTATAGTCAAGTCGTTATTAGGGGAAGCATATGCTCCAAGGCTAATGTCATACCCATCAATATGAAAACCTTTAATTGCTTTTGTATTTTTGATAGAGCTATGCGCATAGCTAGAATCTGCCCAAATACTCCAGATAGGTTCACAAGAGCTGTTACAGCAGTTAGTGTGAATAGTAGCAAGCTCTCGTATAGAACTATAAAGGCTTCGGATGAATCGACGATTAGTTAACTCGGCTTGAGGCAGTAGCATCGCATATTGCGCAGCGCTCATCTGATCTAAGGCTGTTTGAGCCTCTGATGGAGGCAGCAGTGCAAGCGTTGTAAGGAGTGCGTTTTGTTCCTGTGATGGATTGGCGATACTTTGTAATTGATCAGACACTTGTTCTTGATTGTGTGTTCCAGGAGTAAGTGAGAGGGTGTTTTGGAAATGTAGAATCACATCTTTTGGGTCATAGGTAAGCGATGCGGAAATTAAAGGATTGCTGGTAGTAAGCGTAGAGTAGGTTCCTGTCACGCCGCCACTAGCATGTAGAATCGTTACATCTAGGGTTTGGTTTGAAGGCAATTGAGTGTTGCCATTGACTGTGACGTTGGCTCCAGAACCACTATCTAACAAGGCTGTCCCAGCGACGTCAATTAAAGATCCTTGCCCTGTAGAGTCCACTTGCACCTGATAGGTTGAACCTGCCTGCTGTTCGTAATCGCCATTCACCTTAAGAGTGCCAATGCTATTACCTGGAGCAATAGTACCGCCAACGGTAAGGTTCTTTCCTACCGTTCCTACGCCAGAAATTGTGCCAGTATTTTGCACAAAAACGTTGCCACCAAGCGTATTATTTAGCGATAAGTTGCCCTGTTTAACAAATGTCGTTCCATTAAAAGCACTATTATCTGAGAGGACATTCAATTTGTTGGCACCTGTTTTGTTGACAGTGCCCGTTCCCTGCAAGAAGGCATTGAAGTCCTGATCATTTGTTTGTGCGAGATTTACCGTTGCACTGCTGCCGACAACAATAGTAGCGCTGCCTGCTGAAGAGCTCTCTTGAAAGTTTAAGACTGAAGAGTCATTGAGGTTGATTGTGGAACCAGCAGCCTGCGCCTGTCCATTAAAAGCAATGGACGAAGCCTGCAGCCCAGTAATGTTTGAAGCCCCCGCATTCGAAGCAGCTGTAAAAGTTAGACTGGCACTGGATGGACTGGGGCCGTCAGTGCCGAGGGTTATCGTCGAGGAACCGCCATTTGCCAGATCGCCAAAAAAAATTGTCGATCCTTCTATTGCCGTAGTATTACATGATTTGGCATTTGCAAAATTCATAAACGCGAGAGAGGCCATCGTATGGGTAGTACTTTCTCCAAGAGAAAACATGGCAATATCAGCAGTGGACATGTCTTTAAAAGTAATGATAGACCCTTCTATTGCCATAATTGGGACAAAATTACCTGCGAATTGGGCATGCGAAGAATCATTGAAATTAAGACGACTTTGAGTTCCAAGAGAAATTGAAGCAACATCAGCATGTGAGTTGTTATTAAAGTTTATAATGGAGCCCTGGACGGCATCAATAGATGTCCCCCCTCCAGTCCCTGAAGAGTCATTAAAATTTAGAAATCCGGCGGATGGCGCAATGGCTGAGACTCCAAGGTTAAATGTGCAACTATTCCCGCTCGTGTTATTGTTTAAAGTAATAGTGGACCCTTCTATGGCAGTTATTATAGCACTGCCGCCATCGGCATTGTCATTGAAGGTGATGGTCGATCCATGAGCCGCGTTAATTGTTGTATTTCTGCCCCCTGTAGCCTGATTCTGGAAAACAAGAGAGCCGCTTGTAGAGGCATTGCCAATATCATATTCGACCGGACCCTGATTACCAGTGCACGCGCTGCTGTCGTTTTGGAAGATCATTTGTGCGCTATTGAAAACATTAAATTTTTGTAAAACAGTGCTCGTATCGTTATTAACGCCGGCAGAAAAACCTGATCCTACAAAATTGAATGTTGAGCCTGGATCTTGAATATTGAACGTGTATGGTTGTGCAAAAGGAAAAGAAGTGAAAACCAGTGAATCGATTGTGAATATGTTGCTGACTGATGAATTTGATAAGGTGGGAGTAGGATTCCCTACCGCTATAAAATCTCCAACATCACCTGCAGTTGGCGTACTGGTTGGACTCCAGTTGGCGCCATTCGCAATGTCTGAATCTACACCTCCTACCCAGGTAAAGGTAGCTCCATTTAAGGGTTGAGTTGACCCCAACAGCGCGATAATAATGTTGATAACAGTAAGTCGCAAACAGAACATCCAAGGTAAAGTCGCTGTAGTTTTAGCCATTTTCTATTGAGTACTCACTTTTAAAGTTATTCTGCTAAGAATTTCTTGTATAAAGATAAGCATGAATTTAGTCAATAAAATTGGCGGGTATAAAATGGCGGGTATGCAAATGAACCTTGCCCCTGCCCTTGCCCCTGCCCGAAAAATAGAGTTGTTAAACAACTTTTTTGGGCAAGGGCAAGGGCAGGGGCAGGGGCAGGGGCAAGGGCAGGGGCCACGAAATTGCTTGTCATTAATGCGAAAGTGAGTAAACTGAGGCAGCACATTTTTTTCAACGAATGAGGATTCTATGTACCTGCGTATCGCCTGTTTATTGGCCCTTTCCCTCCCCCTTGCCCCTCTTGTTGCCCACAACTCTCCTACTCAGATCCACGACTCCATGGCTGATGCGCAGCCTTGTGAGGAACAAGCTCCGTGGGAGGAAGAGTTGCAGGCGATTGATAATGAGTTGCGCGACTTGGTCATTCAAGTACACAATCTGCGGCGACGTGCCCTCCACGCTGAAGTGCAGTCTCAACCCTTTATGGGCTCAGAGGCTGGTAGCCACGAAGTGGAGGAAAAAGGGCGAGAAGCAGAAGGCGATAAAAACCAAGCGACGCTCTTGGAAAATAAAATTCGCGACCTACTGCGCAAAAGACAAGAGCTGCTGCAGAGCAATATCTCCCCTGAAGATAGCGCCCCTTGAGCCTCTATAACTTAAGGAACAGAGATGGAGATCTCCCCAGCGCTTTTGCCGCCGCCTGTCTTGCTGATCGATCTCTATCAGCTCACTATGGCCTATGGCTATTGGAAAGAGGGCTTAGACACAAGAGAGGCGCTCTTTCATCTTTTTTTTCGTAGGAATCCCTTCCAGGGCGGCTTTGCCGTTGCCGCCGGCTTGGAAGCTGTTGTGCGCTTTCTTACCAACTTTCGCTTCCAAGAGAACGATCTTCAGTACCTTGCCACCCTCCCCAATTCCCAAGGAAGCCCCTTATTTCCCAACTCCTTTCTCGACTATCTCGCTACTGTACGCTTCACAGGAGATGTCGATGCCGTTCCGGAAGGCAATGTTGTTTTTCCCTTTGAACCACTGCTGCGCGTGCGCGCCCCTCTTATTCAGGCGCAGCTATTAGAAAGCTCCTTGCTCAATCTTATCAATTTTTCCACGCTAATTACGACCAAAGCGGCGCGCATGCGCCTTGCTGCTGGCAACGATGTTATTTTAGAGTTTGGCTTGCGGCGCGCTCAAGGTATCGACGGAGCCTTGACGGCCTCTCGCTCGTCATATATTGGCGGGTGTGATGCCACTTCCAATGTGTTAGCGGGGAAAATATGGGGCATTCCTACAAAAGGCACTCATGCTCACAGCTGGGTGATGGCCTTTGATAGTGAAGAGGCTGCTTTTGCCGCCTATGCTAGGCATATGCCGAGCGATTGCGTACTGCTAGTCGACACTTTTAACACCATTGAAGGGGTCAAAAAAGCTATAGAGGTGGGTAAGCAGTTGCGCGCCAACGGATACGATTTGGAGGGCGTGCGCCTCGACTCTGGAGACCTTGCTTATTTGAGTATTAAAAGCCGTCAGCTGCTCGATGATGCGGGCTTTGCTCAGACAAAAATCGTCGCCAGCAATGAGCTCGATGAATCGCTGATCAGCGAGCTCAAAAGGCAGGGAGCCTGCATCGATGTGTGGGGCATTGGCACCCATTTGGTCACAGGTATGCATCAATCAGCCCTTGATGGCGTCTACAAGCTATCGGGCCTGCGCAACAAAACGGGGGAGTGGGAATATAAGCTCAAGCTGTCTGAGCAGATGATAAAGATATCTAATCCAGGAATCTTGCAGGTGCGCCGCTACTTTGCCCATGGCGAAGCAATTGCCGATGTCATTTATGATGAGGGACATGGAATAAAGGAGCCCTGCCACCTTGTCGATCCCCTCGATTTGACCAAGCATAAAATCCTCAGCGGTGCGGAAGGCTTCCGAGATCTTCTGGAGCCGATTTTTCACAGCGGCAGATGTGTCTATGAGCTGCCAACGCTCCAGCAGATACGTGCTACTGTGCAACGGCAGCTTGCCTGCTTTGCTGTAGGGGTAAAGCGCTTTATCAATCCGCATCAATACGTCGTCGGAATCGAAAAGCAGCTATCTGACCTTAAAGTTGCCCTGATCCGCACCGCGCGCGTCACCGCCAATGATCTTCGGGATATTATGTGATGAAAAAAGGCCTCCTTCTTATCGATATTCAAAACGATTTCCTTCCTGGAGGTACTTTAGAGGTTCCTGAAGGCGATGAAGTGATTCCTGTTGCCAATGCGTTCATGGAGCAGCCCTTTGATCTCATTGTCGCCACTAAAGATTGGCACTCCGAGAGCCATGGCAGCTTTGCAGCCACCCATGGGAAGCTGCCTGGAGAGGTCATCGACTTGTATGGCATACAGCAGGTTCTCTGGCCTGTCCACTGTGTGCAGGGAACTTTTGGGGCGGAATTTCATCTAGGACTTCATAGGGATAAAATTCATGCCGTGATTCATAAGGGCACCGATCCACACATCGATAGCTATAGTGCCTTTTTCGACAATCAAAGGCGCCAAAGCACCGGACTGCATGAGCTGCTGCAGAGATATGGCATAAGTCATCTCTCTCTGTTGGGGCTTGCTACGGATTACTGTGTAAAATATTCTGCATGTGATGCTTTGTCGCTTGGTTATGAGGTCGCGATCGTTGCCAGCGGCTGTCGAGGTGTCGACCTCCGCGCAGGCGATAGCGCGACAGCGTTTGAGCTGATGAAGCGCCTTGGCGCCACTATTGAGTAACGTGAGATAAGGCACACCCCTTGGGTGTGCCTAAGGGCAGCCTGCATTTTGTCTGAGGGTTGTCTGCTTTGAACGGGTATGCATGGACTTCGCGATACATTTATCGTTAAAATCTTTGTAGTTTATTATTTTTGGGAAATGTAGTTGCTGTTTTTAAAATACTGTACTTCGTTGTTGGCTGCTTCGACAGAAAATACAGGAATATTTCCATATCGCTTGTCTCGGCTTATTTGGTGTAAAAGTTGTTGTAAGTTATCACAGAAGCAAGTGACTGAGGGGTCTGTAGTGGGAACGATAAACTTGTTATCAGTTACTGTACATTTGATCGATTGATGTGGTGGTTGATTATCTGCATTTGTACACTTTATGCGGATCTCGTAAGAAACTACACCGTTTTCGATTTTTTTTGTGAAAAAGCAGGTTCCCTCTCGTAAACTATTCCATTGTATTTCTTTGTCAGCCATTTTTAGCATTTGTTCTATATTGCTTGGGGTTACTGAAGGGAAAAAACTGGAGGGAGCTGGTGGGTTGTTCGATGGCGATGATTTTTTTTGTTGTATGGTCGAGGTCTTTGAAGAGGACGAAGATGCGCTTTCCTTTAATGAGGGGAACAGATAGTGCATTGCATCACATACATATTTAGCATCGGCACGGTTTTTTTGTGTGCTATCTTTTTTTTTGCCTGTTGTATACCTCGTATTTTTTACAGTTAAAGCCTCTTGGAGCTTTACTTTTTCCTTGGCAGATTTATTGCTGCCTGGGGCATATTCGCGGGTGAATTCAGCCTTGGACAGATCGTCGATATTGCTCACACTGATTTTTGTCGCCTTGTTCGGATCGCCAAGGTGGTAGGCCAAAGCAAGAGCGACCATCTTCATTGCCGTCTCTTGCATCTCTTTCTCTAGATTAGGTTTATCCCCAGAAAAAATCATGGTAACGGTATAGCTTTTCCCATTCAATGTTATCGGAATCTGCGCTTCGGTGCCGTTCTCTGTTGTCTTTTTCGTAACAGGACCGAATGTTGGCTTATTGGGTGGGGTAGGTTGGTTTGTTACAGGTGGGTTCATATAAAAATCTCCGAATAAAATCGTTATCTATAATCGTACAGGGTTTTGCAAAATTTTTGCTATCAACTGATTTGCCGTGTTGAGACCTCTGCTGGGAGGTATGGGTTTGAAAATAGAGCTTCAGCGAAGGTGAATAAGGGCTGCGGCTATGGATGCTTTACATCTGTAGGTTTTTTATACTCCCACTCTTTCTTAGCTGTGAGTTTTCCGTCAAGATAACGGTTGCGTAAACAATTGCGAACTATTGTGCGATGTTTATCTATCGGGCGCACACTGTGAATAGGTTCATTATCAAATTTATTAAAGTCTGTATTTGGATTTGTTAAACGATAGTTTAAAAATAAAGCTACCCATACTCCACAGGCATGAGAATCGTCTTGAAGAGGTTTTGTAATCTTCTCAATAAATGTATAATTTTTGCCGGGGTCTTCTTTTGAGAGAGTGTTCGTTAGATGCTCTAATTTTTTTACTATTTCTGCATGCTTCTCCGGCCCTGGATAGTTACATTTGCTGTCGTAGTACTCTACAGTGCGCTTGTTACGGTCAATATAGACTAAGGTCCAATGATCATTTATAAGAAGTGGATAAGCATATATGTTTTCCTGGGGTGGGGCGGGCCTGCGTTCGAGATTACCTACAAATTTTATGCCCATATCTTGTAAAACTTGATCTTCTATATTTTCTATAGTGTAATCACGAGGGATTTGATTAATAAATAATGATGCCTTTGTCGTTTCTTTTAAATATTTAGTGTATTCCCATATATGCAGATTCTCTAGCCACTGATCCCCAACTATATCTAAATCAGCTGGATATGGTGGTTTGGGTTTCAGTGTCTGGGGTGCAGGGCTACTGCTTGACGATAAGGGAGGAGAAGAGGAGCTCGATGTCTGTGATGAGGAGCTAGAAGATGAGCTGGAGAATGAAGATGATGAGGAGCTGGAAGACGAGGAGCTAGATGAAGACGAGCTAGGTGCCTTTTCCTTTTCTTTTTTGTTTTGCGGAGGAGGAGGGAGGGGGGGAGACGGCGGTATTATTTTTATTCGAGAGGCGATGTAGCCGACTGCGTCGAGCACATTTGTGTTGTTAGCTCGGACCCTGCTCTGGCCTCGTTTGTCTTGATTATTCGTGTACCTTATCTGCTTTTGTTCTAAGAATTCTCCAAGGTTTTTATTTTCTTTCTTTTGTTTTTTTCCTCCCGAGGCATATTCGCGGGTAAAGGTAGCCTGCTTTAAGTTGTCGATGTCGCCGCTCACACTGATTTTTATGGCCTTGCCAGCAGTGCCAAGTTGGTAGGCTTGGGCGAGGGCGAGCATCTTTTTCGCTACCTCTTTCATTTCGCTTTGCAGCTCTTGGTCCGTTTTATCTCCGGAAAAATTCATGAAAATGAGATAATCCCTGCCCTCGTAATGGACGGTAACGCTCGCTTCGGTTTCTGCGTTATTTTGTAATTTTTTAGTTGTAATGTCATTTGTCGTTATTTTATTGGCGACGCTATCATATGATGGCGTGCTACTACCAGTGGGTGTGGTCATAAAATATACCTAATAAAGTTTTATCTACATCTATTACTTATATCATACTTGTTGATAAAATATCTATAAGTTTACAGCATAAAAAACTATGCAGCCTGCCCGCCAGATAAGCGCATTGCTAGCCACATGGCTTTAAAAGGCAGGCATGAAGCGAGGAGCTCTTCTTTTGTCCCTTCAGCTATCTTGCGCCCACTGTCTACATAGATAATCTTGTCGGCATCTTCGATCGTCGAGAGGCGGTGGGCGATGATAATTTGGGTGACGCTGCCGCGCAGCAGGATAAGCGCCTCTTTGATTTTCTCTTCGCTGAGGGCATCTAGCGCCGATGTCGCCTCGTCCATAATAAGAATAGGTGCGTGGCGGAATAGCGCACGCGCTATAGCTAGGCGCTGCTGCTGGCCCCCTGACAGGTTCTTCCCCCCCTCTGCCAGCACGGTATCATACCCGTGGGGCATGCGTGCGATGAACTCGTCGGCTTGTGCCTTCTTTGCCGCTGCTACCACGCTTTCCATGGTATAGGGAAGCCCTCCGCTAATATTGCAAGCGACCGTGTCGATAAATAGAAAGGGTTTTTGCGGGACAAAAGCCATGGCTTGGCGCAAAGAGCGCTGGGTGTAGCGGTCGATGGCGACCCCATCGATGGCGATCTCTCCGGTAGAAACCTCCCACAGGCGTGGCAAGAGCTGGACGATTGTGGACTTGCCGGCGCCTGTGGGCCCGACGATCGCCACCATCTCTCCCTTATTCACAGTAATATTAAGCCCCTGCAGCACCCATTGATGATCGTTATAGCGAAACCATACATCGCGAAAGGCGATCTCTTTGGTGAACGGGGGAATATCGATAGCATCGGCGGCATCGCTGATCTCTGGGTGCAGGTGCATGACCTCAAAGAGGCGCTCGGCGGCGGTGACACCTCGTTGTATATGGCTATTTTCTTCGGCAAATTTTTTGATAGGTTCATAGAAAAGATAGAGCATGCCACAGAAGAAAAATAGCTCCGCCACGCTCATTTGTAGGACATAAAGTCCATAGAGGAGGGTAGCGGCGAGAAATAGCATGGCGATAGTATGTACGATGGGGCGTGTGAGCAGGTCATAGCGGGCGCTATGAACTTCTAAGCTCGCCATTTTGTCGTTATGTTCGCAATATTTGTTGAGCGAGAACTGTTCCATGGCGAAAATTTTTACGGTGAGAATGCCTGTTAAAAAATCGATCAAAGTGGAGGTGAAGCGCTCTTGGTTATGCTGTATCTGCCTGGAGAGGCGTTTGACGCGCCGCGCCAAAAAGCGAATGGGATAGGCGATGAGGGGCAGGCCAAAGAAGATAATTAAAGAGAGCTGCCACGAGGTGAGGAAGCATATTGTAAGCGTTGTCAGTACGACGAAAGGGGTTTGTAGGTAGTTGATTAAAACGGCATTAAGGGCATCGCCGATGAGGGCGGCATCGCCGACGACGCGCGAAGCCAGGCTGCCGATATCATAGCGGTGATAGAAGCTAATCGGCAGCGACTGGATATGTTCGAAGTAATTTTGGCGCAGATCCCTACTGATTCTTATCGCTAGGCAGCGCGTGGAGAAGCGATGAAAAAATAGAGTCACCGCCTTAAAAAGAGCTACAAAGATGATAAAGAGGGCGAGGTGGGCGAGGTTCGTGTCGAGGGCGGTAGCTTTATTGAGAGCCGTGATGGTTTCTTGGAAGAAATTGTCATGTTTCCACTCGGCCATGAATCTGTTCACGGAGGCTTCAGTCACTATGCCCGTGGCGGAGGGGTCGAGTTCATTCCAGCGCGCTTCTAGCTGCTCTTTTGTCACGGTATCGGTTTGGAGCAGCTTTTCAGCATTATGGGGGGCAAAGAGCTCGAAGAAGGGAGGGGTCTTGCGCGTCAGAACACCTAGGGTGAAGATTTCCAGCTGCGAGGCGATGGTGAGCAGCAACATCGCGATAGCAATGAGAATAATTCCCAAACGATAGTTGTGGCGGGAGAAGGCTGCAGCGAATAAAAGGCGCATAAAAATCACTGCCCCGTATCGGCGAGGATAGCGCCCATCTTGCGGAATTTGAGGTAGCGCTGCTCGACGAGCAGTTCCACAGGGAGGGCTTTGAGCTGATGCATCTGTTCGAGCAGATACTGTTTTACCCGCTGGTAGATGCTAGCGGGATCTTGGTGGGCGCCGCCCAGCGGTTCGGGAATTATGGTGTCGATGATACCCAGGCGCATCATATCTTCAGCGGTGAGTTTGAGCACCGCTGCTGCTTCGACATTTTTTGCGGCGTCGCGCCAAAGGATAGAGGCGCACCCCTCCGGCGAGATCACCGAATAGTAGGCATGCTCGAGCATAGCGACGATATCGCCGACGCCGAGGCCCAGAGCCCCGCCTGAGCAGCCTTCGCCGATGATTAAAACGATGATCTGCGTCGACAGGCTAGCCATTTCGCGCAAATTGGTGGCTATTGCCCAGGCCTGGCCGCGCTCCTCAGCTTCGAGGCCCGGATAGGCGCCAGGGGTATCAATAAGAGTCACTACTGGTAAAGAAAATTTTTCGGCGAGCTTCAGCAGGCGCAGCCCTTTGCGGAAGCCTTCGGGATGGAGCATGCCGAAGTTGCGCTGGACGCGGCTATCGGTATCGTGGCCTTTTTCTTGCCCTATGATGACGCAGCCCATCTCGCCGATCTTTCCCACACCTCCAATGAGGGAGGGATCATCGCGGAAGCAACGGTCGCCATGTAGCTCGTGAAAACTTTCGCATATGTTTTTGATGTAATCGATTGCGTGGGGGCGCGCCGGATGGCGGCAGATGGTGACGCGCTGCCAGGGCGTGAGCGTCGAATATACCGTGCGCTTGAGCAGCTCTAGCTTTTGCTCCAGCCGCTTTATTTCGTTATGAAATAGGGGGGTGCTGTGACTCTGTTTTTTCAGGTGTTCTATGGTCTTAGTATATTCTTGAATTTGTTTTTCGTGAGGCAAATGTTCCACAGACTCCTCTCTATTGGGGATGTGCTTCGACACCTGGCAGCTGTGCCGCAAAGAAATCGTGGACAAGCTCAACAGTGGTCGGTTTAGTAATAATTATGGCAAACAGCTCTTCCATATCGGCGGTATTGAGGCGTATGCAGCCGTCGCTTTCATGTTTGCCGAGGCTGCTCGTATCTTCTTCCCAGCCACGGTGGGGATGTTCTATCCAGGGTACGCCATGGATACCTAGCCCTTTTGCTGGCGTTGAACAACCGCGCAGCTCCTCGCCAAAAGGTATCCAACGCGTGCCAAATATCCGTATCATCTCAGTGCGTACGCCGCCGTGAAAGTCAAAGGTCTTAGGCTTATATACCGCCACCTTGTCGCCCATGCGATAGCAGCCACAAGGGGTAAGCAAGCCCGAGGCCGTATTGTTGGCAAGGCGTCCTATCCCTACTATATAGCTTTTGAGCAAGACCCGTTCGTTGTTATCCAAGTCGTGATAATATAGCCACATTTTACAGCGCGACAGATCCACGACGAGGTGGAAGGCTATCTGCTTGTCGAGGCGCAAGACAGTAAAGCGGTTGCCCTCGGAGACATCTTGCTTGAGGTAGTCCGGCTTGCCATTTAAGCTGCGGGCGATGAAGTGGCGCGAGGTGGTATAGTGGGTAGCATAGTCGGAAAGCCAGGCAGGCCGTCCTTTGAGCCAGGGGACGCGGCTTTTGTAGGTGATCGTCTCGACGATAGGGAGGGCATCGGTGCCTAAGGAGAACAGGGCGGCGATGCGGTCTGCTTCAGGGACGGGGCGCGCGGCAGTTGTGGGCTGCTGCGGCGATATGGGGATAGTTTCAATGGCATGTATTACGGGTGTCGCTATGGGAGTGACCGCTACAGCAGGAGCTACTGCCAGGGGGATTTCTATGGGGGCTTGATGGGGAGCTTGATAGAGGGCATCATGGGCGTCTGTACCGTGTTGATCTCTTTGCTTCTCTTTGAGTAGCACGGCAATAGCCAGGGCAATAAATAATACCAGCGTTGTACTGAGCAGCAACTTCGGCATTGTAAACATCGATAATCCTTCCTCTCTCCTCGCATGCCGCCCATTATAGTTATATCGCGCTAAGTTGGCCAGGAGGAAAATGGCGGGTATTGGTTCCAAATAGAAATCAGGTTCTTAACCTGACTCGAACGGGTGCGTGAACTATTTTTTTTCTTTATCAGTTCTTAACAGATTCTTTATCTGGTGTTAACATAGCCCGTGCGATAATATACTGAAAGTTCACAATCAAGGAAACAGCCACAAGGTAACAAATGAGGAAGCAGTCATGGTAAAAGTATCTCTAGAAAATGCAAATATATATGTCACCCGCGATGCGGGGGTGCTGCATATCGCTGCCAATGAGCACTACATAGGCAAAGTAAATTGTTATAATAATTGGTTCACAAAGTTTGTTACCCTATTCTTTGGGGTGGCGAGCGAAGTGACATTCAACGGCAATAAAAACAAAGTATATGTTGTAAATAAAAAGGAGTATGAGGCCAAATTTAGTGCTCTCACGAATAACGCAAAGGATATAGAAGCAAACGATTCAGGAACCTATATGCGCGATAGATTGACTCCAGCCAAAACCGATAAGCTCTTTAAAAAAATGATGCACTCTTTTTCAGAGCAAAATATGGAGAAGGTCAAGAGGTATATAGGAAAAGGAGCAGATGTTGATAGGAATTTTTGGGCTCTTTTTCAAATGGCGAATATTTCAGAATCGGAGCCTTATTGTGGTGGTAACGACGACGCACGGCGAGTGGGTTCTCTTCTCTTTCATGCCGTCAGAAATAAAGACGCCCTTAGTATACAAAACTCACACCTTGTTGAGTTTGTTTCAACATTCACATCCAAAGATATAAATATAGGGATAGAACATCGCGGACATAGCGAATACGCGCTTTCTTTTGACAGAGACACAAAAGAGCTATATTGCATAGATAATTATCGTGGTGAAAGGAAAAAATTTTCATGATGCGGATCATTAATTGTCTCTGGAGCCCCGTGTAAAACGGGGGGGTTGCGGAATGTGAGTTTCGTCTGACAGATGCGGCGCGCCCGTCCCTTACCAGGGGATGGAGTGTTTATCGCGGAAAAAGTTGCCGGTGAGCGAGCCATCTTCCAACGTCGCCGCCCAGACAATGGTCTCTACCCCTGCGGCGAGCGAGCGCGGCGCCTCAGCTCCTCCCATATCAGTTTTCACCCAACCGGGGCAGACACTATTGACCAGGATATTGATGCCGCGGCAGAGCGTGGCGAATATTTTCGTGACGGCATTTAATGCCGTCTTGGAGATGCGATAGGCGGGAAACTCGCTTTGCATATTGGCAAGCTGTCCCATGCCGCTCGAGACGTTGACAATTCTTCCATATCCATTTTGACGCATCAAAGGTAGCACGGCATCGCATAGCATATAGGCTCCAGCGACATTGGTCTCAAAGGTTTTGAGCAAAATATCTTTGTCCGTATGAATGGGGAGGCTTCCATCGCCCCGCTCGAGCAATACCCCTGCGTTATTGATGAGGATATCTAAGTGGCCGAACTCCTTACCGATCTTGTCGACAGCAGCTTGAATCGATGCGGCATCAGTAACTTCCAAGGGAATATAAGTTACATCGAAGCCGGCGCTCTGCAGGCGTGTGGCGCTCTCTCTGCCTTTCTGCTCGCTGCGGCTGCCGAGGAATACCTTAATACCTCGCCTAGATAGCTGCACTGCCGTTTCAAAGCCCAGCCCTTTATTTCCTCCCGATATCAAAGCGATCTGCTTCACTCTGTCCATAGTCATTAACTCCTTAGGCAAGGAAATGGGCGCTGTACAGGAGATAACCTGAAAGAGATTTTTTTGCTAGAGCCTTATTTTGGTTCTATCCGGTGCTGGGCAATTAAAAACTCCCATCGGGAGCTTTTTTTGCCGATATGTAGCGTAGGCTTTAGCCTGCGCCTTGTTTGCACAGGTTTTAACCTGTGCATGTTCTTGCGGGTTTTAACCCGCATGCACATAAAAACTGCTGTACGGATAATCTTCCGCCTTCTTCACCAAATGTTTTGGTTAAATACCAATCATGACCGTCACAAATATTTCCGAACTATAAATTGCGGGTTAAAACCCGCAAAAACAAGCGCAGGCTAAAGCCTACGCTACATAAACGGTCGCTACGCTACATAAACTGGCTTCAACGTTGAATAGCACCTTTTTTCTAGCTTCTCTATGCCTTCTGAAGTATAATCGCGGCGATTATACCCAGGTGCAAAAGACATGCAACGCAATGTAGCACAGCTTATCCAAGAGCTCAATGAAGAGCAACGCCAGGCTGTAGAACATCTCGATGGCTTCCTTCTCGTCATTGCTGGTGCAGGGTCGGGCAAGACGCGCGTAGTCACCTTGCGCATCGCCTATCTCATCGCACAGGGTATCCCCCCTTCTCGTATCCTCGGGCTCACTTTCACCAATAAAGCTGCCAATGAGATGAAAGAGCGCGTGGCTTCTTTTGCCGGATGCCCGGTGCTGGTCTGCACCTTCCATAGCCTGGGAGCAAAGATATTGCGTGAGTCTATAGAACTGCTCGGGTGGCAGCGCAACTTTGTCATCTATGATTCTGAAGATGTCGAGAAGCTACTGAAAATGTGTTTAGTAGAGCTCTCTTATTCCGAGAAAAAAGGCGATATGAGAGCTATCTCTACGTTGATCTCTCGAGCTAAGAATGCCCTTCTCTCCCCCGATGCCGTCGATACTACAGCTCTCCCTGCCCCTCTTCAAGAGCCTTTCCCCGCCATCTTCTCCCTCTATAAGGCAAAGCTTAAGCTATCCAATGCTGTCGATTTCGATGACCTGCTCGTCCTGCCCCTTGAGCTATTTGCTGCATACCCTGAAGTCCTTGAGCAATATCAAAGGCGTTGGGACTACCTTCTCATCGATGAATATCAAGATACCAATACGGCGCAATATACGTTGGTGCGCCATCTAGCGCATAAAAATGGCAATATATGCGCTGTCGGCGACCCCGATCAGTCTATTTACTCGTGGCGCGGCGCCAATATCGAGAATATCCTCGGCTTTTCCAAAGAGCATGCTAAAGCGCGCGTGGTGCGCCTTGAGCGCAACTATCGCAGCACTACCACCATCTTGGAGGCTGCCAATGCCCTCATTGCCAACAATGTTAAGCGCTGGGAGAAAAACCTCTGGAGTGGCTTAGGAGCAGGGGAAAAAATAGGCAGCTATACGGCAGAAAATGAACGTGGCGAGGCAGCATTTATTGCCGCGGTTATTCGCTACCATCATGAATGCATGGGGGTGCCATATCGCGAGATGGCTATATTTTATCGCACTAATGCCCAATCACGCCCTTTTGAAGATGTTTTCCTCAGCTACAAGATCCCTTATTGTCTCATCGGGGGCCTTTCTTTTTATCAGCGGCGCGAGATCAAAGATATCCTTGCTTTTTTACGGCTGGCCCAGTCCGGCAACGATTTTGTCGCCTTTGCGAGGACGATCAATTTGCCCAAAAGGGGACTCGGAGCGGCTACGTTGGAAAAGCTGCGCGTAGGGGCGTTACAAGAAAATATGGCCCTCATCGACTATTGCCGCTCCCTCGTCTATGACAGATTACCGGCGATGAAGCTGTCGGTGAAGCAAAAAAAAGCGCTGGCAGAGTACCTCGCCGTTATCGATAAGATACGCCATACGGCACAGGGGGGAGCGTTACGAGATATTATCTGTGAGGCTATCGCCGCCACAGATTATCTGCAGTGGCTCAAAGAAGATCCTGAAAGCTATGAAGAGCGCAAGGAAAACCTCGATGCCTTGATCACCAAGGCTGTCGAATGGGAGCATGACGCCGAAGAGCCTTCTCTCAACTCCTTCTTGGAGGAGCTGACTTTGAAGACAACGCTCGACGAGGCAGAAGGAGAGCAAGACAAAGTCAATTTGATGACTATCCATAACGGTAAGGGATTGGAATTCGTTGTAGCCTTTTTAGCCGGAATGGAGGAGGAGCTTTTCCCCCATGCCAACGCGCGGGTGAGCGATGCAGCATTGGAAGAGGAGCGCAGGCTCTGTTATGTGGGGATGACGCGCGCCAAAAGACAGCTCTATTTTACCAGCTGCTGGGTGCGCCATCTATGGGGTAGTGAGCGCATGCAGCGCCCCAGCCGCTTCTTAAAGGAGATACCCCTCCAGTATGTCGCCAAGTTGCGCACCCCGCCGCGCCGCTGACACTCATATCAACGCATCAATCCACCGATTTAATGAGAGGAACACTATGAATAATGACTGCACCTGTACATATGGATTTTATCACGCTGATAACTCTCTATGGGAAAAATTAATGAAGAACCCGCCGTCATTTCAAAGGCAGATGTCCTGCCAAAAGGCGAAGGGTATGTTTGAGGATTATGTACAGAGGGGCAATGGGTCAGAGCGGCGGCCAGAAAAAGAAGCCGCAAGGTGGCGAAAACTTGTCCATATGGAAATTAAGAGCTGCAATTCGCATGGGGTTTGCACAATAGAGACATCGGATACTCGACTTGACGAGGCGTACCGGATCCTCTGTTCTACCGTAGAAAAGAAGCGGAACGATGGCTTCGATAGCTTCGGTAGTTGGTCGCTTTAGCGTACCTCTTCAAAATGTTCAGAAGACCCTGAAGAAGGCGGCTGTTTTGAATCAGGCCCTGAATCATACTGCCCTTAAAGAGTGGTTTTTACAAGAAAAACGCCCCCTGCCCTGGCGCAATAATCCTTCCCCCTATAGCGTCTGGATCTCTGAGGTAATGTTGCAGCAGACACGTGCCGCTGTCGTCATCCCCTATTTTCTGCGCTGGATGGAATTGTTTCCCTCCATCTCTGCTTTGGCGCGAGCAGCCCACGACGAGGTGATCAAGGCGTGGGAAGGGCTGGGATACTATTCGCGCGCTAGGAATCTCCATCGCGCAGCACAGCTGATAGTAGCGCAGCATGGCGGTGTCCTTCCCAGCGACCGCGCTGTATTGCAAGCTATCCCCGGCTTGGGGCCCTATACGATAGGGGCTATTTTGAGCTTTGCCTTTCATAGACGCGCTGCCGCCGTCGATGGCAATGTGACGAGGGTGCTCACACGCCTATTCGCCATAGAAGAGGATATCGCTAAAAGTGCTGTACAGAAGAAATTGCGTGGCTTGGCAGAGGAGCTGCTCCCCGATGAAGAGCCGTGGGTGGTGGCTGAGGCGCTCATCGAGCTGGGGGCTACGCTCTGCGGCAAAGGGCAGCCCAAGTGTGGCGGCTGTCCCCTGCGTCCGGAATGCTCTGCCCACCGCTTGGGAATTGCTGCCAGACTTCCCTATAGCTCCTCTTCCCAAGCTATTGAGGCTCTCTATCGCCTAGCCGTCATCCCCTGTCATGGGGATTTGGTGGGGGTGCGCCGCGCCCCCGCTGGCGCTGCGATGGCCGACCTGTATGAGTTTCCTTATCTGTCGTGGGATAACAAAATGGCTATGCCTGCTGAAGCGCAGGCATCGATATGGCAGCAGTGGGGAGTGCATAGCCGCCACCTTGCCACCCTGCCTGCCGAGCGCCATAGCTATACCCGCTACCGCGTCATGCTCTTCCCTATGGTCTTTGCGTGTCCAAAAGAATTCCCCGATATTTTGTGGGTGCAGCGCCAAGCCCTTTATTCTCTAGCCTTCTCTGCAGGACATCGCCGTATCCTCGCCCGCTTTCAGCAATTGTCGCTCATTTAAACGGTTCATCCAGTTTTGTAGGCCAGTTTATGTAGCGTAGGCTTTAGCCTGCGCCTGTTTGCACAGGTTTTAACCTGTGCCTGTTTCCGCGGGTTTTAACCCGCATGCACATAACACTGCTGTACGGATCATCTTCCACCTTCTTCACCAAATGTTTTGGTTAAATACCAATCGTGACCGTCGCAAACATTTCCGAATCGAGTAGGAGGGAGCCTCGCGGCTCCCGTCCTCTCACACCACCGTACGTGCGTTGTCGCATACGGCGGTTCCTATTAAGCTTTTAACATCTACTGCCAAGGCGCATGTTTCTTTCCTCGCCATAGGGTCTTGTTGCTCCTCGTATATTCCAGCTTCGTTTCTGCTTCTACTGTCTTTACCGAGGCCGATAGCGCTCCTGTGAGTCCCTACCATTTTCTCTACAACTCCTTCTCTATGAAAATCCTGTCATGGTCTCTTGACTTAATAAGTTCGGGCCTTCCCAAAGGCGATATCTTCCTCTGGTACTATGCCTTCTGCTGACTCCTCATCTTCCTTTTGACCACATCTCTATGCTCATAGCTATATCCTCATAGCAGAGGATGAGGTCTCCCGGGGTAATTCGCTTCTCTTTCCCAAGGCCATGTCGGATCTACAGTCTCGCACTTCTGTTCGAACACGGGTTATTCTGTCAAGTACCAGGTTACCCAGTCGAAACTGCTTAATCCGCTGGGCTAAAGCCTACGCTACATAAACAGGCTTCAACCTTGTTCTTCTTCTCAGGAGTTGTTTAAGAAAGC
>Ga0206859_1078_pt1 | contig 19132 bp, 12 predicted proteins | sample Alteio_BWOrgCont_47_FD_152882 | JGI IMG/M metagenome (GOLD analysis project Ga0206859, IMG submission 152882) | Enriched cells from forest soil in Barre Woods Harvard Forest LTER site, Petersham, Massachusetts, United States -... | ecosystem: Environmental > Terrestrial > Soil > Temperate forest >... | reverse complement strand
TGTTATCATGCAACCCATTATTTTTTAACCCATTCCCGAGGGCAATTAAACATCATGGACACACATCCAGAAACCGCCATTGCAACTGCAACAAAGAATATACGCGATATCCTGTCGCTCGCCATCATGCACACACCAGAGCAGAAAGCACTCATCATATACGATACCCAATGCGCTCTTGCAATGACTTTAACAGAAGCCTATAAACGCGCCCTGCCTACAGCCACATTCATGGATTTCAACACACTCTCTTCCACAGAAATATTTGCTGCATTCAAAATACTTGCGCCCAAAGATTTAGTCATTTTAATCCAGTCAACCAGCTTTAGACTCAATGACTTTAGAATCCGGGTTGAGCTTTTCGAGCAATCCTTAAAAGTCATCGAACATCCCCATCTTGCACGCATGATTGGCGAAGAAAGTCATTACTACATTGACTCACTCGCTTATGATCCCGTTTATTTTCGTGGCGTAGGTCATGCACTAAAGAAAGAGATTGATCATGCACAAAGCGCCCTCCTCGACAGCAACGGTGAACGCCTTATTTTTGCTTCACCCCTGGAACCTGCAAAATTAAACATAGGTGATTACACCGGCATGAAAAATATCGGCGGCCAATTCCCGATTGGTGAGGTCTTCACGGAAGCGCAAAAATTAGAATCCGTTAATGGACGTGTTCGAATATTCGCATTTGCAGATAGCGAATTCAGAGTCAATAAGCCAAAAACACCAATCACACTTGTCATCACAGAAGGACGTGTCACCGATGTCATCAACTCTACCCCAGAGTTTGACCTGGTACTGGAAAACATTCGCAATGATGAAAAAGAAGTCTGGCTGCGCGAACTGGGTTTTGGCATGAATCGTGCATTTACACCGGAACGCACGGTGAGCGATATCGGCACCTATGAACGCATGTGCGGTATTCATTTATCGATAGGTTCTAAACATGGGGTCTATAAAAAATTGAATTTTAAACGTGGGGATACCTGGCATCATGTGGATATTTTTCCGGTGACGCATGCGGTGTACCTGGATGACCGTATCATATTTGAAAAAGGGATTTGGCAAGTATAGAAGTTCGCCATGATTTAATAGCTATTCACAATGAAATTTTATTTCAGTTAAACGATTTTATACATGCCAGCTGCTTAAGACACTTCTCCCCTTGTGGGCATTGTTGAATAAATCAGGAAGTGCCCAATATCACTGCTGTCATTACGAGCGAAAGCGAAGCAACCTAGGCTTTTGAGCGCCGATTAGTATCGAAAGCAGCGCTCAAAAGCCTAGGTTGCTTCGCTTTCGCTCGCAATGACAGTGCTTTTTTTGAATTATTCAGCAACGCCCCCCTTCTGGGAGAGGTGCCCTGGGCAGCTGCGCATTTATAAAATCAATTAACCAGACAGTCAGTCTTTCGCGGGAATAACACAACAATAGATAACCAATTGAAAATTACCTTATACAAAGCTCAATAAAAGAAAATTTATAACTCATTGATTATCAATATCCTGCTAACTAAAAATTAACTGTTTGAATCATAATTATTCTTATTTTTCATCGAGTAACATCATCAACTTATATCAGCTGTTTTTAACAACCACTTCACTCATTTTTCTAATATATACACTATAATAGTATAGGATCTTCAACAATAGCATAGTAAATTTCATAAATTAAAAAATACTACATATCAGGTAAGTTAATAAGAGAAGATAAATATTAGATATGGAGGGTTAAGTAAATGCCAGATCCAGTCAATATGAAACGCGACAATCAGCCACTAAGCGAATCCGAAGAAAATGCAAATAAAGTTGAAATAGCTAGTTATGCGAAGAAATTCGCAGTCAATATTTCCAATCAATTTAATTTGAAAAAAGATAAACAAGAAGCCATAAAACAATTCATTGAAACCTTTTTAAATCATTATGTTCAACAAGAACGTATTCATTTTCAAAATTTACTTACAAATTATGATCATTTTTTTAATAAGACGAGTGATAATACACTATACCAAGCATTCATTGAAAGCAAAATCCAAATTATTACTCCAGTTAATATCAATAACCTCAGCAAGAAAATAGGTGACAATGATCATGATTTCAATTTGAAATTTTCATCTGCAATAATAGGAATGCACGAAAGCATCAAGCGTGCAAAGAGACAAGATAGTAAAAAACCAATAAAACAAAATAATATGGTTACCACCCTAAAAGAAAGAGGATATCTAAAACCAAGCGACGATCTATCAACGCAAGATATAAAAGATACATTAGAAAAATACAAAGGTAAAAAAAATGAGATCATTGTAGTTCTGGATGAAATTGCAATTTATAGTAACTATTTTAATGATGATGAATATCGCGCTAGTTTAAAGATAAGTGATAGCGAATTCAACAAATTAGCTCTTCCACAAAAAACATTTACTGATAAAATACTTTTTACTGAAATTATAAATGATGCGAAAAGAGCCGCTGATAAAACACAGAAAGCTAGCACGATACTTTTCCCCACTAATAATGGTGCAGGTCATTTTGTATTTATAAAAGTTATTATATATCCAGAAATAGAAAATAAAATAAACAGTATCACTTTAATAGATTCAATGAAAGAGCCTGATAGTATAACTGGTTTAAAACATAAAGAGAATAATGAAGCAATTGTAAAGAATATTGCAAATATCCTAGGTGGGAAACCAACACAAGTATTTGATTACCAGAATAAACAGGGTGAAAATGCAGCCTGCGGATTTTATGCAGCACGCGAAGTTGTCAGAGCATTTCATGAAAATAGCCCAGAGTCAAAAACAAATATCGAAGATGATAAGTTAGCAGCTGCAGCTACTAATACAGGCAAAGATGACTCCATCGATCAATTTCAGAGAGAAATGATAAAAGAAATCGCAAGAAAACACTACAGATCGCCAGAGGATCAACAATGGATTTCAGAAATAGATATAGATTCAAATTTAGGATTCGGAATCGGAATAGTACACGTCAAATTAACTTCTGCACAGGAAAAAGAATATGAGAAATTCGTATTCAATTTAGCAAACTTTCGTGGGGTTAAATTAAAAACAAAACCCGAAGTACCCGATACCAAACAAAGTTCCATACCTGACACAGCACCAGAGGAAACATTGCTTCATACTCCAAAGCCTAATGCTCCACCTACATCCACACCATCAACCCAGACAGATCTTGGCTCAGAGAACGCATCTGCAGCGAGCAGCCATATTACCCCTAAACCAGCTATGAATACAACCGATACATCTGCTAGAACAACAGTAACAGAGTCTACTACACCCGAAATAACAAAAAATACAACCGATACATCTGCCACAGCTACGGCAACAACGGCTACTAAACCTGAAGAAAAAAAATTCACTCTAGAACAACAAAAACAACAAATAAAGAAATTACGTAGTTTTCAGTCTAGGCTAACTAACTATGAAACCTCAATTATGCAAAATCTAGAGAAAGCAGACGAACATGATTCAAAATATATAATTAAAAAATCACTACGAAACCAACTTCCAATGATAACTTCAACGATAGATAAAAATGAAATAAACGCATTAAATAGCAGTGATCGGAATCTATTAGTTAATCATCTATATACTATTACTTTTCAATACAGAGAGATCGAGCAACAAGAAAAAATAAATATTCTTCAGTTAAATTCTCTAAAAGGACATCTTACACTAGATATAGACAAATTAGAAAATCTAGAAAGTCGCATTACTGAAAGCCATCAAGCAGGAGAATTGGATGATTCATCATTAAATAAGCTCCACGAAGACATTGCATCCACTAAAAAGAAAATACAAGAGGCACAGACAAAAATACAAAGTCAAATAACCGATTTTATAGAAATAAATTTAGATGAACCTGAAAAAATTGAGGCTATAGAAAGTCTTCTGTATGACCTTCAGGAAAGCAAGAAAGGCGTTACATCACAAGAACAACCGAGTGAAATAGCAACAATAAGATTCATCGCTATCATGACACAAAAAAGCATCGATGAGAATAATCCAACAAGAGAATACCTGGATAGGCTTTATCGCGATGACACACTGACTCAATTTCTTGAAACACCCGAGGGAAATAAAATTAAGAATCAAATTGAATCACTGGAAAAAGAATTTGTACGACAAAAAATCGTTAGATTAACAAACGACCATAATACAATGCAACACACATTAAACACTATTGAAAAGCTATCAGACTATGTCGATTTACAATCTCGCATTATAAAAAATGAACTAGGCTTATATGAAGATCGAACAGCACAGGCAAAAGCAATCGAACACTGGATCAATGTAATGAGCGAAGCCCTGAATAAGAATGACGTATTAACAGCTCTGCTAATCAAAGACGCGCTATCAGTTCATCCTAAATCTCTCATAGAAAGCGCGTGGATTGAAGATTCAATGATATCAAAAACAGCTAAAGATATTTATTCTGCTGCTTTAAAAAGAATTCCTCATGCCAAAAATGATCATATAAAAGAAATTTTCTATAAAATGCATCCAGAATCTGTCCCAGTCATTCAGCAACCTGCAGAAGTGAAATCAAACGTCAGGGAATTTACAAAAAAAGAAAAAGCAATGAAAGAGTTACATGATCAAATAAATGAAATAAGTAGCTCAGAACAAAAATTTTATGGCCGTATGGGCGAATTAAAAAGTGCGTTGGAAGATTATAAGGATGTTGAAGATATTGACGACACCTTAAAAGAACAAGCAGGTAAACTAGCGGATAGAATGAATTATAATGCAGACAAACTTTTTAATGATACACGTGTTTTTTTTAAAAAAGACTTTACTGATATAACACTCAATGACAATATTGATAATATTGAAAGAGTGTTAAACTTTTTTAGCTCAACCGAATTTTCTAACTCATTTTTTAATTGCGCAGAAGGAATATATGATCTTGTCTGGATGAAAGACTTTCTTGTAGACGAAAATCTAAAAAACCCTGAAAAAGATAATATAACCTATACTAATAGCACTGCGGACGAGGTAGCTATTTTGCCAGCTCAGCGTCTTGCCAGATATCCTCTACTGTTAGGCGATTTATTGAAAAAATCAGAAGATTTACTCAAGTCTATTGATAATGATCCCGCAGCAGGAGCTGAAATTATTCGACTAAAAAATAATATTGAAAAAATGAAAGAACAACTTTCAAGAATTAAGCAAATGGCGAGTATAATTAACATAAATATTGATACTCTTCAGTTAAATAGAAATATGGCATATTCATTATTGCAGCATTCCAAAAAACTCAAACCCAATCAAAGAAACAAAACTATCTATCAAGCAAATCACCTAATGCAGCTCGAACCAACAGAGTTATATGAAGCATATCGTATCGTAAAAGATTTACCAACTGGTCTAAAAAAAATATATCTTTCATCCTTTTTTAAAGTTGCATCAGAACGTTTAAAAATGATTAAAAACAAATTGGATCCAGGTGATCCGGATTATGATCTTAAAAACTTGAATTATTCTATTGCAATTCATTTGCTAAACCATATAGATGGAATCGATTCTAAAACTCAAGATAACATCATGAAACATTTAAAAATACTGAATGATGGTTTTTATGATAATATACCTACCGACCCTCATATATCATTAGATTTCTTAAACAAAGTTGATTTAACACATACAGATAAAGCCCACAAACACAGACTACATCGTAGAGATTTAAAAAAAGATATTGCTAAATATCAAAAAATTAAATCCGATCAGATCAAAGGTAAAATTCAAGCTGAGCTTAAAGGAAACGAATCTGTTTCCGCCGATGTAATTATTAACTATTTAAAACAGCTTCAATCAGAATGGATTACTTTTCAATCTTCTATAAAATCCAAAGTCGATCCAAATAAACATGGCGAATATAGAATAAAATTAATCTCAGAGGCAATTGACGCACTCAGAATTTGTAAAAAATCAAATATTATTGCCACGAAAATATATAACGCTTTAATAAATCAATTAGAAGCTTTACCTAAGACAACAAACACTGAGTTAGATCTTGACACCACAGATGCGATAGTTAAAATAAAATCTCTACATACTAGTTATACAAAGCCTATTGAGGCTGTTTCATTCCACAAGATAAAACAAAACGCATTTCGCGATCTTTATAATGAATACCTAAATAAAATAAAAGCTGATAAAAAAGATATAATTGGTAAATTAGATCCAGCTTTATTCAACGTCATGGATCTGAAAGATTTAAATCCCACTATCGCTGATTATTTAGAACTGATTCAAGCAGACTGGAGAATTCAGGAAATACTTGATAATATCTCAGCTGATAATAAATACATAAAAAATAAACATTTCCTTGTATCTACCGCAATAGAAAAGCTTAAAGATCCTAATAATACTGAGAATAGGAATGATATACTCGAAACCTTGCATACTGCCCTTGCCAAAGAAAAATCGAAAACAGAAGAAGCTGTCAGGGATATAAAACAACTTCAGAAAATCGCTCTACGTATTGAAATAGGAAAAGAGGCTGAAGCTCTACAACTAAAATCCAAAGATCGTGAACAAAAACTTATACACAGTGAAAAAGATATTAAAATTAAACACATCATATCCTATTTAAACCTTTTAAAAGCTGAATGGATAGCATTCGATACTTTTCTTGGTCAGGAAGACTCCCATATTAAATCCAGAATACAATCAATCACAGATGCTATCATCGCCCTCAGTTTCTTTAAGAAAGTAGATACCAACGTCGCTGAAGAGATTTATCAACACTTGGTAAATGAATTAAATAAGTCTCTTCTCGATGATACTAATAAGGAAAGTCGTGAGAGAGCAATTGAAGTATTAAGAACTTTAGTAAAACTAACGACTAAAGAACCAAACATACAACCTGATACTTTCGATGGTATATATGAGAGGCATTATTTAGAGATTAAAAAAAATAAATCTCTAATAATTGATAGTTTTACTAATAATCAAATAAACGAAAATGAACTCATAAATTCAATAAAAGAATTCCTGAAACTTACAAAACTTGAATTGGACTTTCAAGATGTTATGAGTCATTTACCAGATGCTGATCAACGAAATAAAGCTAGAGATGAGCATATAAAGAATGCAATAACTCACATTAAAGATAATTGTGAACCTGCTGAGATGAATGCTTTTCTAAATGAGCTTCGTAATCAACTATCTGAATATGCAGTCCCAAATCACATTACCGATGATATCCAGAAAATCCAGACAAACTATCTTTTTATAATTGAAATCAATAAAATCAAAGCACTAGAAATCGAGACAACTAATAAAGAACAGCAAATTTCAGAAGCGTTAAATCCTATCATCGCAATGAAAACCTATTTAGATGCTTTATTAAATGAATGGAAAGCTATAGCTTCAGCCATCCAAATTAACGTTGACGCTGACCCTGCTCATCACAATGACCAAAGAATCAAACTTGTCACCGAAGCTTTAACCACAATAAAAGCTTTTGGTATAGCGACATCTAATGAACACATTTCTATGCTTTATGAAGCACTCATTATTAAATTGGGTGATCTTGATACTCATACCCACGCAGCAATAGCTAATCGCACTACAAATGCAATAAAATTTTTAAAGGAACACGTCACCTCGAACTTTCGTATTACAATCTCTACAACTGATTCATTCGCTACAGTATCCATGAATAAGATCATGCTTACTAGAATTGACTTAGAATCTGAGCTTAAGCGCCTGGACTCTACAAGCATTCAATTAGATATCTTCAAACGTATAATCATTGACTACTTAATATCCATAAAAAATGAATTTACAACGCAAGAACTAGACATTGATCCTCTAGTAAAATTGGGTACTCATTGTAATAACAGAAATCAACGGATTGATGATGCAATATCCGATCTTAATAAAGATATAGATATCACTGAACTTAAAAAAATAATCAATACATTACATACTGAATTAAAAAAAGATTTTACACCTGCCTCTAAACTTGCCTATACCTTTAGAGCAACCGATCAAGACAAAAAACAAAAAGCTTTACTTGTACAAACTAAAAATATTGTTCAATTATTTGAGAATTTTTATAACTCTGAGAAAGCACAAGAATTATTGCAGACACTTGAAGCAAAAAAAATAGAAGAAGATAGAAAATCGCAAGAAGATAAATTTCAAAGAAAAACTGAATCAGAAAAATTAGTGATGCAAGGTGATAGCAAGAATCCACACAATCCACCTGGCTTTGCGAGAATAGCGGAATCATTGCGTAATGCAGTTTTGAATAAACATCCTTTTTTTACTACTCGCCATAGTCTAGAAAACATAGACGAAATAAAGATGATAGATGCTACTCATCAAACAAGTCTTGATAAGAAAATGTGGACATTCGAAAGATCAGGAAATATAGCTGACTTACAAAAGAATGAAATTTCACCTCCAATTGTTGCAGCTAATGCGCCAACTTACACCGGGTTAGAAAATGGAAAATTCAACGATTTTAAACATAATGAGACTAAAACTATTATCCGTGAAGAGCGAAAAAACAACTATATCCAAATCAGTATGCCTACAAAACAGGTTGGCTATGATACTTTTGATGATAACAAAAAAGATCAAACAGATATTCAAAATGCAGAAGCAATTGTTCAACTCTGGGTAGATCGTTGTGGTAACTCTTCAGATAATCCTTTTCTTATCTCTAACTCTGCAGGCCAAAGATTGATGAAAGCACTTATAGTAGTCTGCCAGCAAAACAATATCGCATTTCGTGTGCCAATATCCTCGCTTGATCTGGTTACAAATCCAGAAGCACTTAATCATGAGAGATTAGCATATGACCGTTATAAATCGTCGCCTCAAATAAAAAGAATAAATATAGATAGTAGTACAATTGTTAAAATAGAAGCTGATATTAAACTGCTAGAAGATCGGTGCAAAGCTGAAGAAAAATCTAAAACGGGTGATGAATTAAAAGAATACTCTAATTTTTATCAAGATAAAATTGCTAAACTCCGCGGATTAATTGATTCTGTGAAAGATGAGAAAGGCAAAGGATTAACAGTAAAAGCCCTTTATGATGCAGTCAAAGAATCAAAAGACAGCATTGAAGCTGCTGCTCACTCTTCCGCCTCATCATCACCATCAATGCGCCGAGGATCATTTACTTAAACGCATTATTGCTCTACACTTACAGAAAATTGATGCTGATATATCATGATTATTTATCCACCCGCCGGAAACACCAACATATTCCCCACCTGAAATTCCCCCAAAGTAAACCTCTTCGTCTCCGACACCATCGCACTCACCCGCCTAAACTCAATAAGGTCCCGAGTCGCAATACACTGCCAGGATTGAAAAGAATACTCATCCGGTTTTTTATACTGAAATGCTTTTGGCGTAAACAACCCAATATTGATCCCTTTATTTTTAACTCTGGCAGAATAATAGGTAAATGCTTCTACACCCGCCTCCCGCATTGCAGCACCTAATACCTGACTTGCCTTATAAGAATTAGGTTTTGATATAAGCGCCGTATAATGAGCAAATGAATCACCCGTTAATTGAATCCCATGCGATGATTGAACATGCACTGAAAATGCAGTAAATTGCGGTGAAACAATCCCAAACTTTGCAGCACTCGCATTTAAAAAATTAAATAAATAAAACGCTTTTTCTGAAAAAGCAGTATTCAATTCCAACGAACCATACCATAAGGAAGGCTCTATCTTTTTTCCAAAGCGTGATCCATATTGTAACGGAGGATATCTAAATGGCGTATATAACAAGGGATGATAATTTAAATATTCTGCAAGCACTGGCGGCTTTCCCGCCTCAATTAAATCTTCCAAAATAATTTGTTCTTCCAGCGAATCCACAAGCTTTCTGGTTGCTGTCATCTCTTGCGCTTCAACGATCCGCCACGCTATAGTCTGTATCAAGCAAATGTGCCTTGCTCCATTGCAGACCCTCCAAACATCAACAACCATCAATTCTGTCCCCGCATCGCATCCAGATATTGCACAGCTAACACTAACCCTTCAATAGTCTGAATGAGCACAACCGGAACTCCTTGCAAATGTTTATTTTCACTACGCAGCCATAATTGGCACTGCTGCACATTCCCCCCAAAAAGAGTATCCAGACTGCGATAAAACCGTAACAACAAAATCGCAAGCTGCCCCTCTTTAGAATCAGGATCCATATAAATCGTATTGGCAAACAACCGGCTCAACGTAGATTCACTAGGCCCCAAAATCACAGACAGCTCCTGCCGGCTTAATTGCAATCGCTCAACCATGCGGATGAGCGCCTTTGTTAAGACACGTTTTTTTTCCTCGTGGCTAGATGGATGACCCGATTTTAATGGCTGTGCGCCCATCGCAATTTCCTCTTTATTTCATATGCAATATTACTCTATATTTTTTTCAATTGCAATTTTCAGCAGTCATTAATTTTTCGTTAAACGATGAAAAGCTAAAAGAATAAATCTAGCACGAAATCTTTAACTTCTTGAAAAAAGACAAAGCATCCCATTAAATTATATATATTTTGATTAAATATTCGATAATTGGATCTGAATTGCTTACGTCACATCTCTACTTTGGTACCGTATGAAATTTAATACTCATTGCCCAACATGTTCTAAACCTAAACACGATAAAGAAACAAACATAACCATCCATTTCAAAGAATTAAACTAAAGCGACCTACTCAAAGGTCATTGTTGCGAAGGGTATGGAATTAATTGACGACAAACCACCTCATGAACCGCATTGTTACCGTTTGTGAAGATACGCAATCGCATAGACTTTCCAGTCATGTATTAGAAATATTAACCCAAACTTTTTATTACCGCTTCAAAAAACCGCGTAGCCTCACCACCTGTCAACACCCGATGATCAAACGTCAATGACAACGGTATTACCCGCCGCAGAGCAACAACTCCTCCATGCACCCTGGCTACTTCTCTCAACTTCCCACTCGCCAAAATCGCAACCATCGGCGGCATAACCACAGGCGTCGAATACTCCCCCGCAATCATCCCAAAATTCGATAAAGTAATAGTCGCTCCTTGCAAATCCGACGGCGTAATCGTACGATCGTGCACCGATTTTTTAAACCGATTAATCATCTCCCGCAATTCTGTCGCCGATTTTTTAGCAACATCCCTCAACACCGGCACAAACAAACCATCCGCTGTATCTACCGCCAAACCCAAATCTATATTTTCCTGCACTCGAAACTGACGTGTATGCCCATCAAACCATGCATTCAGCAAAGGCTCCGCTTTAACTCCTTCAACAATCGCCTGAATCAACCGCACCGTGATATCACTATCCACACCCCACTCAGTCACATCCGCCTCATCAAACACCGTCACAGGCACAATTTCCCGATGCGATTTCTCCATTGCCGCCGCCATCGCATACCGCACACCATGCAACACATCTCCCGATGATTTCTTAACATCTTCCTCAGTAATCTGTCCCTGCAATCCAGTGGGTTCAACCTGATTTAAATCAACATGCAATTCTCTCGCTAACGCACGCACCACCGGCATCGCCTTCACAGCCTTGCCTGCAACCTTGGTTGCATCAGACTTAACAACACCACTTTCATCCAACACCACCTGACTGGCTTCCAACCTACCCACCACCGTCCCTTTATCTTCCTCCGCAAACTCCACTAACGGCGCATTCGTTTTAACAATATCACCCTTCTTCCCATAGAGTTTCACAATACGACCCGCTTGTGGTGTCGGCACATCCACAACCGCTTTCGCAGTTTCCACAGACACTAAAGGCTGATCCACCAAAACCACATCGCCTTCCTTCACATGCCAATCATGAATCTCAGCCTCAGCTAATCCTTCACCCAAATCCGGCAAATAAAAGATACTCATGCAAACTCCATCACATCCTGCACTGCTTTTAAAATCTGCTTCTCACTGGGTAGATAATATTTTTCCAACCGCGGATACGGCACAGTAGTATCATAACCCGTCACACGCTGCACCGGCGCTTTTAAAAATAATAAACCCTGCTCTGCAATTTGCGCAGAGATATCAGCCCCAATTCCACCCGTACGCGCCGCCTCATGAATAATCACACAGCGACCCGTTTTTTCCACAGAATTAAGTATAGTCACCATATCCAATGGCTTCATCGTCGCAACATCAATAATTTCAGCGCTCATACCATTTACCGCTAATTGATCCGCCACCGCCATGGTCTCTTTCAGCATCGCACCCCATGTCACCAACGTCACATCCGTACCTTCACGCAAGATAAAACATTTATCTAAAGGTAACGCTTTTCCATCATCAGGCACCGCTTGCTTCGCCCATCGATACAAACGAGACGGCTCTAAAAAAATAACAGGATCCGGATTCCGTATTGCTGCCAATAATAATCCATAAGCACGCGCAGGCGATGAGGGAATAATAACCCGTAATCCAGGTATATGCGCAAACAACGCCTCTGTACTTTCAGAATGATGCTCCGGCGCATGTATTCCACACCCATAAGGCGTACGAAACACCACAGGACAATGCAAGCGACCATGCGTACGATGACGCATACGCGCTGCATGATTAATAATTTGATTCACTGCGGGATAAATAAAACCCATGAATTGAAACTCAGCCACCGGTTTCAAACCTTGCAACGCCATACCGATCGCAACACCACCAATCATTGATTCAGCCAACGGCGTATCACGCACACGATCAGACCCAAATTTATCAAGCAATCCCACTGTCGCACGAAACACACCGCCATTTTTTGCAATATCCTCACCTAAAATAACAACACTGGCGTCCGCTTGCATTTCATAAGCCAACGCTTGATTAATCGCTTCAACAAGTGTGATTTCACTCATGATCATGCCTCACTTGCTCACGTTGTTTTGTATACACATCCGGCAGCGTTTCATACAAATCATCAAACATCGTTTCAGGCAACGCGAGAGGAATTCTAGAAAATGCATGTACGGCATCTTCCACTTCTTTCGTACACTCTGCTTGTAATTTTTCTTCTTGCGATGCAGACCACAGACCTTGTGCTTCCAGATAAATCCGTAATCGCCCCAGAGGTTCATTTTTCCATTCTGTATCACGCAATCCTTGAGGCTCATAACGACTTGCATCATCTGCAGTCGTATGATCGCTTTGCCTATAATTGATTATTTCAAGCAAAGTAGGTGTTTGTTCTTCGCGTGCCTTTTTTAAAGCAATTGCAACACGCTCACGCACTGCAATCACATCATTACCATCCACTTGTTCACCCGAAAATCCTGCTGCAATCGCTTTCTGCGCCAATGTTTGCGCTGCTGTTTGCGCAGAACGCGGTAATGAAATCGCCCACTGATTATTATTAATCACAAACACAATCGGCAATCTCCATACACCCGCTACATTCATCGCTTCATAAAATTCACCTTCCGATGTTGCCCCATCACCACACACCGTCAACACCGCTCTTTTTTCTTTTTTAATTTTCAGTGCTGTCGCAACACCCGCCGCTAATAACCCCTGGCTTCCTACGGGAATACTAAACGGTAAATCATCGCCTCCACAGGCAAAACAATTACCTCTCTCATCACCACTCCAATACAATAAAATTTCCGGCATGGTGACACCGCGCTGCAATAATGCCGCTGTATCACGATAGTAGGGCACCAAAATATCTTCTTTTAACATTGCATCCCCAACACCGACAAACACAGCTTCTTGTCCGCGTGTTGAGGGATACGTTCCAATTTTACCCGTACGATGCAATGCAATAGATTTGGTATCAAACACACGACTCAATACCATGGCACGATAAAGTTGAATTAAATGATCTGAATTTTTAGCGAAATCAGGAAGAGTATTGACTACCTGACTCATAGAATTCAGTATTTGATAATAGGGAATTTCAAAACGTGCAACAATATCCATTGACTCACATTCCTTTATGCATTTTATAAAGCAGACTCAACTTGAACGAATATCAAATTGATCAGCACTTTTACGCATAACCTCGTTGACGTGCGGATTCGCTAATGAAAAACCATGGAATTTTGCCACACTCAACTGTAAAACGACCATATTCGTATTAGCAACAACTGTTGCAGTCCGCTTTCCTGAGAGTGAATAAAATCCAGTTTCATTTAATCCAATCGCAGCACCTGGTTTCAATGTCGCAACTGAATTATAACTTAAAACATGATCTTTAATAGTCGCAACGCGCACATCTGCTTCTCCACTCACAATTAGAAAAACATTATCAACCAGATCACCTTCTGTGACTATGGTCTCACCTGCTGCAAAATGTTTTTCAACTAAAAGTGAAGCAAGCTCTTCCATTTCTTTATCGGATAATTGCATAAAGCAAGTTTGTTTTTTTACGTAGGATTTCTTAAGGTTTAAATCAATAGCATCGTCCATGTTTTTACTCTCTATCTATCTATATAAGGGGTTTGATATTTTGCTAATCTCATACAGTATAGCCAGATAAATTGTGTTGCGCACGCCATTTCAAATAGAGACATCACCACCCTGCAAATTTGCTGTTTTATCGTACCCGTGAGCGTGCCCGTCAAGCTGAGGCTGCTTAGAACATCCCTTCCCGTCCGGACTGACGAATCGACACGTTTTGTCACGACAAAGCCGCGCCACTATTGTCACCTCGCAAAATTTTCCTCCACAGCATTCAGAGAAGAAAACTGCTTTAACACGAAAATTTTGCGGGGTGACAACAGTGGCGCGGCTTTGCAGCCAAAAAACGTGTCGACTCCTCAGCCCGAAGGTGGGAAGGAATGCTCAAATCAGCCTTAGCCTGGCGGGTACGATACAAATAGCCTATACTTCAAATTGATTATATTTTACGCTTAATATTATTTTCTTTATATATATTGCCCTATTTCATTCAATTAAGATCCACGATTTCCACTTTAAAAAACCCTCTAGTGGTAAAATTATAGATACTATATGGAGGGATATCTTATGTATAAATTCAGCTCGCTCTGTATTATTTCAGCTTTACTTCTGGGAAGTGGCAATGTTGAAGCAGCTTATTACTTTTATCGCGATCAACCTGAAGTTGTAGTAGTTAATCCATGCAATACATGCAATAGCTGCAACACATGCCATAAGGTTCATCATCGTTCCCCTTGCGCTCACAAGCACCATTATAGACATGTAGTCCATCACTACTATAGAGACAACTGTGGATCACCTCAACGTATTCAACAAAGTCATTACAGCATTTCAACTTATTATGTCTATAGTTCACCCTGTGGTAATGTGCTCTGGGTGCCCACGTGTGGTAGTTGTAATACAGGATGTGGTGGTGTAAGCGTAGAGGAATATAACAGGGCGTTCTATGGTCCATATTATCCAGCAAACTCTGGTTACTCCGATTTTGATATGGATACCAGAACAGCGGATGATGTGTATAACGAATATTAAGTTTATTGCACTACTTTTAAGTAAGTGAAAATAAACTTTCCCGCGAAATTAAATCCTGAATAGATTCTCGTGCACGTACCACGTGCACTTTATCTTTATCAACCATCACTTCGGCAGCTCTAGGTCTAGCATTATAGTTTGAGCTCATACAAGCTCCATAAGCACCTACAAAACCAATCGCTATTAAATCACCTTCTCCTAACGCTAACAAACGATCCTTACCAAGAAAGTCAGCCGACTCACACACAGGACCCACAATATCATAGATCACTTCAGGAAGATTAGAATGCTGCTCAACAGGCATAATAGGATGCCATGCATCATATAGTGCGGGGCGCAATAATTCAGTCATACCCGCATCAACAATTGCAAAATTTTTAGAAGGTGTCTTTTTTAAGTATTCCACACGTGTTAATAAAACACCCGCATTTGCAACCAATGCCCGACCAGGCTCTATAATAATTTCCAAACCGCTATTTTTTAATTTCTCACATAAAACATGTATATACTCTATGACTGTCGGCGGCGTTTCATTCTGGTAGCGCACCCCTAAACCACCACCCATATCAACATGTTTTAAAGTGATACCTGCTGTTTTTAACTCAGCAACAAGCGTCAATACACAATCCATTGCTTCCACAAAAGGACTCAGCTCCGTTAATTGCGAACCAATATGGCAGGCAATACCTGTTAACTGACAATAAGGCATAGTGGCTTTAATTTTTTTATATAAAGACAATACATCACGCATATCAATGCCAAATTTATTATCGGAGAGCCCCGTTGCAATATAAGGATGCGTGCGTGCATCAATATTTGGATTAATTCGAATAGCAATATTCACGATTTTTTTTTGTTGCTCAGCAAGCTTATGCAAACGTTCCAGCTCTGATTCAGATTCCACATTAAAACAACCAACACCTACTTCAATCGCTCGCAAAATTTCAGAGCTTTGCTTGGCAACACCCGAAAAGATGATATGTTTTGCCTCACCACCTGCCAAGAGTACGCGCTCTAACTCACCTACAGAAACAATATCAAACCCTGCATGTTGGGCAGCAAATATATTTAAGATTGCTAAAGTAGCATTCGCCTTTACTGCATAGCAAATCCGATGTGCTACTGTTCCAAACGCATTTGTAAATGATTGCCAATTTTGTTCTAACGCATGACGCGAATAAACATAACAAGGCGTACCTACTTGTTTTGCAATATCAACCAGACTGACTTCTTCAGCATGGAGGAAATTTTTTTTGTAAGAAAAATTTTGTAACATTAACATACCTCAATAGATAAACAGCAGGGCTCATGAATCGATACATTATTTGCCTATCCCCATAATAGGACTTAACCGCTGCTGTCATTGCGAGCGCGAGCGAAGCAACCCAGTCTCTCAACGCTGCTTTTAAACCTAAATGGTACTCATCAGCACTAAAGACTGTCTTGCTTCGCTCGCGCTCGCAATTGTAAAGATTAAACATTTCGTTGGCAAGAATTGCCACTTCAACAAACCCCAGCACTGTCATCCCTATCGCAACGCCTCCAAGGCCCCCTCATAATCCGGCTCCGCCGAAATCTCCGGAACCAATTGCGTATAAACCACCTTACCTTTTTCATCCAAAATCACAACCGCACGCGACAACAACCCCGCAAGCGGACCTTCACTCAACATCACCCCATACCGTTTACCAAAATCAGGATGACGAAAAGTTGAAACAGGAATCACATTCGCCAAATTTTCCGCGGCACAAAATCGTTTTTGCGCAAAAGGTAAATCCGCTGAAATACAAAGCACTGTCACATTATCCATGTTATTACATTTTTCATTAAAACGACGCATTACAGTTGCACAAGTACCGGTGTCTACGCTTGGAAAAATACTAAGCAATATTTTTTTACCCAAATAACCAGATAAAGTCACATCAGACAAGTCCGTTTTTGTTAAGGTAAAATCCGGTGCAGCACTCCCAATTTTAGGTAAATCACCGACCGTATGTTGTGGTTTACCTTGTAATGTGATTATAGCCATTGCTAAACTCTCCTATTATAAAAGTCATGAAATGATACTTGAAACAGAGCCTAATCGCGAGCTAACACTGCTAAAAATATTTATATTACATAAGCTGAGTTATTTGCTATGATAATTCAATTCAATGTATGAAGTGACTATGAAATCAAATAGACCAACAACGCTGATTACTGATATCAACCAGAAAACTGAAGTTGCTCTCGTTGTAGCTATCTATAAGCAAGCAAAACTAAGCTTTCTCGCATCATGGATCTGTGCAACGGTTATCTTGATCTTTTTATATTATTTTAAAAATAATAACGTTCTTTATGTATATGCGTGGTACGCTTTTTTTATGGCAGTCACTATCACACGAATACTATTAGTAAATGCATTTTTGCGAACAACACTTTCTCCAGACCGCATTACACTATGGAAAAATTTATTCACTTTAGGTATCTTTTTCAGTGGAATCAGTTGGGGTCTTATTGGAACGCCATTTCTTTTACCTTCTGATAGCCTGGCACAAACACCTATTATGATCATTTTGGCAGGTGTTTGCGCGGGAAGTGTGCCGACTTTTGCCCCCATCCGCAGCGCAGCACTTGCTTTTTTAATCCCTGCTCTAATCCCACTTATTGTTTCTTTTTCTTTCACGCACACTTCAATCTACTTATTTCATTACCATTCGTTTGAAACGACTCTAATCCTTTTGCAATTAATTGTGCGAATTGAGTCGCATTTCTAGTTACATGGGTAGCTTTAGCATCACGAGGGAGACGGTCAGGGTCGCTGTGCATTTTAGCTTGTTTGCTTGCTGTGATAAAACGAAGAGTCGCACGAGTTAGAGTCAACTCTCTACGGATAGATCTGTGAAAGAATTGTCTATTTGTCATGCCACCCGTTTCTGTAAAGTTCACTTTTAAAGGATGGTCGTCTGGAAATGCATTCATCCATTGCTCAGCTGTTTTGGGATCTGTAAATTCGTCACGCGCTTTTTGAAATTCTTCCTTGACTTCAGTTAGGTGTTCTTTAGGTACTTTATCTAGATCTAAATGATAGGTTTCATTGCCTACAACATAGGTTTTTTTAGTTGGGTTTTCTAATATCTTATCGAATGCAACACCGCAAGCTTTTTGATTGTTGATAAAATCTTGATGTAGTAATTGGCGTTTGTTGTCTAATTCAAGCAGTTCTTTATCTATTACAGTTAATGCTTGCGTGTAGAGGGCTAATGAGTGCAATAAACGATTATAGCTAGAGGTCAGATTATTTGTTGTAGTGTTGGTGTTGCTGGATAGCTGAACATCTGCTACAGCAAGTTCAAGCTGTTTATAATAGTTTTCGAAGGCTGCAATATATTTGGCTAATTCATTCTCAACTTCTTCTATTTTAAGTTCTAGTATTTTAGTATTTAAATGTTGAATCTCTAGTTTATGACGAGCTTCTTTTGCTAATAGGGCGTTGGTAATAGCATTCTTAAGATCTTGAGAAAAAGGGCTCTTGGGATCCATTAATGCTTGTTGTATTTCTTGGCCTATTAATGGAATGCCATTTTTTAATTTAGGTGTTATAGAAGGTCGATTTGAATGCATAAGAAGCTCACCTCTTTTTGTTTATATCTTTGCCCAAATTACACAGTACAAACCTTAAGGAAATCTTC
>Ga0206859_1075_pt1 | contig 19671 bp, 14 predicted proteins | sample Alteio_BWOrgCont_47_FD_152882 | JGI IMG/M metagenome (GOLD analysis project Ga0206859, IMG submission 152882) | Enriched cells from forest soil in Barre Woods Harvard Forest LTER site, Petersham, Massachusetts, United States -... | ecosystem: Environmental > Terrestrial > Soil > Temperate forest >... | reverse complement strand
AAAGTGAATATGGCGAAGACATCTAAATCTGCGCAAGGATCGTCAACAGGTTTTATGTGTATGCGGGTTAAAACCCGCAGAAACAGACACAGGTTAAAACCTGTGTAAACAAGCGCAGGCTAAAGGCTACGCTACATTTACAAGCGCAGGTTTTCAAGTAAATATTTTCCTTGTCAATACGTATAAAAAAAACCCTGCAGGATGTCCCACAGGGAAAGAAAAAAAACTTGGCAGCGACCTACTCTCCCACGCTCTTGTGCGCAGTACCATCGGCGATGAAGGGCTTGACTTCTGAGTTCGGGATGGGGTCAGGTATTTCCCCTTCTCTATTGCCACCAAGATAACTTTGCTAATGAATACTCACATCTCGCTCTATTGCTCTCTGACGATAATAAGCGCTTGAGGCCTTCTTAAGGCTGGCCTTCTTAAGGCTCTCCTGTCTCGCTCTTCTCGCTCACTTATACTCTTCCACCCTTACTATAAAGTTGGTCAAGTCTCTCGGCTCCTTAGTATTGGTTAGCTCAACGCATTACTGCGCTTACACACCCAACCTATCTACCACGTCGTCTTCATGGTGCCTCTTGGGGATACCTTATCTCGAGGGAGGCTTGGCGTTTAGATGCTTTCAACGCTTATCCTTTCCAAACGTAGCTACCCGGCTATGCCCTTGGCAGAACAACCGGAACACCATTGGTTTGTCCACTTCGGTCCTCTCGTACTAGAAGCAGCTCCTCTCAAGTATCCTACGCCCACAACAGATAGGGACCAAACTGTCTCACGACGTTTTGAACCCAACTCGCGTACCGCTTTAATTGGCGAACAGCCAAACCCTTGGGACCTTCTTCAGCCCCAGGATGCGATGAGTCGACATCGAGGTGCCAAACCGCCACGTCGATATGAACTCTTGGTGGCGATAAGCCTGTTATCCCCGGAGTACCTTTTATCCGTTGAGCGACGGCGATTCCACTTTCTACCGCCGGATCACTAAGCCCTACTTTCGTATCTGCTCGACTTGTCTGTCTCGCAGTCAACTTGCCTTATACCTTTGCGCTCTACTCGTGATTACCAACCACGATGAGGCAAGCTTTGGACTCCTCCGTTACTTTTTAGGAGGATACCGCCCCAGCAAAACTGCCCGTCTGACACTGTCTGCTTTCCGGATTCACGGAATAGCGTTAGACTCCCAACTGACCAAGACCGGTATTTCAAGGGCGACTCCACCTCTCCTAACGAAGCGGCTTCCTCGTCTCCCGGCTATCCTACACATTGTCAGTCAAAAGACCATATCAGAGTACAGTAAAGGTTCACGGGGTCTTTCCGTCTTGTTGCGGGTAAACGGCATCTTCACCGCTATTACAATTTCACCGAGTCTCTCGTTGAGACAGTGCCCAGATCGTTATACCATTCGTGCAGGTCGGAACTTACCCGACAAGGAATTTCGCTACCTTAGGACCGTTATAGTTACGGCCGCCATTCACCAGGGCTTAAATTCAAAGCTTCGCCACTTGCGCGGCTAACCTCTCCTTTTGACCTTTTGGCATTGGGCAGGCATCACACCATATACTTCGCCTTTCGGCTTTGCATAGTGCTGTGTTTTTGTTAAACAGTCGCCTGGGCCATTTCTCTGCGGCCTCCCAGAGCTCCGCTTGTTCAGCGTCACCCCAAGTGGCTCCCCTTCTCCCGAAGTTACGGGGACAATTTGCCGAGTTCCTTAACGAGAGTTCTCTCGCGCGCCTGAGAATCTTCTTCCCACCCACCTGTGTCGGTTTTGGTACGGTCGCCATCGACGGCTAGAGTCTATTTCTTGGAAGTATAGCGCCACGTCTTCAGTTCACCATCGCTGGCTCCCTTTGGTTGCTGCCCAGTTTCCCGCTGACGGATTTGCCTATCAGCCCACCTCACAGCCCCACGGACTCTTCCTATCGTCCGCACGCTTAACTCACCTTCGTCAACCCTTCACCATTGTCTTAGACGGCGCAGGAATATTTAACCTGCTTTCCATCGCCTACACCTTTCGGCCTCAGCTTAGGGACCGGCTAACCCAGGGAAGACGAGCTTTACCCTGGAAACCTTGGGTTTTCGGCGAGGGGGATTTTCACCCCCTTTATCGTGTACTTATGCCATGCATTATCACTAGTATGCGCTCCAACGCTCTTTACAGTACGCCTTCTGCGCACATACTACGCTCTCCTACCGCTTATCCTTCTCAGGATAAACCCGCGATTTCGGCTCCTCACTTAGTCCCAAATATTATCGGCGCAGAGTTTCTCGATTGGTGAGCTGTTACGCACTCTTTAAATGGTGGCTGCCTCTAAGCCAACATCCCAACTGTTTCTGAAACTCCACTTCCTTACTCACTTAGCGAGGAATTGGGGGCCTTAATCGGCGGTCTGGGCTGTTCCCCTCTTGACAATGAAGCTTATCCCCCACTGTCTATCTCCCGGCATTCTTTGCAGTATTCGGAGTTTGATTTCCTTTGGTAGGCAGGTATGCCCCCGCGTGAATTCAGTGCTCTACCCCTGCTAAGATTCGTCCGAGGCTAACCCTAAAGTTATTTCGGAGAGAACAAGATATCTCCAAGTTTGATTGGCCTTTCACCCCTATCCACAACTCATCCAAGACTTTTTCAACAGTCACTAGTTCGGTCCTCCACAGGGTGTTACCCCTGCTTCAACCTGGTCATGGATAGATCACTTGGTTTCGTGTCTGCGCCTGATGACTATTCGCACTTGTCATACTCGCTTTCGCTTCGGCTCCAGAACGTATGTCCCTTAACCTCGCCGTCAAGCGCAACTCGCTGGCTCATCATGCAAAAGGCACGCCGTCAGCCTCTTTCCTCTTAAAGGACATAGGCCTCCGACCGCTTGTAAGCTGCTGGTTTCAGTTTCTCTTTCACTCCCCTCACTGGGGTTCTTTTCACCTTTCCCTCACGGTACTAGTTCGCTATCGGTCATCGACGAGTATTTAGCCTTAGAGGGTGGTCCCTCCAGATTCATACCGGGTTTCTCGTGTCCGGCACTACTCAGGTGTCGGCTGGCCTCTTCCTCTCTTTTTCGCTTACGGGACTATCACCCTGTATCGTCGACCTTTCCAGGTCTGTTCTGCTAAAGTAGGAAAAAACTCTCTTGCCGATCCTACAACCCCAACGCTTTCGCTTTGGTTTAGGCTTGTCCCGTTTCGCTCGCCGCTACTCAGGGAATCTCGTTTGATTTCTTCTCCTCTGCCTACTGAGATGTTTCAGTTCGGCAGGTCTCGCTTCGCCACCCTATTTATTCAGATGGCGATGACGGGCTTTTCTCCCGCCGGGTTGCCCCATTCGGATACCTCCGGGTCTCTGCTTCTTTCCAGCTCGCCGGAGCTTTTCGCAGGTTAACGCGTCCTTCTTCGCCTGTCGATGCCAAGGCATCCACCAGCAGCCCTTAGTAACTTGACCAGAATTCTCTAGCAAGCTCCTTGAGCTACACATATCTTCTTTGCCTCGTGCACTCTCGCACACTAGGCTTCCTTTCGCCTTAATTAGATCCTCAAACGCTTATTGTCATCAGTGAAATGCAATAAACGCTTGATGCGTTTTCCAGAAAAAAGGCCTACTCCTGCGCCCCGCTCGCTTCGCTCTCGGCTCGCTTCTCTCAGCCTCTTTCCTTTACTTGTATTCATTAGCCTGTAAAAATATCTTCTCTTCTCAACAGTGTGAAAAAGGCAATGTGCTCATGATGCCTGCCCAACCTCGGTCGACGAATCCTTAAACTCGCCTTCCTGTCCTTTAAAGGAGGTGATCCAGCCCCACCTTCCGGTAGGGCTACCTTGTTACGACTTCATCCCAGTCATCAGCCTCACCTTCGGCGCCTCTCCCCTTGCGGTTAAGTCAGCGACTTCGGGTAAAACCAACTCCCATGATGTGACGGGCGGTGTGTACAAGACCCGGGAACGTATTCACGGCGCTGTAGCTGACGCGCCATTACTAGCAATTCCAACTTCATGTAGTCGAGTTGCAGACTACAATCCGAACTGGGACCGGCTTTGGGGATTTGCTTCGCTTCACAGCTTCGCTTCCTTCTGTACCGGCCATTGTAGCACGTGTGTAGCCCCAGACATAAGGGCCATGCGGACTTGACGTCATCCTCACCTTCCTCCCGGTTAACCCGGGCAGTCTCACTAGAGTTCCCACCTTCACGTGTTGGCAACTAGTGATAAGGGTTGCGCTCGTTGCGGGACTTAACCCAACACCTCACGGCACGAGCTGACGACAGCCATGCAGCACCTGTGCAGCAGTCCCGAAGGAACACGCCATCTCTGGCGCTGTCTACTGCATGTCAAGCCTGGGTAAGGTTCTTCGCGTTGCATCGAATTAAACCACATGCTCCACTGCTTGTGCGGGTCCCCGTCAATTCTTTTGAGTTTCACCCTTGCGGGCGTACTCCCCAGGCGGTATACTTAACGCGTTCGCTACGGCACAGCCAGGGTTGAGTCCAGCTACACCAAGTATACATCGTTTACGGCAAGGACTACCAGGGTATCTAATCCTGTTTGCTCCCCTTGCTTTCGCGCCTCAGCGTCAGGTGTAAGCTAGAGAACCGCCTTCGCCACCGGTGTTCTTCCACATATCTACGCATTTCACCGCTACTTGTGGAATTCCGTTCTCTCCGCCCACCCTCAAGAAATGTAGTTTCACATGCTGCTCCGAGGTTGAGCCCCGGGATTTCACATGTGACTTACATCCCCGCCTACGCGCCCTTTACGCCCAATAAATCCGATTAATGCTTGCACCCTCCGTATTACCGCAGCTGCTGGCACGGAGTTAGCCGGTGCTTCTTTACCCGGTACCCTCAAGTAACTGATTATTCACCAGCTTCCCTTGTTCCCGGGCGAAAGAGCTTTACAACCCGAAGGCCTTCATCGCTCACGCGGCGTCGCATCGTCAGGCTTGCGCCCATTGCGAATAATTCTCGACTGCAGCCTCCCGTAGGAGTCTGGGCAGTTCTCAGTCCCAGTGTTGGCGGTCAATCTCTCAATCCGCCTAGACGTCTTTGCCTTGGGGTGCCTTTACCACTCCAACTAGCTGATATCCCATGGGCCGCTCTTCAACCGCAAGGCCTTTTACAGTCCCCCACTTTGATGAAAAAAAGATGTCTCCTCTTCACCACATCGGGTATTAGCGGTCGTTTCCAACCGTTATCCCCGTGTTAAAGGTGCGTTACCCATGTATTACTAACCCTTCCGCCACTAAGCAGGGTTGCCCCCGCTTCGTTCGACTTGCATGCCTCATCCACGCCGCCAGCATTCAATCTGAACCAGGATCAAATTCTCAAAGAAAAAAAACTCTGAAAACTTGAGTCGAAAAACCCTTCTACAGGCTTCTCTTTACATTACTTTTATGACAAGGCTTCAGCTCTCGCTGAGTCCTCGCACAGGCATCATTGTTTATACACATTACCTTTTTCACACTGTCAAAAAACTCCGGCAGCTCTACGGCTGACCTATCGGCTTCGCTCGATCTCTCGCGCTTCGCCTCCCCGCGCTCTCGCGCTTGGCCCTCCCCCTTTCGCCTTTGCACCTGTGCTCTCGCACCCGTGCTTTCGCTATTGAGGCCTTTCCTCTTCGCTCTCGCGATCAGGAATCCACCACTATATGCCAGCGCCATAAATTGCCGCAAGCGCATTTTTTCCTGCCCCCATCCTTTGCCTTCACAATGGCCCCAACAATAGAAAAACCGATAACCTCTATTTTTCTTTCACACAAACTTGGCTTTCTTGTACACTCGGCCAGCAACTCTCTAGAGGGAAGCTTCTCTCGGAGAAACTAAAAAATTTCAGGAGTAGCATATGCCATTTCATACCTGTAACACCGTCAGTGACCATTCCAATCAGATTAATTTCTTTGAAAGCCTCGATGATGTCTACCAATCCTATGTTACACTCTCTCGAGGGCATACTTTTAGACTCGCCACCCCCTTGGATCGAGTAAATACAGGAAAAAATGAAGTACAGACTACGCTGAATTTTCAAGAGGTAATCCAACCTTACCTGCGCCAGCTTATTGCCGGCCACGGCTATAGGCCTGAGCAGCAATTTCAGAGCTTCTCTAAGCTACTCCAAGGCTGCGATAAGGAAAGGATCGCTGTGCTATGTGACCTTGCCGATAGGATACAGCAATGGAATGGCTTTGGCCTCGCTTCGTTGGATAGAAAAATGAGCTTTGATTTCTTCACAGAATGGACTCATAGGGGCGCCAGCGTTATAAATGCCCTCCACGCATTTGGATATGCGCTCTACCTGTCACAGAATAACAAAGAAGATACAGATGCATCGTGGAAAGAGTACCTAAAAAGCGATCCAACAGCGTTAAAAATGCAAGACTTTCGCTCTACCATCGAAGAGCTTACCATGCCGCAACGTCAACATCTCATTAAAAGGGATGCTCAAGGCGAGCCCATAAAAAATTCAGACGGCCAACCCATTGAAGAGGGCATGTCGCTATCCTCGGCCATGCAACAGTTCCGCAGACAGTCTGTGGTAGACTCTACATCATTACTTCAAGAGACGGGCGACCTAGAGCTGGAAAAAATGGTTGAAGAGCGTATTGTAGCCCATAAAATAAAAATGGATTTTGTCAATAATTGGTTGAGCCAATATCCATCCATAAAAGATGCCTACCAATTGATGAGAAAAAAAAGTAACGCGGGTGAGCCTGCCCTTAGAGATTCAGAGCAAAGCAATAACTTTCGTAGAGAATGCGGAGGGACGGGATTTCTCTTCGCTATGCAGCAAGCAATACAGTCTAAAGGCATAAGTAAAGCTTTTTACCACAAACACAGTGAATACTTAAGGGAGGCCTGCGACCTCTACAACGAGATGGATAAAAATAATTTTGAAATCCTCATGGGCGCTGGGGAATACAAAGGCGACGTCGTCCCTAGTCCCTATCTATTTTTTGCCAAACTAAACGCTACGCTATAAGACCGGGGTTGAAGCGATCGAAAGTGACCCCGTAATTATATAGGGCCACTTTCGGCTGTCAACCACAAACATTTCCGAACTATAGACACGCCCGAAGGGTGTGTTTACACTGTAGCCCAGGTGTGCCCACGAGCGGAGTGAGACGGGCACCCTGGGACCAAGTTAGTAGCAAAAATGCACTCCCGAACGGGTGTGCATGAACTTCGTGACATATTTTAAGATACCTCGCAGCTTGCTGCGTAAGGTGAGTTATTAAACTTCTGAAGTGAACATAGCCCAAAACTGGATAAACTCAATCCGTTCAGCCTTCGGAAGCCATTGTAACTGCTCCAGCAAATGCGCCGATAATTACAGTCCCAGCAAACACGCCGGCGATTTTGGGGAGGCTATATGAACTACTTGCTGCCGGAGCGCTGACCGCTGCTGGTCGGAAAGACTCTGTAAGCATTCGATTGAGCTGAGAGATCCCTTTTCCTAAAAGATGGCCCATACAGCCCTCTGTAGACAACGACCTTACCAACGAGGTATCCTCTCTCGACGAAGCCGAAAGCGAGAAATCATCCGCGACCGTTTCGACAGTGGAGTGCAGAGGCGTAGAAAAGATCCTGCCAGAGTGGGAAAGATCTTGTATGCCTTGATAGACCTGATAGGACAAGGAAAAACGGGGAAGGGTTTGAAAAAACGTCTTATTTTTCAGCAGATTATGGAGAGGGCTGCCCTCTCGCGACATCTCAGTAAAAAGACCGCTAGCAATCTCCTCACCTGTTTTTTCTCTCCACGTCCCATTCAACTCTGCCATAACGAGGCTTGCCTGAATTATTGAGGTGACAAAGGCAGAGCAGATGAAGCCGTGCGAATTGTTTTGCCCTAGAGGTCTTTTGAGCAGAAGATCGGCAACGTTATATGCTAAATCGCGCTGCGATGAAATATTAAAAGCTGTCGTAGAACCAACAACTGCCCACGCAGATCCTATAAAATCATAGGGAAGTGCAGCCTCTTGCGTCGCTATGAGGGCATTGCTCTCTATCAACTCACAAAGTCGTGAATCTTTGGGAGTAAAGAAATATATTTGACGCTGATCAGGGTTGTCACAGTTGATTTCTTTTTTTACCACCCCCCCTTTGTCCGTCGCTTCGGCGACTTGCCATTTCTCATCGCTGACTCGACCGAGGACAACAAAAGTGTGTATAAAATGAGCGGACAAAATATCATTTTCTCCACTGTCTTGTTTTTGCATTATTTTTTGGGAGAACTGCTGCACGGCATGAATCAGCTTATGAGAGGGAGTTTTAAGATCAAGGTCATAGGTAATAGCTATAGAGCCCGGCTTAAGGGAAGGCGGCCAATGTGGCTGCTCAGAGACGGAGTAAAATTGCATGCTCCATTCTTCATTGTTTGTATCATTTGACAAATCGATCATAACTACTCACAAGTTAAAATTTTTATAAAAAACAATTTAATGTTTTGTTCTCTATGCACATAAGCATCCAAAATTAATGTGATCATTCAGAACGTTTATTTATTTTATGTAAAGATTGCATTAATAATTAATAAAGATGTCTATTTTACTAAACTCACCTTACGCAAAATTTGAATAATTGATTTTTGATATAGCCGATTTAGTGGCCGCCAAGGGGCTCGTTTTTAGTGGTTGTTGACAAGGATCTTCCAAATGGATAAAAACAAAAGGAAATCTATACACTGATTTTGCGTGGCAAAATGGTTATGGAGCATTTTCCATAGGTCAATCGGCCTATGAAGATTTACGAAAATATATCCAAACGCAAAAAAACCACCTTAAGAACATCTCATTTCAAGATGAATATCGTGCTTTTTTAAAAAAATATCATGTACGCGATGGGCGAATTATTTTTCGTGCCCATGCCCGTGCCCATGCCCGTGCCCGTGCCCGAATTAGCAATGGTTAATCAGGCATTCGAATTGCAATGGTTCATTGCCCAACTGCATATTTATTGCTATGCATACGGTATCGGGCACGGGCACGCATCCTATTACCCATAAGTGGTAAAAAGGCCTCTTTGGCATATGTGAGAAGGTTATTTAAAATGGCCGCCGAAGGAGCGCAAAATACAAAGAAAAATGCCTCTAGAAGAGCTCCTAAGGCCATCAAATTTTGCGTTTTATCACTTATGGGGAATAGAATGCGGGCACGGGCACGGGCATGGGCACGGGCACGGGCACGGGCACGAAAAATAATTCGCCCATCGCGTTCATGTAGAATATGGCGAAAAATATGTGTGGGATTGAGTGTTATTGCAGCCCTTTGGGCTCCTTTCAGAATATGCTGTCAACCACAAACATTGTGGATAGATACTCCCCGAGTAGATACTCCCCGAGTAAGTCTAGCCTCCCCGAGAAAGGCTCCAATAACGACTTATCTTGCCAGCTCTTTTCCTGCTGTAAACGGCGTGCAATTTCTTTGACAAGAATCGCCTGCAATCGAGGAACATCTATAGCTGTAGGCGCGGCCATCTCATATAACTTGAGCAGGTCTACTTCATCCCATTGATTTAGTACAGTTGTCAACGACCCTTCTTCGTTTAGAAAATTCAGAAGATGCTCAAACAGCTTATGATCGCATTCAGGTAAAACGATCTCGTCCTCAGACGAATTAAATGCAATTTTTCCTTTTATGAGAGGAGATTGTTGAGAAAGTGCTTCTTTATCAAAGTTCATACTAATAAAGCTAAAGCCGTCTGATTTCATCATTTTTATTGTGAAACTGGGCCGGCCAAGCTGCTGGGCGCAAGCAGCAGCTGGAAGCTCTTTTAATATCTTTTCTACGGCGGGAATTTCAAATGCTTTTTTGTATACATCTTTACACAACTCGCAAGTGACTTCCCAGAGATGAATCGCTATCTTAATGCGTATGCCCCCATCAAGAACCTCCTTACAATTTAACAATTGCTTCATACGCTTTAACAACTGCTCCATTGCGTTTAATTTAGAAAAATGGGCAGGCAACTCTTCTACTAGACCATCTATATAGAAATGACTTGTCACTTCTATAAAATCTGCAATGAATTTATTTGCTACTTCTGCTTGGGCCTCATTGTAGGTGGGGTCGTCGAGCTCTATGAGAAGCTCCTTCAACTTTTCAACCATTTTATGATATGGTGTTATTATACCATAGTTAAGAGCGATCTTTGAAGGATCCCCAAATGCTTCATTGCATGGTGTGTCATAATTACAGCCTGATCTACATTGTATTGCGCTTATAAGAAAAAATTCATTTGTTTTCAATGTGCGCGCAATATAACTAATTAATTTTTCAAAACTTAGCGATGCAACAGGAGCGGGAAGATAGACCTCATCTGTTCTCTTGTTGCCCTGATCATCACATATAATTTCTATTTTGTCTGGATACAACGACTGTAGGGTCTTCTCCCCCTCGGCATTCAAGCTAGTGGCTTGCATAGTAATAGCTTGCACCGTCTTGTCATTCGACTCTTCTTGAAGAAACCCTGCAGGACTGTCGTTACCCAATACAGATGTCCTTACTTGCTTTATTTTTTCATTGGTAGGGCTTTTGTAGTTTTTATCGTATAAAAAAAAGCCCACCAGATGACCCACCCCAAATGTTAGGGCGAGCAAAATAGTACCGAGAAGGGCTATGCCCTTATCGCAAGCTGAGAGCTCCTCAGACAAAGGATGAAACATATAATAATGGAAGAAATTGCTCTCATTTAATTTTATTTGCATACAAACCATTCAAATTTAATATTCCTTCCGCAACTGGTGATAAAGTACGTCCTCAAAAAGTTACGGCAGCTGATGTCTTAGCGAGGTGAGACATCAGCTGCCATAACTTTTTGAGGACGTACTTATAACGTTGAGATAAGCAGCATGTGACGAGTCTATCTCGCCTTCTTTCCACTGATTATAGCAATAAATTATTAAGACTGTATAAAGAACTTTGGCCCTTTGCAAGGGCCTTGTGCACGCTTCCTTAGCAAGCCTCGACTTTCCTGACCCTACTGAGCCAACAAGAAAAACCATATCCGTTCACAGGGTACAACCTTCTGAGAACAGTGTTTAGAGGATGCAGAGGCGAGCTATGGGGTACTCTTCAACTCATTCCATGTTCTGCTAAAGACTTCATCATTGGAGAGCGTGCTGCTCAGTTGATGCGCATGAGCTATAAGTACGGCTATTGCCTGCTTTTGATCTTCCGTAGGCCCCCCTTCTTGCGAATGCACGCGCTGCAATAAGCTTTTGAAATCTGACCACGCTTGTCGATCATCATAGCGGTCTAAATACAAACTGCGAATAGCCTGCTTCATCTCATAGATACTTTGAAAGTAGCTTTGTCGCAGCTCATCTTGACCTGTAAGATCTACATGACTCAACAGCTTGTCACCAACTTTTAACTTCACCCCCTCTTCTCCTCTAGAGAGAAAGGCCACCATCATAGCCGATATGCGGATAAGCTCTTCAGGATTTTCCTGGAAGAAAATGGTCTGATCGCGAGGGAGTGCCTTAGTTGTCTCTACCATTCTGACGACAAAATTTTTAGTGAGCTCTTCGCGCTGTAGGACAGCCTCTGAAGGGCTGATCAATTTTTGCACTGTACGCCCAGCCCACTCTGCTGGAGCTGCCGCTGCCGAGCCAACGGTGGCCAAAGAGCCCACCGCTATTCCCGACAGCCCAAATACCAAGCGACACACGCCATATACCGGCGAAGCGGCGAGCATAAGGGCTCCGCATGCCTGATCCATGCCACTGAGATAGCCACCGGAAGAGGGGCGAGCTATCATTTCTATTCCCTGTAAAAAAAGAGAATATTTGGGAGAGAAAAGAACGTTGGCGACATCTGCTGTGAAGCAAGCTGACTCTTTGAGAAACTGCACCGTCTGCAACTTCTTCTCATGAGAGGAAGGAGCAAGAGCGAGATTTATTTGTGGCGTTGGTATATTCGATAGGGGGTCCATGAGTTTGATCCTGGTGATAAGGGGTACTTTTGGGGGACAGATCGCCGTCACCCCAACCATGCCAACATATAGAAAAATTTTATATGTGACAAGAATTGAAGGTTTATCCCAACAACTCACCTTGCGCAAAGAGTGCGGATAAGGGCTTCTTTAAACTTCGAAGCCTAGAGGCTGTTGTTCACCTCTGTCGGAGTGTATTCCTCTATTACGGGAAAATCGTGCAACTCCCTTGCGATAGCTGCATTGAGAAAGCTTTGTACCCAACGAAAGACATCATTGCGCCGCACATGTTGTCGCATTTTGCGCATACGCATTTTGCACTCTTCTGCAGGAAACATCAGAGTTGTATAAATAGTCTCTGCTAATCCTTCAATGTCATAGGGATTAATCAAAAATGCTTCATGTTGAAGTTGAGTGGCGGCACCGGCAAATTCGCTTAAAATAAGCGCGCCATTTTCATTTACGTTAGATGCGATATATTCCTTTGCGACGAGATTCATGCCGTCTTTTACAGGGGTGATAAGGGCGATATCAGAAATTCGATAAAAGGCGAGCAGTTCCTTGTGGCTGATGGAGTGGTAGAGGTACTGAATAGGTACCCATCCTGTTTTGGTAAATTGACTATTAATTTCTCCGACAAGCCTATCGATTTCTCTTTTTAATTCTTGATACTTAGGGACTTCTGTTCGACTTGGAATGATAACTTGAAAAAATGTCACTGTTTCATGAATTTCTGCATGATTTTTTAATAGATGGCGAATAGCTTCAAGTCGATAAGTGATTCCTTTCGATATATCCAATCTATCACAAGAAAATACGATTTTTTGGCCTCTGAGTCGTTCTTGGTTAAACCATGCCTGGTTGATGACCTCTTTCTTGGCTGCCATTGTAGAAAATTTTTGAAAATCAATACTAATGGGAAATGCACCGACACGTACTTCTCGATTTTTTTGCTGACAAATATGGAACTGCCGCTTGTTGCTCATTTTGACTTCAGGAAGCAGCCTTTTGACACATTGAATGAAGTTGCGCTGGTCGCGAAGCGTTTGAAAGCCAAGAAGATCATATTCCAATAATGCTCGCAGTATCTGAAAGCGCCAAGGAAGTTTTAAAAAAATATCTAACGACGGAAAAGGTATATGTAAAAAAAAACCTATCTTATCAGGGATCTTGTTAGGTAACTGCAGCTTGCGCAGCTCCTGACCAACAAGCATCAAATGATAATCGTGAACCCAAAGAAAATCCTGAGGTCTAACCTCGTCGTAAATCCCTTGAGCAAACTTACGGCTTACCTCTTGAACCGAGCTCCAATAGGTAGGATTAAAATGACATTCTGATTGAAGATCGTGAAAGAGAGGCCAAATGACTTCATTGGCAAAACCATCATAGTAAAGTTTTATCTCCTCTTCGCTTAAAAAAATAGGATGAAGAAAAAATCCAGCATGGCAACACTTTTTTTCCAAGATGGCCACAATCTCATCTCTTTCGCCTTCTCCTATAGGCCCAGGCCAGCCGATCCAGACGCCTCCCCTATTTTTCAATATGGGCGCTAAAGCTGTGATAAGGCCTCCAGATCCTGGGGATATATTCAGCTTTTCCTGTTCTCTAGAAATAACGATGGGCAACCGATTGGAAACAATGACTAATCGACCGGTATCAATACTTTTATCCTGGCCATTCATTAGGACTCTCCCGAAGCGGCAGCGATGATCGGATTGGCTGCAAAAAGCCATCTATCTAAAAATACCAATAACTCTTCAGGGGGCGTCAAGCAGATATCTGCCAAAGTAGGGCGGAGCTGCTTGCGGACAAGTACCTTCAATCCCTTATTGCTCAATGCTGCAAAAGCTTCTTCATCTGTCAAATCATCCCCTAAATAAGCTATTGCAATATCTCTAGACACCTCGCTCAGCACCTCTTGAACTACATTTCCTTTATTCCATCCCTTGGGTCTCAACTCAAGGCCCCCATCGAAATAATGAATTTCCAACTCATAGTTTGAACAGATTGCCTTCCATGCAGGCTCAATACATTCCCTAGCCTCTCTTTGTTCGTTTTTCTTCTTTCCACGCCAATGTACAGCCACAGCGTAGGGTTTGACTTCACAATATTTTTCTTCGCTCCTCTCTCTGCAAACTTTTATCCCCTGCTCTAATCCCTTGCGAAGCGTACCATCCACTGGGGCATAAATTTTTTCCCCCGACAGCAGCTTTTTTTCCAAACCATGTGATCCCCATAACTCCAAGCCGTGCGGCGTATCGAGTAGTATTTCTAAATCCGATAAACTGCGTCCACTTACAATCAATATTCGACTTTTCTCTAATTTTGACAAAGACTCTAAGCGATCTTTGACACCCCTGTATGGATAGGCTTGCATGCGTTCTGCAACAAATGGAGCTAAGGTGCCATCATAATCGAGCATGAGCAAAGAGCCCATGCGCATTTTTTCAAAAAAACATTCTAGTTTTAAATCGCTATTGAGAAGTCTCATGAAGAGACCATTTTAGGTATTTCAATTCTCTTGTTGTGTGAGGGTTGCAAGAGAGAAATAATCAATGTTAAGTAATCGCGTAGATGTCGAGTAATCAAAAACTTTTCTTGAATAAATTTATGCCCCTTCTCTCCCATCTCTTGTATTAAGCTTGGTGTTTGTAAAAGAAAACGAATTCGCTCAGCAGCTCCTTCTGGTGTATTGACCAAAAAACCAGTATGGTAATTAATAACTTGAAGGCGTATGCCTCCACAATTGCCTCCAATCACCGGCTTATGTTTCCATAAGGCTTCTGTGACAGACAAACCAAAGCCTTCTCTCAATGATTTTTGTACAACGATGTCAGCCACCCTTTGTAGGGCGTTGATGGTGCGGTGGGCATCGGAAGGGAGAAACAAAACATGGATATCAGGATCACTTTTTGCCGCAGTTTTTACCTCACTTAGCACTATCTCTGATTCTGGATCATCTGAGGCTCCTCCTCCCGCTAAAATTAGCTGCAGTCCACGCTTAAATTTCTTTGCAAGGCGATAAGATTCAATGACGCCGAGTGGATCCTTAAAGTAGTCAAATCTTGAAACCTGCAATATCACAGGCCGATTGGGATCTATGCCAAACCGGGCATAGATAGCGGTTATTTCATCATCTGGCAAGGCAATATTTTTCTCAGCAAGGGGATCAATGCTCGGAGCGATGAGATAAATGGGATGAGGGAGAGGTTGAACAAAGTCAACTAGTGAAAAAATGCTCGCATCATAATGCATAACAAAATTTCTTAAAAATTTCCAAAAGGCTCGATTAGGATTAGAAGCATCGATATGACAGCGCCACACCCACTTATTTTTTTTATTTGGAAAGGCTTTTATTAGGGCCGCTGGCTGTGGATCATGGATAAAAATAACGTCAGCACTTTCTAATAGGGGGCGCAATTTTTCGGCATTTTCAGCGTTAACTTGTTCATACACTTTCAATAGCTGCGGGCTCAAAATCGCTTGTTTGCGCCCCTGTATAGCATTATGAAATTGTTTTGTACATTCAAAAAAATCAGCAGAACCATTAATAGTGGCCCAATGTGTCTCAAGTTCTAAAGCTGTCGTCAACTGTGTCATGGGCATTAATATTTCAGCTACTCCGCCGCCTATTTTTGTGGAGTTAACATGGACAATTTTGATACCTTTCAAAATCTTTGCCATTTGAGATAGTTCATAGGTGATCTCACCCCCTACTATTTCCGTATATTGTGCCAATAGATTAGCCATGACTATCTCTAAGATAAAAATAATTGTTTATTGCGCGCATTAATTCATCTTTAAGCTGTCTAAGAGAAAGAAAATAGCTGTCTATAGCTTGGATGTTTTCAATTAAAACATCATATTTGCTTCCAAACATTTTTAGCCAAAAAGAAAAATCATCGATCTTCTCTGAAGTTCGACTGCGAGCATCGATAAAATGGTAAAAAATACTGCCAGGGGAAAGGGTCTCTATCACTTTCGATAAATCTTCAGGCTGCGAAATAATCAAAGCACTTTCAAAAATGATGATAATAGAACGAATAAAATGAAATCTGTCTTCTTTTTTTGTCGATAAAACAATGTCATAATCATCCAATCGCCTTTCTATTGTCTCTAAAAGTTCTTGCCGTAAGGCTTCTAATGTATCAAATTCCGTAGGGTCTATAACGCTAAGTTTTTCCGCTAGAATATGATCGTGTAAACGATGATATGCCCAACTTGCAAAGTCGTTGTGATGTTGCGTGTGAGTAAACTGAGAATTCATTCGCGCGCCCCAAAAATGAAAGTAGATACAGCTTTCATCGATAGTGGCTAGTTTTTCACGAAGTTCAAATAAGCTGCTGGCTTGCTCCCCTATCGCTGTCGCAGCAAGGGAGCAATTTTTGACAAAAAAATATTGTGATGGGGTCGGTGCAATATTCATTGAGACCTCATATTTCGGCACTGTTCACCTTTTCAGTCACTGTTATGCCGTCCTTTCAGGACTCAATAGTTTATCTGACGTTACCCAGGCCGACAGGCCTGAGTCTATAGTTCGGAAATGTTTGTGGTTGACAGTATATTCCGAAAGGAGCCCAAAGGGCTCAAATTGCAACAGCCCAGGGCATCGCCCTGGGTAAGTAAGATTAGAAAAAAAGCAGCCTGAAAGGCTGCAATAACACTCAATCCCACACATATTTTTCGTCATATACTACATGATATTTTTTTAAAAAAGCACGATATTCATCTTGAAATGAGATGTTCTTATGGTGATCTTTTTGCGTTTGGATATATTTTCGTAAATCTTCGTAGGCCGATTGATCTATGGAAAATGCTCCATAACCATTTTGCCACGCAAAATCAGTGCATAGATTTCCTTTTGTTTTTATCCATTTGGAAGATCCTTTTTTGATCTCTTCGATGAGCTTACTTAAAGGTACTGTTCTTGCCAAAGAAACAAGAAGATGTACATGATCTTCGATTCCTCCAATTTCATGGACTTGAGACTCGTGTATACGGGCAATTCCTGCCATATAAGAATAAAGTTCTTGTATGATCTCCGGCAGAATCATAGGTTGCCGCTTTTTAGTGCTGAAAATAATATGAATTAAAATATTGGCGAGAGATTGTGGCATTATTTACCTCTCGCAGCCCTTCAGGCTGCGTTTTTTTTCTAATCTTACCCAGGGCAATGCCCTGGGCTGTTGCAATTTGAGCCCTTCGGGCTCCTTTCAGAATATGCTGTCAACCACAAACATTTCCGATATAGGCCCAGGCGTAAGCGTCAAATCTAGCCATCTTGACAAGCTCAAAGCGAGCTGTGGGGCTAAAAGCGGTTTGTGAGGAGGGAATAGCCGTAGCTATTACCGACGGACAAAACGCTTTTAGACGCCAGCGTAGCCTGGGATTGTCTAAATAGTTACATTCAACACTACATTTGGTGAACTTGGGTTATGGGGCACATTGCTCCAGCTGCTGCTTGAACTGGCGCACAGCTGCTATATTCTTAGCGAGAGGTTGAAACATAAACTCCCCGAAGAAGGGCTCCCAATCTTGGCCTACTTTAAGTCTGTCTATATTGCTGTTAAGGATACGCTTGCCCTGCGCCTCTTTAAATCCTTCAAAATATTTGCGATATTCCTGTTCTGTAGTTTGTACCCCCAATATGTTGTCCAGCGTCCATTTCGTCAACGGTACAGACTCATCCAAGGCGTCAAGGTCATCGGGGTTCATGGCTCCCACAAGCTGGCCTATCAGGTGAAAGCCTTTGGTAAAGGGAAGGACAGCTCCCTGATCTCGAAGAACCTCTTTAGCTTCGTCGTAAAAATCGTCATATTCAGCACAGTAAGAAGCCCTTTCCTCCACCTCTTTCATCCACTCTACCTGGTCGTCTTCGTCTGTGCAGCTCAGGAAGGTTAAGGGATTGCCTTGAGGATTAGACCGCTTTGCCACCATATTCATGATGGTTTCTTTGGCAACATCGCCACCATCGGGCATGCCGTCGCAAAAAAGATAGCGGGCTATGCGCTTGCCGAAATCTCTTGCAAAAGAGTCTGTCAGGCAGCGCACAATAGGCGTAGATCCAGAAGGCCCAGGGAAAAATGCCTTATCCAATTGTCGATAGGTATCATTGATAAAAGTTTCGGGACTCTCCCCTCTGCGCTCCAGATGTATGGTATCTTTTCTATTTAAGAAGCAGATGGTGATTTTTGGAGTGGGGACGTAAGCCATAATTTCAATCAGTTCTTTCATGCGGCTATGCGCCTCTTCCCATCGCGTTTGTAGCTGGCCGGAGCTATTTTTCGCGTTCGAATGCTGGCGCATCGATCCGCTATCATCTATGATAAATTGCAGCCCATCATATTCAGTGAGTGCTGAGAGCTTATTCATCAGTCCCATGGGTATTTCATATTTGGCAAATATGGCACCAAGGCTATCCACCATGGCATCAGGGCTTAATCCTACCTGCCTATAGATCTCAGGCTCTTGTATCATCTCTATTGTGGCATCGGTCGCTGAAGCCAAAATTACATCGCCTTGACCTGCGCCCAAGGAAACCTCCCTCAGCTGTTGATGTTGCTCCATATTGGAAACAACGACCAGCGCTCTCTCTGGATTTAATGCGCTGGTTGCTGCTCTCCCATGTGCTTGCTCGTAAGCTTTGTAGGCGGGGTTAATCTGGGTAACGCCATCAATTTTGATATATTTTTTGGGGGGCATGGAGCTGCTATTTGCAGTCGTTGATACTATTGTGTTTTGAGATGGGTATGTAGAAATAGAGAACATGTGTATCTACCTTGTGAATTTTTTTTGCATTTTCAAAATAAAATGCGATGTATAGCAGACGCAGCTATTTGCATCAAGACCCTATAACTCACCTTACGCAGCAAGCTACGACGTATCTTAAAATATGTCACGAAGTTCATGCACACCCGTTCGGGAGTGCATTTTTGTTACTAACTTGATCCCAGGGCGCCCGTCTCGCTCCGCTCGCGGGCACACCTGGGCTACAGTGTACACACACCCTTCGGGCGTGATTACACGATGTATAAAGGGGTGTGAACAGCTATCAATTGAGTAGAGAAATCGCCGCTATTTATTCGCGTTCTGACTGGTTTGAGTGCACTCTAAAGCGCCCTATTTGAGTAAATATTAGCAGCTGTTTTGGCGGCCGCCATGGAGTCGTTCCAGAACTGTATCAGAGAATCAGGTCGCCACATGCGCAGTGTAGTTGTCCTGTCAAAAAAATTTGGGATGTTGTTTCTTTTGGCCAGGCTTTCACTACCTAAATGGATGTCTCGGGGAAAAAGGATAACGCCCACGACGCCATCGACTAGGCGAACAACAGGTACTACCAAGAGCGTATATATTACGCCTCCAACTATCATCATTGCAGCACCTAGCAATTTCTTCTCCTTCAGTTCATCGAACACCATTTCAACAACCATTTTCAGCGTTATGGCCACCCTCGTTAGGCAGTCTATAGGGGTGTCGATAATGTGGGCGGGAAGCTGCAATACTTGCACGGCATGGGCTCCCAGATTGCCCATCGTCCCGCTCTTCAATCCCGACTGTTGAGAGAGGTAGTCCACTCCGCGGCTCAGCATACTTCCTATGCTTATTTCTTCTCCTATTGCCTGCACTACTGCAGGTATTTTTATTCCTAATGTCATAATTTACCTCCTAATGCTTGTTAAAATTTAAAACAACCACGTTGTGTCTAAAAATTTGTTTAATAAGTTTATAAGCAACTTCTCATAAAGCTGAGGTAAGCTGCATGT
>Ga0206859_1074_pt1 | contig 19732 bp, 16 predicted proteins | sample Alteio_BWOrgCont_47_FD_152882 | JGI IMG/M metagenome (GOLD analysis project Ga0206859, IMG submission 152882) | Enriched cells from forest soil in Barre Woods Harvard Forest LTER site, Petersham, Massachusetts, United States -... | ecosystem: Environmental > Terrestrial > Soil > Temperate forest >... | reverse complement strand
CTTGGCCTCGGGCGCAATGCTGAAGCCGAAGCGGTTTACCCGCAGGAGCGGTGTCTCGCGCGGGCGCAGGTAGAGCAGGTGCGGCGAGAAATGGACGCTCTGCCCATAGTCATACCGCGTGAGGTGGGAGACGTGAAGTTTCATGTGGTGGACAGTGAGGTGCCGTTGAGGGTGAACATGGCTGCTGGGCAACGAAATGAAACGCAAATAAGCGCGGAACAAAATTTTTCTAGTTTGGCAACCCGGGCCGAAGAGCGATACTTCATGACACCACTTATGAGCATGCCTGACGCCAATCTTTACCTTGTCGGTTTCATGGGCACGGGCAAGACGACGGTCGGCCGCATCGCGGCGCAGCGACTGGGATTCGTGTTGCTGGACAGCGACCACGAAATCGAGTGCCAGCGCGGCAAGCCGGTGGCGCGGATCTTTGCCGAGGAGGGCGAGACCGTGTTTCGCGCGCTGGAGCGCGAATTTATCGAGCAGGGTCATCCGTCGTCACACACGGTCGTGGCGTGCGGCGGCGGCCTGGTGACACAGCCGGGCCTGCTGGAGCGGTTGCAGAAAAAAGGCGTGGTCATTTGCCTGCAGGCATCGATCGAGACAGTGCTGGAGCGCACGGCGGGCAGTTCGCACCGACCGCTCCTCAACGTGGAGAATCCCGAGGCGCGGCTGCGGGAAATCTATGCGCAGCGCGAGCCGGTTTACCGTCGCGCGGGCACGGTCATCCTCACCGATGCGCGCCCGCTGGATGACATCGTAAACCACGTGATGCGCGCCTACCGGCGCGAGGCGGCGGATTTCGGCCGGACGGGAAAATAACCATGAAGGCCGACGCGCGACAGGAGGAGTTGCGGCAGGAGCTTCATGCCCTCGGTTTCGACGAGGTGAGGTTTGCGCGGGTGGCCGGAGCCGCACCGGGCGCGGAGGCCTTGCGCGCGTGGCTCGATGCGGGCCTGCAAGCGGACATGGCATGGATGGAACGCACGACGGAGAAGCGTGCGCACCCCGGGCGCGTGCTGCCGGGCGCGCAGTCGGTGATTTTGCTGGGGGTGAATTACTGGCCCGGCGAAAAACGGAGGGCCGAAGGCGTCGCTCCGCCGGTGTGGGCGCGCTTCGCGCTGCACGATGATTACCACGACACGATGAAGGAGGGGCTCGTGGCGGCGGGAAAGGCAATCGAGAAAATCTTCGGCGCGAGCCACGCGGACTACCGCTACTACGTGGACACCGGGCCGGTGCTGGAGCGCGGCTGGGCGGCGCGCGCCGGCCTGGGATTCATCGGAAAAAACACGATGCTCATCTCCCGGCGTTTCGGAAACTGGCTGCTGCTCGCCTCGATTTTGACGAAATTGGAATTCGCCCCGGATGCGCCGCTGAGAAAAAAAATCGACCGGCAAAAGCCGGAAAAAGAAAATCACGTGGGCCTGCTTTGCGGCAAGTGCACCCTTTGCATGGATGCGTGCCCGACGGGCGCGCTGCCGCGGCCGGGCGTGCTGGACGCGCGGCGATGCATTTCCTACCAGACCGTCGAGAACCGCGGAATCATCCCGCGCGAATTGCGGCCGGGTATCGGCGCGCGCGTTTACGGCTGCGACATCTGCCTCGAGGTGTGTCCGTGGAATCGTTTCGCGCGCACGGCGCGGAGCATGTTGCTGGCGGCACGCGGTGAAATCGCGGAGCTTCCGCTGCGCGAGCTGCTGGAGCTGACCCCCGTGCGGTTTGCGGAGGCGTTTCGCGGCACGGCCATCAAGCGGGTGAAACTCGCCGGACTGTTGCGCAATGCCTGCGTCGTAGCGGGAAATTCGGGCGACGCGGATTTGCTCGGCCCGCTGGTGCGCCTGGCGGGCCATGCTTCGCCCATCGTGCGGGCGCACGCGGTGTGGGCGGTATTCCGGCTGACGAGTGCAGCAGAAAAAATCCTGACGGCGGCGCGTGCGGCGGAGACGGAGGCGGTGGTGCTCGAAGAATACGCGGTTGGAGTAAATGACCCATGACCAACGGTCATTCCGCCGCGACCGTGCCGCCGCGGAAAATTTCATTCATTTTTTTTGTGAAAGCCTCGGGCGGGCGGACGGGCTCGCCCTGGAAGTTGATGAAGGCATGGAGCGAATGGCCGGTGGCGAGGAGTTCGTCACCGCGCCGGACTTCATATTCGAGCTTGATGCGGAGAACCGGTCTTTCGCGCAGGGTGGTGAGGATGGTGAGCGTGTCGTCGTAAACCGCGGGACGCAGGAATTTCGCGGTGATTTCGAGCACCGGCAGGCGGTAGCCGTCGGCTTCGAGCTGGCGGTAGGGCAGGCCGTTTTCCTTGAGGAGATTGGTGCGACCGATTTCGAACCAAGGCAGGTAGTTCGCGTGGTAAACGATGCCCATCATATCGGTCTCGGCGTAGCGGACCGTGAGTTGTGTGCGCGATTGGAACATGCGACGAGACAAGTGACCCCCGACGCCGGGGCAATTTTTTTGCGCAGGTTTGGCTGCCAGCCCGGTTTACGATCCGGGCGGATCTTTTTGCTCGGATTGGTCAACAAGGCCAAAACTGACGGCATCAATCGCCTGCTCAACTTTTACGAAGAACCCCAACCCCACCAGAAAATGCAAGCAACCCGTAGCGCAAAGGCCCCGAAGTTCCGCGCGGCCGTCTCAGCGCACCCCGGCTGGCGCGTGGTTAAAAAGCAGATTGGCGGAGTGGCGCCAGCAGTTGCGCCGGGCCCGCTCGCGGCCGGCATCGCCGAGGCGGTGGCGGAGCGCGGAATCGGTGATGAGGCGCTCAAAGGCGGCGGTGAGCTGTGCGGGGCGGTCCGGCGGCACAAGCAGGCCGGTGACATCGTTGATCACGGCCTCCTGGACGCCGCCAACCGCGTGGCCGACGGCCGGCAGGCCGTGTGCGGCTGCCTCGAGATAGACGAGGCCGAAGCCCTCGACACTGCAATCGTGATCGATGCTGGTCAGGGCAAAGATCGCGGCGTGATCGTAGATGCGGTCGAGCTCATCATCGGGCACGCTGCCAAAGAAACGCACCGGGAAATCAGATTGCGCGGCGAAGGAGGATATCGGCGCGTTTCAATCCGTCGACCGTGCGGAGGAAAACCTGCCGGTTGCGCGTAATGAGATCCTCGCCCTCGACCAGGGTGTAGCCGAGGTAACGCGCGAGGTACGCGTGTTCGAAATAGGTTTCGTTGGCCGGCCCGGGCGAGAGAAACACGATCTCGGCCGAATCGCGGTGCGGCGAAAGCGCCTCCAGCGAGGCGCGGTAGTGGCGGAAGAATTGGTAGAGCCGCTCCACCGGCGCATGCTGAAAAATATCGCGCAAGGCCTGCCGGGCGATGATGCGGTTTTGCAGCGAATAGCCAAGGCCAGAGGGTGCGTCGAGCCGATCCTCGATGACCCACCATTGGCCGTCGGGAGAGCGGGCGAGATCCACGGCATAGGTGTGGAGGAAGGGCCCCTCCCGATGGCCCAGCCCGGCGCAGGCGCGCAGAAAATGCGGATTGGCCATGGCCAGCTGGGCGGGGAGCAGTCCCTCCCGCAGCAGATTTTGCGGGCCATACAAGTCGCGCAACAGCTCATTGAGCAGATGGGCCCGTTGGCACAATCCGCGGGTAAGCTGCGTCCATTCGTCCGCCCCGATAAGCAAAGGCACCGCGTCGAGCGGCCAGGGCTGGGCGCCAGCCTGTTCGCCGAGATAGATGTTCATGCTCACATCCTGCTCGATGATGGCACGGTGGCAGGCCTCGGTGGCCAAATTCAGCTTGGCGGCTGGATCTTCGCCGAGCAGGTCGAAGAAATTCTCCCACGGCGCGCGCAACTTCCCCGCCGGATCCACGCACTCGTCGTAGCGGCCCGGTTTCCCCGCATATTTGAGTGAGGCCAATCGGGCGCTGGATTTGGAAACGGACATCGGAGTCGCGGTTGAGAAAAAAATCCGTTGCGCGAGGATTGGCAACGGTCAATTCGGTGTTGACGAAAATTCATGCGAGTCGGGCGGTGCACCCTGGCAGCCTGTCGGGCCCGGGAGATCAGACGCGCGCGATGCGGTTGGGTTCGCGAAGGTCGAGGGTGAATGGCAGGCCCGGCGCGATTTCCCTGGGCAGGTCGAACGGAACACCGCCGGGCGTGTGGCCGAAGGGAATGAAACGCGCGAGCCGGCGGCTCTCGGCCTCATAGGAATTCACCGGGAACGTCTTGTGGCTGAGTCCGCCAGGATGCGCGACGTGATATACGCAGCCGCCGAGCGAGCGCTGGTTCCAGGTGTCGACCAGATCGAACATCAGCGGTGCATGCACGCCGATGGTGGGTTGCAGGCAGTTGGGTGGCTGCCACGCGCGGTACCGCACGCCGGCCACGCCCTCGCCGTTGACGCCGGTCGGATGCAGCGGGACACGATGGCCGTTCACAGCGAGGGCAAAACGGTCGCCGCTGAGCCCGCGGGCCTTGACCTGCAGACGTTCGAGCGAACTGTCCACATAGCGCACCATGCCGCCGGCCGCACTCTCCTCGCCCAGCACATGCCACGGTTCGAGCGCCGTGCGCAGCTCGACCTCGATATCGCGCTGAATGAGATCGCCGATCCGCGGAAAGCGGAACTCGAAATGCGGTGCGAACCAATCGGCCTGGAACGGATAGCCCGCGGCCCCCAAGTCGGCGATGACGTCGGCGAAATCCGTCTGGCAGAAATGTGGGAGCATCCACCGGTCATGGATATCGGTACCCCAGCGAACCAGGTCGTTTTCGTATGGTTGCTGCCAGAATTTGCTGACCAGGCCGCGCAGCAGCAAGTGCTGGGCGAGGCTCATTTGTGCATGCGGCGGCATTTCAAAGGCGCGCATCTCCAGCAGCCCGAGGCGGCCGGCGGACGTGTCGGGTGCATATAGCTTGTCGATGCTGAACTCAGCGCGGTGGGTGTTGCCGCTGGAGTCGATCAGGAGGTTGCGGAATAGCCGGTCAACCAACCAAGGCGGGCACGGGCGGCTGACGCCGACCTGGCGCTCCATTTCTTTGAAGGCGATTTCCAATTCGTAAAGGCTGTCGTTACGCGCCTCGTCGATGCGCGGGGCCTGTGACGTCGGCCCGATGAAAAGGCCGGAGAAGAGATAACTGAGCGACGGGTGATTCTGCCAGTACGTGAGCAGCGAACGGAGCAGGTCGGGCCGGCGGAGAATGGGTGAATCGGCGGGCGTTTCGCCGCCAAGGATGATGTGGTTGCCACCGCCGGTGCCGGTATGGCGGCCATCGACCATGAATTTTTCCGTGCCCAGCCGCGTCTGCCGTGCCTCTTCGTAAAGCGTGGTGGTGCGCTCGACGAGCTCATCCCACGTCTTGCTCGGGTGCAGGTTGACCTCGATCACGCCGGGGTCGGGGGTAACGGCGAGTTTGCTGAGCCGCGGGTCTCTCGGAGGCGTTTCACCCTCGATCACGACGGGCACGCCCACCTCGGTGGCGGCGGTTTCGATGCCTGCGATCAGGTCGAGGTAATCCTCGGTGACGGGCACCGGCGGCATGAAGACATGAAGCCGGCCGTCGCGGGGCTGTACGCACAAGGCGGTCCGGATGATATTAGGTGCGCTTTCGCCCGGCCTGGGGCGACGGGTGGGGTCAAGATCCGGCGGCAGCTTGGGCCCGGGAGCGCCGAGTCGCTGGGCCCGCTGGCCGGGGCCAAAACCGGGCCGGGTGGGCTCCTCCGCACCCATGCGGAAATGTTGGCCGCTTAGCTCGGGCCGCGGGCGATAGGGGAAATCCTTGGGCAACGCGCCGAATTCTTGCGACGGATCCTGCGGCCAATTCCACGGATAATCTTTTTCGGCCACCCAAGGAATGGAGTCGATCGGCAAGCGCAGGCCCATCGGCGAATCACCCGGGATGAGCCAGAGCGTGTCGTCGTCGCGCAAGAACCACGCGCCCGACATCCAGCCTTGTCGACCGCCATGGCTTACGCGCTTGATCGGCAGGGCATATCCCGCCGGCGCTCCCAGTTCTTTTTGGAACAGCCGCGCGATGCGCTCGCGCTCCAGCTTGTCCTTCAGGTTGGATTTTTCGGGCGTGACGTTAGACGGCAACCGTCGCTCTTTCCAAGTGTAGTAGAAAATATCTTCATAGCCGGTCACCACGTTTTTGGGGTCGGCGCCGACAACTCGGGCGATGCGGGCCGCAAGCTCCTTCGCCTCCTTCGGGCCGTGGCCGTAATCGCGCGCTTCATCGGCGATGAGGCTTTCGTCCTTCCAGATCGGCACTCCGTCCTTGCGCCAGTAGGCGGCAAGGGCATAGCGCGGAAGCGGCTCGCCCGGATACCACTTGCCCTGGCCGTAGTGCAGCAGGGCGCCGGGCGCGAATTTGCGCCACAAGCGCTTGATGAGCTGGCCGGAGAGATCGCGCTTCTGGTGCGAAACGGCGGTAAAGTTCCATTCGTCGCCGTCCGGATCGTCGATTGAGACGAAGGTCGGCTCGCCGCCCATCGTCAGGCGGACGTCGTGTTTTGTGAGATCGGCGTCGATAGCGTGGCCGAGAGTGGCGATGTGCGACCACTGTTCGTTGGTGTAGGGCTTGGTGACACGCGGCGATTCGTAGATGCGGGAGACATTCATCTCGAAGCCGAATTCAACCCCGGCCTCTTCCACTCCACCGGAAATGGGCGAGGCGCCCGAAGGCTCGGGCGAGCAGGCGAGCGGGACGTGCCCTTCGCCGGCGAACAGGCCGGAGGTCGGGTCGAGGCCGATCCAGCCCGCGCCAGGGAGATAGACCTCGCACCAGGCATGCAGGTCGGTGAAATCTTTTTCAGCACCCGAGGGCCCGTCGAGAGACTTCACGTCGGGCTTCAACTGAATGAGATAACCCGAGACGAAGCGCGCAGCGAGGCCGGCGTGGCGGAGGGTGTTGGCGAGCAGCCAGGCTGAGTCGCGGCACGAACCTGAGCCCTTGATCAGGGTTTGTTCGGGCGTCTGCACCCCGGGTTCGAGCCGGATGACGTAGCTGACGAGCCGATTGACCCGGCTGTTGAGCGCGACAAGGAAATCAATGGTGCGCTGCGGTTTGAGATCGAGCGAGGCGATGAGCTCGGCGAACCTGGGTTTGCGCGGGTGCTTGCGCAGAAAGGGTGTAAGCTCGACCGCGAGTTTCTTTTCGTAGGCAAAAGGAAACTTTTCCGCATAGGGTTCGAGGAAGAAATCGAACGGATTGTAAACCGCCATCTCGGCGACGACATCGACGGTGACGGAAAAATGGCGGACTTTTTCCGGGAAGACGAGGCGGGCGAGGTAGTTCGAATGCGGATCCTGCTGCCAGTTGAGGAAGTGGCCGGACGGCTCGACCTTGAGCGAGTAGCTGAGGATGGGCGTGCGGCAGTGCGGCGCAGGCCGGAGACGCACGACCTGCGGGCCAAGGGCGACCGGACGATCGTAATTGTAGGAGGTTTTGTGGTGGAGGGCGGCGTGAATAGCCATTGGGACCCTCTTTCTAGCAGAAGCCGGGCCGACCTGCACCTGGAAAGCGGGGCGCCGCGCTCTGCCGCCAAAAGGCTTCTTTTGAAAGAGAAGCTGGGTTATTCACCCGCCTGCCGCGGTGCAGGCAACGGATTCCGCGCCGGCGGATTTTCCCGCCTGCGCCCGCAACAATTCGTGCTCGAAGCAGGCCACGATTTTATCCCAGGTGATGTCCAGCGCCGCCGCCCGCGCCGCCGCCCGCAACGACGGCCACGACGCGCGGTTGGCGAGCAAATTTTCCGCCGCGGCCGCGAACGCGCCCGGCTCGCCCAGCAGCACGGTCGCACCGTTTACTCCCGTGCGGATGTGCTGGCGCGCCGCCGCGTAGTCGAACGCCAGCACGACCAGGCCGCTGGCCATCGCCTCGGTCACCACGTTGCCAAACGTCTCCGTCGTGCTCGGAAAAATAAATACGTCCGCCGAAGCGTAGTGCGCCGCCAGTTCCGGCCCGTGCCGCATGCCGGCAAAGCAAAACTGCGGAAACTTTTTTTCCAGTGCCGGGCGCTCGGGACCGTCGCCCACCAGCACGCAACGCGCACGCGGCTCGGTTTTTTGCATCACCAAGAATGTTTCCACCACGAGCCCAAGGTTTTTTTCCGCCGCGATCCGGCCGACATAAACAAACACCGGGTCGCCCGGAGCCGCGCCCCAGCTGGCGCGCAGCTCTTCGCGCCGGTTTTTTGGTGAAAACAAATCCGTATCCACGCCGCGGGCGATGACCACCAGCCGCGCAAAATTGTGGACGGCGAGCTGCGCGCGCAGCTCATCCGTCGGCACCATCGTGCACGCGGTGCGATTGTGAAACCAACGCAAATAGGCCGTGATGGTGGCACGGAGCTTGTTCAACCCGTAGTGCCGGCCGTAATGGTGGAAATTGGTGTGAAAACTCGACGTCACCGGCAGGCCGAGCCGCCGGGTGGCGCGCAAGGCCGAAAGTCCGAGCGGTCCCTCGGTGGCCACGTGCACGATGTCGGGCGGCGCCGCGGCCCAGCGCCGTCGCAGGGCACCCCACACGGGCAAGCCTATTTTCAACGTGTGGTAAAAGGGAATCGGCAGGCCGGGGGTGAGCCACTCGGTGATCCTGCCGGCACGGCGTTCGCGTCCGGGAACCTTCCCCTCGCCATCCTGCCGGGGCCGCACGACCTCGACTTCATGGCCGCGCGCCGCAAGACCGGCGACGAGCCGGCTGAGGGTCATGGCTACACCGTTGACCTCGGGCGGATACGTCTCGGTAACGAGGGCGAGTTTCACACGTGTCAATCCACCCTGATTGCTGCTCCTCTTGCGCCCCTGCGGCAACGAAAATGCGGTCGAGACATGTTACATTCTCGTGCCGTGTTTCGGGCAAAAAAATGCCCCCGGTGCGATGACCGGGGGCGGAAAAAGCAGCCAGAAATGCGGCTTATTTTTGCGTGCTGTCAGCCGGGGCGGGAGCGGCGGCCGGCGCGTCCTTGAAACTGAGCAACTCGACATCAAAAACGAGGGTGGCGCTCGGTGGAATACCGCTCTGGCCCTGGTCTCCGTAAGCGAGACTGCTTGGAATATAGAGGCGGATTTGCCCGCCCGCGTTGATTTTTTGAATGCCTTCCGTCCAGCCCGGAATCACCTGGTCCAGCTCGAATTCGGCCGGACCGGGCGGGTTGTGACCCGCCGTGCTGTCAAATACGGTGCCGTTAAGCAGACTTCCAGTATAGTTGACCTTCACGACCTGGGTCGATTTGGGATAATCGCCCGTGCCGGGCTTGACGATTTCGTAGCACAGGCCGTCGGGCAGCACGACGAGATTCTTGTTTTCCTTTTTTATTTTCGCAAAAAACGCGGCGCCTTCGGTGACATTTGTCTCTTTAAGCTTTTCCGCGTAAGCCTGATTTTTCTCCTGCATGTATTTGCCGAGCGCCGGGCCGATCACCTTGAGGTTGTACGGCGCATCGCCACCGCTGGCGGCGAGCTGCATGCCATGCACAATGACGTCGGTCTGCGCTGGGGTGAAACCGAGCTCGGACAAACCTGCCTTTTTGCCGAGATACCAGCCGAAAGTTTCGAGCAATTGCTGCTCGGTGAACTGTGGCTCCGCGGGCTTGGCCGGTTGCGCGGCGGGCTGGCCACCGGTGCCAGGAAGATTGAGTTTTATGTCCTGGGCCGGGAGCGCAGGAACGCTGCAGCAGAGTCCGAGCAGGAAAACAGGGAAACGAAGGGTGGGTTTCATGCAGGTGTAGAGGTGATAGAAACGGCGGAAGGGAGTTTGTGCCGTGAATCTCAAAACGTGCCAACCGACTTGGCGAAAAGCAAACAATTAGTGCCCTTGCCAGCCGGGCCTCCGCGCGCCACGCTCCGCCCTCCCATGAATCCCGACCATTTCTGGACCAGCCCCGACGGCCAGATTTTGCGCCTAAGAAACAAAAACTCCCATACCGTTGCGCTCACTCTCGCCTTCCGGCCGCGCAACGGCGGCGAGCTCGAGTTCCTGCGCGCCCATCTGGCCCACTTGCATTTCACCGAGCGCAGTACGCTCGCGCGCATCGGCATCGAAATGATGCCGCAGGGCGCGCCGCTGATCGAAAGCAACCGCCTCGTGCTGGACGTGGATGCGTTCATTTTCGACCCGCGTTTTCCCACGGCGGCTTTTTTCAAAAAACTCCTGCGTCCCGGCGTGCCCGCCGGTCGGCTTTTCTATGCGCCCGATGCGGCCAAGCTCTCCACCGCCATGATCTGGGAGGCGGTCAAGGATAACCGCCTCAAGCTCCCCAATACCATCTCCATCGACCGCTTCGGCCGCGTCTTCCTCACGCCGCACCAGGTGCTCTACACCCTCAGCCCCCGGCTTCGGCGCCCAGAATTCGAGCGTCTCGTCAGCGGCGAAGCCGGCCGCGGATACCTCGACAAGGTCCAGGTGCGCCACCAGACTGGGCTGCTCTCCGTCCCGCCCCGCTCCGGCATCCTCACCAGCTGCTCAATGTATCTGAAAGAGCACTACGTCGTGCTCAACCGCGGCGAGGGCAACTTCGGCATCCACACTGGCGCCGTCCTCCTCGACCCGGTCAAGACCTTCGGCACGAACATCATGCTCGAGATCTACAACACCGGCGACCAGCCCGTGGTGAATCCCTTTGTGTCCGTCGACATCTTCCGCGCGCCTGAGCCGGCCGCCGATCCGGAGTTTAAAACCCTCCGCAAAAAGCGCACCCGCCTTTCCGCCGCCGCCACGCAGCTCTACCGGTGCCTCGACGAAAACCCGCCACCCGACGACGGCCCGGCCCGCCCCAAGACCAAAATTTCCGTCAAGGGCCAGAGCGCCACGATGGAGAATCGCTCGCTCTTTTTCAAGGCCGGCCAGGATTTCAAATCCATCGTCGCCGCCGCCGGCGCCCATTGCGGGCACGGCACGCTTATCCAGGCCCTCGATGTCGCGCCCGACAACGCCGACACGCTGCTCATCGATTATTTTCCCAATCTCCTCGAGCACATCGAGCTCCTAACCCGCATCCAGCGCGGCAACCTCCGGCGCATCATCTTCCGCCAGCCCTCGCGCACCCACGGCTTTTTCCTCTCCGACAACGCCCACATCCGCCTGGAGAATTATTTCGCCATCGACCTCGACGTTTACTGGCTCAACCCGGACATGAACGACCTGTTCCTGCACACGTACAAGAAGGACCATGGCTTTTTTATCCGCGAGGAACTGGTCAAGAAATTCGACGAGTCCACCATCCTCGCCTTCTACGGCTCCGCCATCGGCCTCAACCGCGTGCAAACCGGACGCATTGCCGCGCTCATGGACAAACTCAGCGGCTTCATCGGCTCCAACGTCGGCGTGCTGACCGGCGGCGGCGGCGGCGTCATGCGTCTGGCCACCGAAACCGCCCGGAACCAGGGCGCGCTCACCGGCGCGTGCTTTCTTGAGCTCGAGGCCCAAGCGCCCGAAATCGGAGTCGATTTTTTCAACACCTTCCAGGAAAATTCGCGCCACTTCCGCCAAAAATGGTTCGAAGTCGCCGATTTCTGTATCTTCAACGTCGGCGGCGTCGGCACGCTGGAGGAAATCGGCATTGAGCTCTGCAACCTCAAGCTCGGCATCCGCCCCCGCATCCCCTACGTTTTCTACGATGCGAGGTACTTCAGCGACCTGCGCAAACAACTCCGGGAAATGATCCGCACCAAACGCGCCCCCGCCTGGATGATGGACTACATCCTCTTCACCGATGATCCCGACGAAGTCGTCGCGTTCTATCGCCGCACCCTGAACGTGCTATGACAGTCTCCGCCATGCCGCTGCCCAAATCAGTTCTCATTGTCGGCTCCGGCGGACGCGAACACGCGCTGGTCAAGGCGCTGCTCGCCTCGCCCGCGCACCCGCGCGTCATCGCCGCGCCCGGCAACGCCGGCACCGCCCTCGACGTGCCGTGCTTCCCCGTCGCGGCCGACGATCTCCCCGCCCTCGTCGCCCTCGCCCGGCGCGAGAAAGTCGAATTCGTCGTCGTCGGCCCCGAAGGGCCGCTCGCCCTCGGCCTGGTGGACGAACTTTCCGCCGCCGGCATCCCCGCCTATGGGCCGAATAAAGACGGCGCCCGTCTCGAAGCCTCGAAAGTTTTCACGAAGCAGATTTTGTTGAAATACAAGATTCCCACTGCGCCGGCCGCATTCTTCAGCGAAGCTGCGCCTGCGCTCGCCTATCTGCGCACGCGCAAAATTCCCGTCGTCATCAAGGCCGACGGGCTCGCCGCCGGCAAAGGCGTCATCGTCGCGCCGACCCTCGCCGAGGCCGAGGTGGCCGTGCACGACATGCTCGAGGGTGGAAAGTTCGGCGCGAGCGGCCGGCAGATTTTGATCGAGGACGGTTTGCTGGGCGAAGAAACGTCCCTGCTCGTCGTCGTCTCCGGCCGTGAATACATCATGCTGCCCGCCGCCCAGGACCACAAGCGCATCGGCGACGGCGACACCGGCCCGAACACCGGCGGCATGGGCGCCTATTCGCCGGCCGAGGTGGTCACGCCGGATTTGCTCGCGCGCATCGAGCGCGAAATCGTGCAGCCGTCGGTGAAAGCCATCGCCGACGAAGGCATCGATTTTCGCGGCACGCTTTTCATCGGGATCATGCTCACTCCGGACGGCCCGAGCGTGCTCGAGTACAACACCCGCTTCGGCGATCCCGAGACCCAGGTCGTGCTCCCGCGCCTGGCCACCGATGTGCTCGAACTGCTCTGGGCCGCAACCCGCGGCGAACTCGGGAAAATCCAACTCGCGGTGAATCCCGAATCCGCCATTTGCGTCGTCCTCGCCGCCCGCGGCTATCCCGACAGCTATCCCAAGGGCGAGGTCATCGCCTTGCCCGCCACCTCGAGCCTGCCGTCTGACACCTTTGTTTTCCACGCCGGCACGGCGCAGGATGCCGACGGTTCCGTTGTCACCAGCGGAGGCCGCGTGCTCGGTGTCACCGCGCTCGCGCCCACCCTGCGCGAAGCCGCCGAACGCGCCTACGCTGTTTGCAATCGGATTCAATTTGCTTCAAAATACCTTCGACGCGACATCGGTGCGCGCCAGCTCAACCGCTCATGATAAAATCGTTCCTGATTCCAGCCTTTGCCTTTATTCTTACCGTGCGTGCCACATCGGCCGCCGCTCCCACCGATCTTGGCCAGGGACTGATTTATTGCCGCGTGCACGCGCTGCCCGCCGATCTGCCGGCGGCCGACACGGGGAAAGCCGCCCTCGTCCTTGACTTGCGCTACACCGCGACCGACGACACCGGTGCCACCGCGTTCACCGCCTGGCTCGGCTTCCGCACCGCCGGGCAACCGGTCTTCATCCTCGTCAACACCGGCACCGGCCCCGCGCTTTTGCACGCCCTCGCCACCCGGCCGCTGCCATCCGGCGTCGTGGCACTCGGACCGCCTTTACCCGCCTTCACGCCCGACGTGCCACTGAAAATTTCCCCCGATACCGAGCGCCGCGCCTACAACGCGCTCGATCACGGTGCCGCGATCGATTCGCTGATCGTCGAAAAAATCGACAAGCCCCGCTACGACGAGGCTTCGATGGTCAAGGAACATGTCAGCGACAGCGAGCCGGCGCCGGACGACGACGACGGCGCCGCCAAGCCTGATCCGGCGAAGGTCAAACCCGCCCCGCCACCGCAGCTGATCGATCTTGCGCTCCAACGCGCCGTCCAGCTTCACCGCGCGCTCCTCGCGCTCCACAAGATCCCCCGTGCCTGAGCAAATGAACGGTCTTTTACTTTTCGCACAAAAATCTTTCCACTAGGGAGTCGATGCCAGCGCCCGGCCATATCCTCACAATCTGCACGGCCAATATCTGCCGCAGCCCGATGGCCGAAGGTTTGCTCCGTCACGCGCTCGCCGCCCAACCCCAGGCGCTCAAATCCCTCCGGGTCGTTTCGGCCGGCGTCGCCGCGCGCGCCGGCGAGCTGGTCACGGAATTTTCCGTCCAGGCCATGAAAAAAGTCGGCATCGACATCTCCGGCCACCGCAGCCGGCCCGTCACGCAGGAACTCCTTGATGGCGCGCTCGCCGTGCTCTGCATGACCGAGACGCATCGCGCCACGATCCCGCTCATGTTCGACCCGCCGCCAAAAAACATTTTTCTCTTTCGTGAATTTCTCCCGCCAAGCGCCGAAAAGGAAATCGCCGACCCTTACGGCGGACCCTATGCGCTTTATGAACTCTGCCGCGACGAGATGGTTGAAGCCGTCCCGACGCTGATCGAGCAGTTTAAAAAACTGACCGCCAGGCCCAACGCCCGCTAAGCCGGCAACATCCGTTCAAAACCCGCTGAATTTTCTCCGCCGATAACGCGGATGAACACGGATACGGATTTGTCATCCGCGCCCATCAGCGTAATCCGCGGCAAAAAGGATTTGGTCGACCCGCTGCTCGAAAAAAAATTCTTTGCCTTGCGCCGACTTTGCGCGACGGTTGCATTTTCCCGCCATGCTTAACGCCACGCCGCTCAAGACCCTCGATCCGGAAATTTTTTCGGCCATCTCCGCCGAGCTCGCCCGCCAGCAGGGCCACGTCGAGCTCATCGCCTCGGAGAATTTCACCTATCCCGCCGTGCTCGAGGCGCAGGGCAGCGTGCTCACCAACAAATACGCCGAAGGCTACCCCGGCAAACGCTGGTACGGCGGCTGCGAGTTTGTGGACAAGGTCGAGCAACTGGCCATCGACCGCGCGAAGCAGCTCTTCGGCGCCGAGCACGCCAACGTCCAGCCGCACTCCGGCTCGCAGGCCAATTTTGCCGTTTACACGTCCGTGCTCCAGCCCGGCGACAAGCTTCTCGGCATGAACCTCAGCCATGGCGGCCACCTCACGCACGGCAATCCCGCCAATTTTTCCGGCAAGCTTTACCAATTCTGCCAATATGGCGTGCGCGAGGACAACGGCCTGATCGATTACGATGAACTGGCCGCGACCGCCGCGCGCGAAAAGCCGAAGATGATCACCGTCGGCGCCAGCGCCTATTCGCGCACCATCGACTTCGCCCGTATGGGCGAGATCGCCCGGGCCAACGGCGCGCTCCTCTTTGCCGACATCGCCCATATCGCCGGCCTCGTCGCCGCGGGCCTGCATCCCTCGCCCGTGCCGCACGCCGATTTTGTCACGACCACGACCCACAAAACCCTCCGCGGCCCGCGCGGCGGCCTCATCCTCTGCAAGACCCAGCACGCCAAGGCGCTCGATTCCGCCGTCTTCCCCGGCGGCCAGGGCGGCCCGCTGATGCATGTCATCGCCGCCAAGGCCGTGTGCTTTGCCGAATGCCTCAAACCCGAATTCAAAATCTACTCCGCGCAAATCGTCAAAAACTCCCGCGCGCTCGCCACCGCCATGGCCGACCGCGGTTACAAGATCGTTTCCGGCGGCAGCGACAACCACCTCTTCCTGGTCGATCTTCGCCCCGCGCTGCCCAAGCTCACCGCCAAAAAAGCGCAGGAGACCCTCGATCTCGCCCATATCACCTGCAACAAAAACACCGTGCCCTTCGAGACGCGCTCGCCTTTCCAGGCCTCGGGCATCCGCCTCGGCACGCCCGCCGTCACCACGCGCGGCATGATCGAGAAAGACATGGACGAAATCGCCGGCTGCATCGACCTCGTGCTCCGCGCCATCGGCACCGAACGCGAAACCGCCGCCCTCGCCGAAGCAAAAACGCGCGTCCACGTCCTCACGGGCCGCTTTCCGCTTCCGTATAAATTGTAAAAAATCCGTTGGGACACCCATCTGTGTTGATGAAAATCCTGTTCGGAGGATTTTCAGCAAAGGTTATTGCACCATGCATGTCTGGCATCATATCTCGATCGAGCTGCATGCCCTGTTGCGTTTGGCGCACAAGCACCTGCCGGCGTTTATATTGATTGGCACCGTTGGGATGTGGCGGTGGACGATGTGGCTTTCCAAGCGCATCCCGGCGATTTTTTACCGGCCAATCACAAACGCGTATGATTGCAGCGCAACCGTCGTGGTCGCAGTCTTGGGCGAAAACCCGGTTCTCTTCCGCCGGGCGATTGAGTCGTGGATCGCCAACCGCCCAAACCAGATCATTGTGGTCGTCGACCTGGCCGATACGAGCGGCGTTTGTGAGGCGGTCGCCCGTGAGTACACCCAGGTCAAAACCCTGTTTGGCTCCGTTCCCGGCAAAAGGGCCGCCCTCGCTGCCGGGGTGGACGCCAGCAGCACGGATATTGTGGTTCTGGCGGATAGCGACGTGATCTGGGAACCCGACGTCTTGAGAAAGATCAAGATGCCCTTTGCCGACCAGAAAATTGGCGGCGTTGGCACGCGGGCCTTTATGATGCCCAGCCGAGGTGAAAACCCGACGCTTTGGGAACGATTGGCCGGCGCCTACCTGGACCTTCGTTACTCGGCTGAAGTTCCAGCCACGACGCTCTTGAGCCATGCCGTCGGCTGTCTTTCGGGCCGCACGTCGGCCTATCGAACCCAGTTGCTCCAAAGTTTGCGGGAGCCGTTCCTGCATGAGACGTTCCTCGGCAAACCTTGTATAAGCGGGGACGATAAATGTTATTCCTATCTCGTATTGGAAAAGGGCTATAACACATGGTGCCAGCTCAACGCCCGCGTACACTCGACTTTCCGGCCGGATTTCACCGGCTTTGTTCAACAGCGCATACGATGGTCACGCAACAGTTTCCGGAGTGAATTACGGGCACTGGCCCAGGGCTGGATCTGGCGCTATCCTTACCTCGCGTTCGTCACCCTGGATAAGAACCTAGGTCTTTTCACCCAGCTGAACGGCCCGGTGATCTTTGTCCTGGCTGCGATCCACGGCAACCCATGGCTGATGCTGTTCCTCGTTCTCTGGTGGCATTTTAGCCGGGCGGTGAAGATTTCGAACCATCTTTTTCGCCAGCCGCGCGATTGGTTCATTTTGCCATTGTTCATCGTCACGAGCTTTTATTTGTCGCTGGTGAAGTTCTACGCCTTGTTCACGATGAATAAGCAAGGTTGGATAACGCGGTCCATGGCTTCGGCTGATGGCAAAATGCCCGTGGTTGGCGGGCCAAATTTGATGGCCGCCCCGCTTCCTCATCGGCACCAGGAAAACTAACCCGGATGCAGCATGCCGGATCTCGGGTGATGCATCTGCATTAAACGGCCTCAGGCTCAGGCTTCACGCCACGTCGCGGACGACGGCTCCTTGAGGATTGCGTGCTTGTCGGCAGGCGCCACGCGTGCTGGCATGGCGGCAGAAAGAATTGCCATGAACATCAATGCCCCCGATCAGGCCGGGGATGAAGCCGAGGTCAGCCATTCGTTATTGAAATTCGAACGCCGCACCGCACCATTGCTGCCGCGGCGGCTCTTCTACTGGCGCGCCATGGTCGGCGTCGCCATCGGCTTCGGGCTGCTTTTCACCGCGCTTTTTGCCGGCATGCTGGGTTACCACGTAACCGAGCATCTGTCGTGGATCGATGCCTTCGTTAACGCGGCCATGATTCTCGCCGGTATGGGGCCAGTCGCACCGATGGAAACCAATGCGGGCAAGCTCTTCGCCGGTTGCTATGCGCTTTTCAGCGGACTGGCCTTTATCACCATTGTCGGCGTCATCCTGGCGCCGTTCATCCATCGGATTTTCCACCGGTTTCATCTCGCGGACGATTCTCCTGGCGGAAAGGACTGAAAGGCTACCATGCCCGGGAGACTTTTCAGGATCGCCACGCTTCTTTTTCTCGCCGCTCTGGCAGCGGCGCCACTGCTGCGCGCAGACAAAACCAGTCTCAAGCCCGGCGCCGAGTTCTGGCCGCCGCGCCGGGGCGAGCGCTACCCCAACCTGACGCTCTACGACCACCGCGGCCGACTCGTCTCGCTCGCTTCGCTGCGCGGGAAAGTCATCCTCCTCGAACCCGTCGGCATGACCTGCGAAGCGTGCCAGTCTCTTTCGGGCGCCGGCAAATTTGGCTGCTTTGGCCGCCAGCCAGTCCAGGCCGGCGTCGATGCGCTGGAAGATTATTTCCCGCGCTACACCGGCGGACTTTCGCTTTCCGACCCGCGCATCGCTTACGTGCAGGTGCTCCTCTACGGGCTCGACCTGCACTCGCCTTCGCCCGCCGAGGCCAAGGCTTGGGCGCATCATTTCAAGTTCGACGAGCGGACGAACGTTTACGTCCTCGCCGGCACGCCCGACCTCATCGGGCCGGCCAGTTTCGCCATGATTCCCGGCTTTCAGCTCATCGACAAAAATTTCGTGCTCCGCGCCTGGTGGTACGGCGAAACCGGCAAGGGCGACGACCTCTGGACTAAACTTTTGCCCATGGTGCCGCAGCTTCTCGACGAGACGCAGCCCTGAAAGTTTGGAGGAACCCGCGCGGGCGTCGCGCGTCCCATCTAGGACCTGTCGCGAAATTGATTTCGCGACGGCTTCTTCGTTTGCGCCTTGGCATCTTCGCGCCGGGCGCTAAGCCTGCGCTTCAACTATGCCAGACGCCACCAACGCCAAACGCCCCCTCTCGCTCGGTGTCATTTTCCTGACGCTCTACATTGATCTGATCGGCTTCTCCATTATTTTCCCGCTCGGACCGGATTTAATCCCGTACTACCTGCGGATGGACGGCCATGCCGGCCTGCTGGGATGGCTGCTTGGGCAAACCGACGCCGTCGCGCACGCACTGGGCAAGACTCACGATTTTTCCGCCGTGCTGTTTGGCGGCGTGCTCAGCTCATTTTTTTCCATTCTTCAATTCGTCTTTGCCCCATTCTGGGGCGCGCTGTCTGACCGCCGCGGCCGTCGCCGCGTGCTGTTGATGACGATTCCTGGCACGGCCATCGGCTATTTGATTTGGTTCTGCAGCGGATCGTTTTGGCTATTCCTGCTCTCACGGGTCGTGAGCGGAGCGTTCAGCGGCAATCTTTCCGTGGCCACGGCGGCGGTGGCGGATGTGACCACCCGCCAGGAGCGATCGCGGGCGATGGGCGTCGTGGGCGCGGCTTTTGGCCTCGGTCTCGTCACCGGTCCGATGATCGGCGCACTCACGGTCCATTTTAACCTGCTCAACCATCACCCGTCGCTGGCGCGTTTCGGCATCAATCCGTTTTCGGTGCCCGCACTTATTTCATTCGCCTTGTGCCTGCTGAATTTTGTTTGGATTTTCCGGCGCTTTGGCGAAACGCTCACGCCGACGATGCGCGCCGAGGCGCGCGAACCACGGTTGCGCAACCCGCTTCAGGCCATTTTCACCTTGGAAAACGCCGCGGTGCGCCGGGCCAATCTCGTGGCCTTTGTCTATTCCGTCGCGTTCGTCGCCATGGAAACGTCCCTAACTTTTCTGGCCGCCGACCGTTTTCATTATACCGCCCGTCAAAATGGCTATCTGCTGGGTTTCCTCGGCACATGCTCCATCATCACCCAAGGCTATATTGTGCGAAAGCTGCTCAAGAACACCGAGGAGCTCCGCGTCCTAAGCACCGGGCTGGTCTCTTCCGCCATCGGTCTCCTTGCCATCGGTCTCGCCGCGCAACCTTGGATGCTTTACGCGGGACTGGTGCTGCTGGCCGTCGGTTCCGGGCTGGTCAACCCCTCCACCACCGGCCTCATCTCGCTTTACAGCGATCCCAAGGAGCAGGGCCGCATGTTGGGCATTTTCCGCTCGCTGGGCTCCCTCGCCCGCGCGGTCACTCCCATGGTCGCAGGCGCCGTTCCCTTCATCTTCAACTATTCCGTCCTCTATTCCACCGCCGCGGTTCTAGCACTCGGTGCGTTCGGATTGAGCACAACGCTGCCCGCGCCCA
>Ga0206859_1052_pt1 | contig 20132 bp, 19 predicted proteins | sample Alteio_BWOrgCont_47_FD_152882 | JGI IMG/M metagenome (GOLD analysis project Ga0206859, IMG submission 152882) | Enriched cells from forest soil in Barre Woods Harvard Forest LTER site, Petersham, Massachusetts, United States -... | ecosystem: Environmental > Terrestrial > Soil > Temperate forest >... | reverse complement strand
CTCTGAAGCTGAGTATGAACCGGATGGCGATGGATCTGCGTGTTCCTGTGACGCGGATCGCCGATATCGTTCACGAGCGGCGTGGGATTACGGCGGACACGGCACTTCGCTTCGCGCGCTACTTCCAGAATGCGCCGGTGTTTTGGATGAATCTCCAGATTCGCTATGATCTGGAGGTTGCTGAAGATGAGATCGCGGTCAAGGTTGCGCGTGATGTGCGACCTCTGGAAGTCTCGGCCAACTAGCTCTAACCGATCGCGGTCGTGCGTCTCCATCACTCCAACCTATTTCTTGCAATGTAATTCCTCCCGGTAACGGCCAGCACATTTCACACCTAACTGTCCGAACTTCCGGCGCATCAAAAGCGGGGAGTTTCAGTTCGTCTTACGTGCAAATGTGTGCGAAGACCAGGAGAACAGCGATGGCGAAGATGAAGGCAGCAGTTGCTACGAAGCCGGGAGCGGATTTTGAGATACAGGAGCGGGAGATACCGCAGCCGGGGTTTGGCGAGGTGCGGATCAAGGTGCATGCCTGTGGAATTTGTTTTAGCGACCATCTGGTGAAAGACGGGCACTGGCCCGGGCTTGCGTATCCACGCGTGCCGGGGCACGAAGTGGCTGGCGTGGTGGATGAAATCGGCGCGGGAGTAACCGAATGGAAGAAGGGCGACCGCGTGGGTGTGGGTTGGCATGGAGGGCACGACTTTGTATGCGAACCCTGCCGGCGAGGAGACTTCATCTCTTGCAAAAACGAGGCGATCACCGGTCTTACGCGAGACGGCGGATATCAGGAGTACATGCTGGCAAGGCATGAAGCGCTGGCGCGGATTCCGGATGATCTGGACGCGGCGGAGGCGGGACCGCTTCTGTGCGCGGGTATTACGACGTTTAATTCGCTGCGACACAGCGGAGCAACCATGGGAGATTTGGTTGGCGTACAAGGAGTCGGCGGGTTGGGGCATCTGGGAATCCAGTTTGCGGCAAAAGCCGGATATCGCGTAGCGGCCATCGGACGCGGTCCGGAGAATGCAGCGTTGGCGAAGAAGCTGGGAGCGTCGGTTTACATTGACACCATTGCGACAAACCCCGCGGACGAACTGCAGAAGCTTGGAGGCGCGAAAGTCATCCTGGCGACGGCGCCAAACGCGAAGTCGATTGCGGCGTTGATCGGCGGGCTTGGCGTTGGCGGGAAACTGCTGGTTGTGGGGGCGCCATTGGAGCCGATGGAAGTGTCAGTGATCTCGCTGATTATGGCTCGGCGGGATATCCAGGGATGGCCGAGCGGATCGGCAATGGATTCGGAGGATACGCTGCGATTTTCGTCACAGTCGGGCGTTCGCGCGATGATTGAAAAGTATCCGCTGGAAAAAGTGAACGAAGCGTTTGCGCGGATGGTCAGCGGGAAGGCGCAGTTTCGCGTAGTGCTGACGATGTGAGTAAAATAGCCCGGACGCACGCAAAATTTGAGGCGCGGGTCCGAGCAAAACCCAATGCTCATACGGGAAGCCACGGCAGGCGATGCGGACGCAATCTGGAAAATCCTCGAACCGGTGATTCGAGGCGGTGACACGTACACACTGCCGGCGGACATGAAGCGCGAAGACGCTTTGGCGTATTGGAACTCGCCGGGACACGAAGTATTCGTGGCGGAAGAGAATGGAGAGATCGTCGGGACGTATGTACTGCGCGCGAATCAGAAGGGCGGGGGAGCGCACGTCGCCAATTGCGGTTACATAACCGCTCCCTGGGCGAGCGGACGCGGCATCGCGCGCACCATGTGCCAACATTCGCTGGAGCATGCCAGAGCGCGGGGCTTTCGCGCGATGCAATTTAATTTTGTGGTGAGCAGCAACGAGCGCGCGGTTCGGCTATGGCAAAGCATGGGTTTTGAGATTGTAGGGCGGCTTCCAGCAGCGTTCGTGCATCCGGCGCTAGGCACCGTCGACGCACTGGTAATGTACCGGCATTTGTAGTTCGAGAAATCGAGAACGTCTCCGAAACACGACGGAAACGGCATCGCGGTAGCGACAGGCGAAGAGTGATCGGAACCCTCCGCCTGCCCGCCTTGTAAGTGTCTTCAGCCAACCAAGCGAATCGTCCAGAAATCGTCGGAGAGATTGTTGTCCGTGAGATAGGCATAGGGAATCGTGAAGTAGCCCTTCATGCCCCAGGCTGGTCCCCAGGAATTTCTGACATAAAACCGCTGGAGCGAGTCGTCGTAGCCGACAGCCACGACGGCGTGTCCGCCGATCTGCTTATCCGTGGGGGCGGGCATGGGAACGACACCGGTTTTGGTGACCTGCGGAGATTCAAAGCTGGAGTAAACCGAAAACCCGAAAACAAACGGGTAGCCGGAAGCGAGACACCCTTTCATCTGATTCAGAACCTGCGGGACGCGCTGATAAGAGGTAGCGAGGTCCTTGGAAGCGTCGGTATAGGCATTTGGCGGTGGCTTCACGGCGAACTTCGAGATGACGTAAGGCCAGTCGGTTTCCGGGCAAAAGCCGGTGGTGGAAATGCTCTTGATGCCATCGCGAATTTGCGCGCCGCTGTCGCTGGCGACGGTGCCTTCCATGACGCGTTCGTTGTAGTAGATGAAGAGGCGAGAAGGAACAAAATTGGGAATGTTCTGCTTCATTTGCTCGAACTGAATAGCGCCGGCGATGGAATTGCCGGTGCAACTACCGAGCTGGCCTTGATTGTAGACGGGCGGACATTTGGGACGCAGATCAACACTTACCGGGAGGTTTTCGCCCAGAAATCTCTGAGGTGCGGAGTAGAGAAAGTCGCGGTGATCGGGAACATCGGGTTGCCAACCGTACCTCTGAATCTTGTGGGGCCTGGGCAGTCTTGTGACAGAGGGCATACAGGAGACTCCTTTCGTAGTTGAAGCGCGCGAGGTCCGAGGCTGCTGACGATTCACCGGTGGGCGGCAAGCGGGATTTTTTCACTATGGAGAGAACCCAACTTTGCGCCCTAACTGTGCTGCGACTGCGGGCAGTAGCCGTAAAACAGACGGAGCAGCTCGCGACTGGAGAATAGTGAAAGCGAACAACGAATCGTTTCACACGAAATTACTTTTTTTGGAAGAACCGCGGAGGGCACCAAGATGGGGACCGCTTGGCGAGTCTTCCGGCGCGACGAAGGGGCCTGCGATGCGTATAATGGCGCGCTATGCCTTCGAGCACTTCCCTCCTCGGGCGAACGTTCCGGATGCTTGGGCGGGTATTTCCGCGCTGCGCCATGATTTCGCAGGCGATCGCTTTCAATCTATTTTTGGCATTTTTCCCGGCGCTGCTCATCATGGTGGGGTTCGCTACGAGCCGCATCGGCGGACGAACGAGCCTCTTTGATCTAATCAGGGACCTAACGGAATTCATGCCGCCGGGAAGCCAGAGCATTGTTTCCGAGTTTCTGGTGAAGCGCGGCCCGGAAGCGTGGAAACTGGCGCTGGTGGGATGGACGGGAACGCTGCTGGCGGGTTCGCAAGTGATGCGGCTGCTAATGGAAGGAATTCACAGAATTTACGGGGACCAGGAGCAACCGGGATTTTGGAACCGGCAACTTCGGGGATTGGCGCTGCTGCTGGTGACGATTGCGCCGCTGCTGGTAGCGGCGATACTCGGCGTTCTCGGACGGCCGATCCGGCATTGGATTTCCGACGAATTTGGAAAGCCACATATTCTGCAGGGTTGGTGGACATTTTTCTTTCCCGCGATGGCGATTGCGCTGGCTCTGGCGGCGCTGACGGTGATTTATCGAGTGGCGCGTCCGGGAGAGGAACGGATGAGGAACGTCCTGCCGGGGGCGCTGGTGGCGACGTCGCTGTGGTGGCTGGTGAACGTGCTCTTCGGAGTTTATGTGCGCCGCGTGCCGTACAGTATCGTTTACGGAGGGTTGGCGGCGGTCATCGGATTGATGGTGTGGATGCAGCTTTCGGCAGTGATTGTATTCATGGGGGCGGCGTGGAATGCGGAGCTGGCGGAAAACCGGCGGGGGGCACGCAACCATGGCTGAGCAGTTCGTGCGTGTGGAATGCTACTCCGGCTATAAGGCGGAAGAACGCCCCGTGCGGATCTTATTCACTGGGCACACATTAGCGGTCGCAGAGGTGGAGGACCGTTGGTATTCGCCGGGCGCGACGTACTTCCGCGTGCTAGCGGAGGATGGAGACCACTATGTCTTGCGGCACGACGATGCGCAGGATGTGTGGAGCTTGGCGGCGTACCGCCAACTGTCAAAAGTGACGGCTGGCAAACGCGTTGACACAAAAATTAACCAGAGCGTATAGTCATTTCGCGAGTGTGGTCCCAAGGTTCCCCCGTAGTGCCGGCCTCCCAGAGGGCCGGCGGTGCCTGCGGATGCGGATCAGAGAAGGAAAGGAATGTCCTACCTACCGCAGTTTCCGTTCGCGAGGCGCTGGAAGTGTGTTTTGCTGGTGCTCGCGGCAGCGGGTACTTCCGCTCGTGCGCAAACGCCGACTCCGCCGCCAGACGCTCCCTCCGCTACCGTAACAGTGCAAGTGCCTGCAGAGCCAGCTAAGCCGCAGGCGCCGGCTTCCAACGAGAATGCCGAAGTCTCGAGCCGCGATACGGCGCCGACCTTCAAGGTTCGCGTAAACCTGGTGCTGGTGCGGGTGGTGGTGCGCGATCAGCAGGGGCACGTGGTGCCCAATCTAAAGAAGGAAGACTTTCAGCTAACGGACAATCGCAAGCCGCAGACGATTTCGACGTTCAGCGTGGAGACACCGGAATCGCACGTAGTTGCCACCACCGTCGGCACGGACCCAAACGCCCCCGTAGATCCAGCCGTGGAGAAGGCGGTAGCTGCGCTGCCGCAGCGCTTTGTGTCTGTCGTATTCGATGATCAGCACCTCAATATGCAGGACGCGATGTTTGTGCGGAATGCGGCAGGCAAATTTTTGGATTCGGTGGCGGCTTCCGATCGAGTTGGTATTTATTCGACGTCCGGACAATTCACAGAGGAATTTACCGACGATCACGAGGCACTGCGGAAATCGCTTTTGAAGATCATCCCGCATTCGCCTACCGTGGGGATTCACGATTGTCCGGACATGAGCTATTACGAAGCGGATCTAATCCAGAACAAGAACGACCCGCAAGCATTGACTCTTGCGACGGAAGATACCGTGCAGTGTGCGTTTGGCGGCGACGAAACGCAGGCTGCCGTCGCGCGGAGCATGGCACAGGCGGAGACGAGTCTCGTTCTCGGCAGGGAAGATTCTTCGACGGAATATGCTCTACGCCATATGGAAGACGTGTTGCGCAGGCTCTCGTCGATGCCGGGGCAGCGCATCATGGTATTCGTTTCGCCGGGATTTATAACCTCGACGCTGCAACTGGAGTTCAACGAAGTAGTGGATCGCGCGACCAAGGGGAACATCGTGATCAACACGATCGACGCGCGTGGGCTATACACGCCGGATATGGGAGACATCTCCGAACCATTTACGGGTTCGCCGAAAACGGCAGGGTTCAAACTCTCCTTTCAGATAGCGGCCCAGTTGGCGCAAGAGGATGTGCTGGCGCAGCTCGCGGATGGAACGGGCGGAACTTTCTTTCACAATCGCAACGATGTGGATCAAGGTTTGCGGGAGGCAGGAGCCGCGCCGGCAATGACGTATCTCCTGGGGTTTTCACCGCAAAACTTGAAGCTGGACGGAAGCTTGCACACGCTCAAGGTTTCCTTCGCGCACAAAACCAATTATAAGATCCAGGCACGGCACGGCTACTTCGCGCCGCGGCACGTAACCGATCCGGTACAGGCGGCCAAGGAAGAGATCCAGGAAGCACTTTTCTCGCAGGACGAGATTCGCGATTTGCCCGTGGATTTGCACACTCAATTCTTCAAGACGGACAACTATCAGGCGAAGCTGGCGGTGCTCACGCATGTGGATATTAAAGGCGTGCACTTCCGTAAGGCCGATGGACGCACGCGGGACGATTTGACGGTGGCGACGGCGATCTTCGATGAGAACGGGAATTATGTGACCGGCGGAGAGAAGATCGTGGAGATGAAGCTTCTGGACCCGACGTACGACCGGCTAATGCGGTCGGGCCTCAATCTGAAGTCGAGTTTCGACGTGAAGCCGGGCACGTATCTGGTAAGACAGGTCGTGCGTGACTCGGAGGGATCGCAGCTTGCGGCGCGCAACGGCGCCGTAGTTATACCGAATTGATGGGGGAGCACATGAACACACAAAAGAATCGGGGAACAGGTCATTGGGGCTGGCTTGCTGGAATTGCGGTGGCCACATCTTGTGTATTTTTCGCGCAGCTAGCCGGGCAAACGCCGGCGGGGCAAGCGCCAGCTGCGCCAGCCCAGGAGGCTGTGCAGCAGAGCGGGCCAACCATCAAGGCGGAGTCGCGCCTCGTGCTGGTAGATGCGGTGGTGACGGACAAGAAGGGGAACTACGTTCACGACCTGACGCAGAATGATTTCAAAGTCTACGAAGACAACAAGGAACAGAGCGTGGCGAGTTTTTCGTTTGGAGCGGACACGGCCATTCAGGCGCAAGGGCAGAAGAGGTATCTCATCCTCTTTTTCGATAACTCGACGATGGCTATGCCTGACCAGATTCAAGCGCGAGATGCGGCGAAAAAATTCATCGATGCCAATGCGGGGCCAGACCGGTTGATGGCGGTGGTGGAATTCGGCGGGACCCTGCAGATCGTGCAAAATTTCACGGCAAACGCAGACCGCTTGCGCGCCGCGGTTTCCGGAGCGAAGGGGTCCGCCGTGGACCCCAATGCGCAGTCCCCCGTCGAAGTGGCCTCAGCAGGCCTCTCGCCCTCGGCCAGTCCATTTGGCGGAACATCTGGAACTTCCTCGCCATTTTCCGGGATGAGCAACGCAGAAGCAGACTTTGGAGCGAGGAGCATGTTGCTGTCCGTGCGCAGTCTGGCGAAGAATCTGCGCGGAGTTCCGGGGCGAAAGATGGTTGTGTTGTTTTCCTCGGGGTTCCCATTGACGAACGAGAGCCAGTCCGAGCTCACCGCCACGATTGACGCTTGCAACAAAGCGAATGTGGCGATTTACGCGCTCGATGCGCGCGGTTTGCTAGCCACGCCTCCTGGTGGACATTCGCAACTACTGCGGCAAGAAGATGGGAAGAGCGTGGTGGCAGAGCGGTCCGAGGGAAAGGAACTTTACGGTGGAGGACGAGTTGTGCTGGCTTCGTACTCCGGCGGTCTGTTTGAGCCGCAAAGGCCGGGCGGCGGAGGCGGCGGGACTGGCGGAACGGGCGGAGGCGGAACAGGTGGGACCGGAGGCGGTGGAACAGGCGGCCGCGGCGGAACCGGAGGCACGGGAGGAACTGGCGGAACCGGCGGCACTGGGGGAACGGGGGGCACTGGAGGAACAGGAGGCAAAGGCGGCACCGGCGGTACGGGAGGCACTGGAGGAACTGGCGGAGGAACCACAGGGCGTGCCGGCGGCGGGGTCCCCATGAATCCCAACACAAACAACCCGAATTCGGTCTACACGCAGCCGAGGACCATCGTTCCGCAATTTCCGCCTTCCGCGTCGACAAATCAGCAGATTCTTGCAGCGCTCGCGGATGGAACAGGTGGATTCACAATCTTTAACACCAACAACTTGTTGGAAGGTCTCGAGAAGATCGGGCGCGAGCAAAACGAATTTTATATTCTGGGTTATGTGCCCCAGGCTTCGGCGGAGGGAAGTTGCCACACGCTGAAAGTGAAGATGAACCACGGCGGAATGAACGTAAGGTCGCGGAGTGGGTACTGCAACACGAAGTCGGCAAACATTCTGGAAGGCACGCCAGTAGAGAAGCAGCTTGAGGCGCGGGCAACCGGTACGCAGGGCGGAACGATGCATGGCTCTTTCGAGGTACCCTATTTTTATACGGCGCCAAATGTGGCGCGGGTCAACCTGGCGATGGAAATACCTTCGAGTACGGTGCAGTTCAACAAGGACAAGGGAAAATATCACGCCAGCCTGAACGTGCTGGGCATTGCTTACAAGCCCGACGGAAGCATTGGGGCGAAGTTCAGCGACACAGTGAATCTTGATTTGGAAAAAGACGAAGTGAAGGAGTTCACCAAGCAGCCGTATTTCTACCAGAACCAGTTCGACGCCGGCGCGGGCACTTACAAGCTGACCGTCGTGGTGAGTTCGGGGAGCGACGCGTTCGGAAAATACGAGGCGCCACTGGAAATCGATGCTTACGACGGGAAGAAGTTCAGCTTGGGAGGAGTAGTGCTCTCGAACTCGATGCAAAAATTGGCGGACATTCCGACGAGCCTGGATGCCACTTTGCTCGAGGATCGCACGCCGCTGGTGGTGCAAGGGATGCAGATTAATCCGTCCCCAAGCAATCGGTTCAAAAAGACAGACAGTGTGGCAGTTTATACGGAGGTCTACGAGCCGCTGCTAACTTCGGCGAATCCGCCGGAGATTGCGGCTGGTTACGCGATCCTTGATCGGGCGAGCGGGAAAGTACTGGTTAAGACTGGTGCGGTCAAGCTGGACGGCTACATTCGAAAAGGCAGTCCGACGGTGCCCGTGGGGCTGGATATTAAAGTGAAAGACCTCGCTCCCGGGGGCTATCGCCTGGTGATGATGGCGACGGATGGAGCGGGGAACCGCGCGACGAACCGCGTCGTTGATTTCGATATTACAGAATGATGCGGCGCATGAAGGGTTGGCCGGAGATCTTCAAGGCCGCCTAAACAGCTGGCTGGCGCGACGCGCTTCCGGATTCCGCGAATAGACTTCGCAGTACGAACCAGCAATTCGCTGGGCGCTCGGAGAGCCGCCGCATAAAGTACGGGCACCAGTCGGTGCCGAAGGGGACATAGACTTGGAGAGTGTCTCCCGCGGCGCGGACCTGGGCTTGCAAGTCGCGTCGAATTCCATAGATCATCTGAAACTCGTAACGAGATTTGTCCAGCTTGAGCCTGGCGGCTTCGGCTTGGGCGTGGGCGACCATGTTCCAGTCGTGGGAAGCGATGGCGGGCAAGAATGTGCCTTGCGCGGCGCCTTCGAGGAGCATGGTTGTTAATTTCTTGTAGTTGGTGTCGACTTCGCTCTTTTTTTGGTAGGCAATATTTTTGGGCTCGCGATAGGCGCCTTTGACGAGGCGGATCTTGGGTTTGACGGGCGCGAGCCTTTGCAAGTCTTTTTCGGTGCGGTAAAGATAGGCTTGCACGGCCAGGCCGCAATTGCCGAGTTCGCGTTGCACGCTCTCAAAAATATCTAGAGTGGTGTCCGTGTAAACACTGCCTTCCATGTCCATCTCAATGGTTCGGCCCAGGGCGGCGGCGCGGGCGGCGATTTCGCGGGCCATCGAGCGGCAGAGCTCTTTGTCGATATCGAGACCGAGTTGCGTGAGCTTGATGGAAATGTCCCCAGAGAGATTCTTGGCGTGGAGCTGTTCGACCATTTGGAGATAGCTGGCGCGGACTTCGCGCGCGGCGGCTTCGCTGGTGACATTTTCACCGAGATGATTGAGGCTGACGTTGCGGCCCTGGGAGCAGAGTTCCTGGCTTGCGGTCAGCGCTTCTTCGAGGGATTCGCCGGCGACGAAACGCCGCGCGAAGCCATTTTTCATGCCGTGGTGCGCGATGCGATTCGTGACGCCGCGCTTGGTGGAAAGCCAGAAGATGAAATTGCGAATCAGCACGAACCCTCCCGGGGAAGCAGACCGAGAATAAGGGCAGCGCCGCGGGGCGTCAATACCGACAGACTTGGATCATGCGCGGCATAGGCCAATAAAGATGAGGTGGTTAGGGGCGGAACTGTACGAACGGCCAAAGTAGGGATTCGACACTGGACTTTGTGGCATGCAACTTCCTGGCAGCGGTAGGGTTATTCTAGGAAGCGACAAGTGTTTGCGAACCATTCCGCCCGGCAGGAGAGTGTCATGAGCGTGCAGCAAGGCCTCGCCTCGCAGTCGTCTTCGATTTCGACGGCCCCCCGGTCTTTTCTAGCAGCCATTCTTTCTGTGGCATGCGTGTTCTCCGTGGGTGTCGATCTGCCCTCGCTGGGGGCAATGCCCGCAGCCGCGAAAGACAAGAAACAAAAACAAGATCCCGCCCTAAAAAATCTACCGATTACAGAGTTGAGCGCCGATGAGGCGATCCTCCATGCACTGAACCGTTTGGCGTACGGCCCGCGGCCCGGCGATCTGGAACGGGTGCGCCAGATGGGGCTGGCGAAATGGATCGACCAGCAACTGAATCCCAATTCGATCGACGACAAGGCTCTGGTGGCGCGACTGGAGAGCTATCCGACGCTGAGTATGTCCTCCGCGAAGCTGATTGCAGAGTATCCGCAGCCGAAGCAGGGGGAAAAGCAGGCGGCGAAGCGCGCGCAGGCGCAGTTGGAGCAGCAGCAACAAACACGCTCGGATGCGGCCGCGGCGGTTGTCTCGAAAGATATGTTGCCGGCGCCGGCCCCTATGGAAACTGCGGCGGACGCAAATCAGGCTCCTGCGGCGCAATCCGAAGGCGGCGATGCGAATGCTCCCGCGCCAATGAAAGACAACCCGGCACAAGAGAATCCAGCAGCGCACAGTAAAGGGAAACGGGACGCGCTGGGGAGCGATCCCAATAATGTGCCGCGAGCCATCGCGGAGGACAGTAAGAGGCCGCAGCGAGTGGTGGCGGAATTGGCGATGGCGAAAGTGACGCGCGCCATCTACAGCGAGCGCCAGCTTCAGCAGGTGATGGACGATTTCTGGTTCAATCATTTGAATGTGTTTGCGGGCAAAGGTGAAGACCGCTACTACCTGACCGCCTACGAGCGCGACGTTATCCAGCCGCACACCCTCGGGAAATTCAAGGATCTTTTGACGGCTTCGGCGAAGAGCCCGGCGATGCTGTTTTACCTGGATAATTTTTTGAGCGCCGATCCGCGCGCGGCGCAGCGCGAAGCGCAGGAACGCTACGCGCGTCAGATGGCGCGCTATCGCGGCTGGGGTCCGCCGCCAGTGCCACCGTCCGAGCAAAAAAAGAAAAACGATCGCGGGCTGAATGAAAACTACGGCCGCGAATTGATGGAATTGCACACGCTGGGCGTCGACGGCGGCTACACGCAGAAGGATGTGACGGAAGTCGCGCGGTGCTTCACGGGCTGGACGATCGAGAAGCCGCGAGAGCATCCGGAATTTAAGTTTGACGACCGTTTGCACGATCCAGATCCGAAATATGTGCTCGGGAAAAAGATTCACGCCGGCGGAATGAAGGACGGCGAAGAAGTGATCGACCTGCTGGTGCATGACCCGAGCACGGCGCGTTTTATCTCGACGAAGCTGGCGCGGCGATTTGTTTCGGATACTCCGCCGCCGGCGCTGGTTGATCGCATGGCGCAAGCGTTTCAGGAAAGCGACGGCGATATTAAGACGGTGATGCACACGATGATTTATTCGCCGGAGTTCTGGTCGCGCGAAACGTATCGGGCGAAGATCAAGACGCCGTTCGAGTTGGTGGTTTCCGCGGCGCGCGCTTTGGGCACGGATGTGGATATGCCGCAGCCGCTGGTTGGCTGGGTCGGACGCATCGGCGAGCCGCTCTACCAATGCCAGCCCCCGACCGGCTACGCGGACAAAGCGGACACTTGGGTGAATACCGGCGCATTGCTCAACCGGCTCAATTATTCGCTGGCGCTGGCGGGGAACAAGATGCGCGGGTCGCGCACGGATGTGGCGGCGCTGCTTGGCGCGGAAGCGTCTGGGGATGCGAAGGGCGCACTGGAGCGAGCTGTGCAGGTTTTTCTGGGCGGGCAGGTGGCGCCGACGACTGTCGAGACGCTACAGAAACAATTGGATAGCCCGCAGGTGGTGCAGGCAAAATTGGACGATCCTGTTAGGCAGGTGGATTTGGGAGTCGTGGCGGGGTTGGTTTTGGGAGCGCCGGAGTTTCAACGGCGATAGTATTTGGAGTGCGGGAGCTCTGCTCCCGCTTTTCCGCTTTCAGGGTATAGCACGGAACAAAAAAAGCGGCAGCCAAGCTGCCGCACTCCATATTCGGAGCTTGAGAGGTTCACATGAGTCATGAATGTTGCGAAGGCGTAAGAGGGCTGAGATTTTCGCGGCGGTATTTTTTGAAGCAGGGCGGCGTGGCGATGGTTGGGTTGAGCGCGATGCCTGCGTTTTTGCAGCGCGCAGTTGCGTCGACGCCGATGACGGGCAAGAAGCAGCTTGTCGTGCTGTTTCAGCGCGGCGCGGCAGACGGTTTAAACATTGTGGTTCCCTTTGGCGAACCGAACTATTACCGGATGCGACCGAGCATTGCGATTCCACAGCCTAAGCGCGGCGGCGCCGATGCAGCCGTTGATCTGGACGGATTTTTCGGGTTGCATCCGAGCCTCGCGCCGCTGGAGCCTTTGTTCCATCAGAACCAGCTGGCGATTGTACATGCAGCGGGATCGCCCGACCCGACGCGCTCGCATTTCGACGCGCAGGATTTCATGGAGTCGGGAACACCAGGTGTGAAAGCGACCGACGACGGTTGGCTGAACCGCGCGCTGGAGATTGTGCCGGAGGAAGATGCTTCGCCGTTCCGTGCCGTTGCGATGGGGCCGAATTTGCCGCGCATGCTTCGCGGAAGCGCTCCGGCGATCGCGTTGCCGGATTTGAAGCAGTTCAAAGTGATGGCGCAGGCTCCGGGGTCCGGGCAAATGGTGGAGGGCGGATTTGAAGCGATGTACGCGCAAACCGTCGATCACGCGCTGCACGGCACTGGCGCGGAGACGTTTGAGGCCATTGATCTATTGCGCAAAGCCGATCCGGCGAAGTATCAGCCGGAAAATGGCGCGCAATATCCCACGAACAAGCTAGGGCAGAGCCTGCAACAAATCGGGCAGCTGCTGAAGGCAAACATCGGCGTGGAAGTTTTGTTCGTCGATTGCGGCGGCTGGGACAATCACGTGAATGAAGGCGGCGTACAGGGGCAGCTCTCGAATTTGCTGAAGGACTTGGGGCAAGGACTGGCGGCGTTCCATCAAGACCTGGGCGACCGCATGCAAGATATCGTCTTCGTGACGATGAGCGAGTTTGGGCGCACTGCGAAAGAGAATGGTAATCGCGGCACTGACCACGGGCACGCGAATTGCATGTTTGTTATGGGTGGCGATGTGAAGGGCGGCCGCGTCTATGGCAAGTGGCCGGGGCTGGATGATCACCAGCTAAACGAAGGGCGCGATCTGGCACTCACGACCGACTTCCGTAGCGTGATTGGCGAAATTCTGACCAAGCACATTGGCGTGAAGGATCTTGCTCCGGTATTTCCAGGGTTCGACAACAATCCGCGAAGGTTTGCAGGACTGATCAAGGCGTAGATACAAATCCGCGTGAAGCCACGATTAGCTGACGAAAATCGACGCAGGAAGACGCTGTGGTTACTTGGGGCGATCGGCGCGTTTTCTATCGTTACTTCTCTCATTATTACAGCCGCCGTCGCTTGGAGCTTTTACCCAATTCGCGCCTCCGCAAAGTGGTCCATGTGGTCGCATCGTTACAAAAGCGAAGTTCTGGCGCAGCCGGAGATGGCGAGAGAGTTGAAGCATATCGACTGGGACGGCTGGGGGTGGGCCGGACAGGACACAAATGTCTACCTGGTCTTCGATTCGACGGATTCGCTCTCGATGGCGGGAGCGAATCGTGCCTCCGGCAAGTTCAACGGCATACCATGCGAGGTTGCTCAAGTACATCAACTTGAGAGCCATTGGTACACCGTGCAGTTTTATACGAACGAGTTTTGGGGAAGGCGTAATGCGCTTGACTGTACGGGGTTTGGACGATAACTGCTGAAACATCGCCATCGGACTCAAGACCTCGGAATCTGCCGGTCACCGGGCGGGAAGTCGGTCACTCGCATCAGGCGGCTAAGTCTTGGCAAATTGGGTAGTCAGGAACTGACCCTCTGCCGGATTTCGCAGCGGGTTCAATGTACGGACACGACGTGGTTAGTGCCCATCGGTGTGAAGGGCAGCGGTACCGTCCGACCAGTGGCCTACTGGGACCAGAAAAACGGTAAGCCGCTCCTCCGGGTTCTGAAGCGCGATAATCGGCGATCCCGGCATATCCGCGCCCCAGGCTTTGGACTCGGTCTGGGGAGTGAAAAACATCAGATGCGGAAGCCAGGGTCCGCCAGCCTGGTCGCCCAAATAGCCTTGCTTTGACAACATGTAGGACATTGCGCCAGGCTCCGGCGCCGGGAGTTCCTTCTTGTCGATGGCCGCGGCGAGAGCCTCGAAGATCTGTGCTTTCGTCCGCCCCGCTATGACCAGTTCGGTCTTTTTGATCGTGCGCGGAAGGTAGGACCGTACTGCCGGAGCATTCAGGCAGAGAGGGCCGCGCAGTTTAGGATTCCAAAAGTTCGAATCGTTTATTCCGGCAGTCCACGATCGTTCTACCAGGCATACGAAACCGTTCTTTCCCTTAACGACAGTTTCATAGCCAGTCTTGGTGAGAACCAGAACTTCGGCGTCGGCGGAGATGGAGTCCGGCGCAGCGCTGCGCGCCATTTTGATTTCCTCATTGCGATCCGGCATCAGGTATTGTTCGAAGGGCGCCATGGCTGGGTAGGGCGTCTTGGCGTCCTGAGCTTTTGCAGGCCAAGGCGCGGCGAACATGGCCGCCAATGCGATGATGCGCATTGCGTTTGTTGCGAGTCTAATTCGAGTCATGGTTGCTCCCGATTTGGAGGAATGAACACCGCACCAGGGCACAGCGATATAAGATTGATATCAACGTATCACTTGCTGTGCCTCTTGGCAAGATACGTTGATATCCATATTATTTGTTTATGGCTGCCGCTCCGACTACGACCTTAAAGACCACGCACCTGATCCGCGATTGCTGTCTCTGCCTGCATGTACAGCGAACGGCACGGGCGCTGGCACGGCGTTTCGACGAGGCGCTGCGCCCCATCGGCCTGACCAACGGGCAGTTCTCGCTCATGGTTTCTCTGAACCGGCCGGAACCGCCAGGAATGAAAGCAGTGGCGTCGCTGCTGGCGATGGATCGGACTACGTTAACGGCGGCCCTCAAGCCCTTGCGGCGCCGAGGGCTGGTGCGGATCATGGCGGACCCGGCGGACCGCCGCGGGCGACGGATGACGCTCACGGCAAAAGGACGAAGAGCGCTGGCCCGCGCGGTTCCGATTTGGAAAAAGACACACGCGGCAGTCGAACGGCTTCTGCGCGAGGGCCAAGGCGATCGGCTGCGGAGCGATTTACGCGCGCTCTCATGACCATGTGCGGGCCCTTAAAATAAAAAAATCGGGAGCAGGTTCTTCCGCTGTCAAAGCAATTCTATGGCGCACTTGGTTGGGAGCCGCGGGACGTAGTTCTCTTTCGTCGGAAGATCGAGTGAGATACAAGAAACTGACGTTTCCGTAGCAGACGGAGACGGACGCGAGGGATTCAGGAGATGTCTGTGGTCGCACAAGTGGAATTGCGGGCACTTGTCCGGTAACGGCTGCCAGGACTTAGGCTATTAGTTCCGAACGGCTGGCCACTCTTCTTGAATAAAAAAAGAGGCGCGAAAGGACGATTTCCTAAGTCAGACGTACATCAAATAGTGACACCCAATACTGAAGCGATTGCAGAGTAAAACCACAAAGAATGAGCCCAATGCCGAATGCGCCTAGTCGTCGCTCCGGGAGATTGTCGGCGTAATATTCGATGTAAGGATTCACCGTAATTCCCACGCCGGTGACAATGCCTGTCACCAGGCCCACGCGAATCGCAAAAAGCCAGGCGTGGTCCAGGTGATGGATGAACGCGCTACAGATTAACGCTGTGGCTGTGTAGCCAACGGTACGTAGCACCGTTCCCCAAAACTGACGACGCGTGAGCCGTGGACGCCGAGACGCTTCATATTCGGCTGCAGGACGCATTCCGCGAGAGTAGGCAAAGATTTGGCCGGCGGTGACGAGAATGGCAAACGCAATGGCGAATCCGAAGCCCACCATCGGATAAAGTCCGGCTCCGAAAGCAAATCCTCGAACAGCGGCAAACAGTCCTTCCCAAGGCAATGAGTAATGATCCAGCCCACGAGATGCCCGGCTGAATTCAATCGACAAGGTAATACCGCTGGCCAAACCGGAAGCCAGCCCAAAGAAGAGACCCAGGCCAAGTCCATAGCCGATGCCGAAGACAACGGCGTACGTTACGGCACGGGTAAGTAGGCGCAACGGACCGTGTTGTCCACCCAACAGGTCGTAGGCCAGATAGAGACTACCCAGCACATCAAGACAGGTACCCGCGATACTGACGACCGCGACAGTGTGGTGGTCCACGCAATGATTGTAGACCTAAAATCTCGGCGACCGGCACTTGTACGGTAACCGCGTTTATCAGGGATGTGGGAGCTGGCATTCTCGTGTAGCATAGCCGTAATGAATAGATTCTGGCGCCCAGCGGCGGAGTGTTTAGTTGCCAGCCTTGCCCTGGCATCACTCACAGTTTGCTGCTCTCGACTGCATTTCAATCTCGCAACGACCAGCCTCCTCTACGTGATTGTCGTCGTGTTAATAGCCCGCGTGGGAAGCTTTGTTTCGTCCATCGTTGCCTCCATCATCGCGGCTCTGTGCCTCGCACTCCTTGCTCCCCCCGTTTACTCTTTTCAAGTTGACGATCCGCTCGATTTTGTGGCCATCGCTGCCTTCTTAGTCGCTTCGCTGACTATCGCTGGCCTTGTGGCCAGAGTGCACAAGCAGGCCGAAGCCGCGCTTTCCAGCGTTAGTTGCAAGGTGATTGAAGCAGAAGAATTAGAGCGTCACCGTATTGCGGACGAACTTCATGAAGACATTGGTCAGCGCCTGGCTTTGTTGGTGTTGGAGATCGAACGAGCCAAGACAGCCACCTCCAATTCTATGGAGATGTCCAGCAGCATGGATGCAGTATTAAAGCAAACCTTGGAGATAATGACCGATGTAAAAACCTTGGCACATGAGTTGTACTCCCCAAGACTGGAATATCTTCGTATAGATGCGGTCATGCGCAGCTTCTGCAAAGACTACGGCAAACGTAGAGGGGTGCAGATTGACTTCAGGACCGAGGGCGTACTCAGCCTCGTACCGCCAGACGTTACTCTTTGTCTCTTCCGCGTACTACAGGAAGCCCTGCACAACGCCGTCAAGTATAGCGGGACGCAGCGTATCGACGGGCGATTGTCGGGCACGTCAGATGAGATTCATCTTACGGTCAGCGATTGCGGCGTAGGCTTCAACCTCGAAACGGTAAAGAATGCCGGAGGGCTTGGCTTTAACCGGATGCAAGAGCGACTGAAACTCGTGAACGGAACGCTTTCCATCAAATCGCAACCCCGGCTGGGTACCACGATTCACGCTCGCGTCCCCGTCAGTTCGGAATGCGCTTCCATCCGCGAGGTTAGGGTAGAAGCACCTGAATCGCAGGCCGCTGCTGAAAAATCACCATAGCACTCACAACCCAGAATCGGCTCGTCACCGGGCGGTTGGTCGACTCCTGTCGTCAGATCACGCGGGTAAGTCCTGGTAAGTCGGGTCACCGGACATTGAGATTTTAGGCCGTTTCACTTGGACCGTAACCGCGTTAATCGTCCATGTGAATCGTGGCCGGGCACAAATTATCCAGGCAGATTCCGATTAGCCGAATCTTTCGGCAGCAATCGAAATCTATTCAGACTGTTGGCAGGGCCAAAATAACTCTGCTCTGCTCATGGGACGCCTGCTTGAGCTTCAAACCTTGATATTTTGGTTTATGCGGAAGAAATTGGTGGAGTCGTACTTCTGTTTGACGGCGACTAAGCGCGCCAAGTTGGGACCGAATGCCGACTTGACGACGTCGTCCGCTTCGACATCAAGCGCCGAAAGCAGGTGTGCATTCTGCGAAAACGGCCGCAGCATCTCCTCGCCAGATCGGGCCCAGTCGCGGTGCACATTTGTCTGCGTCGGATCGGTCCACTGAGCAAGAAACAATATGTCCCACGGCAGATCGCGGTGTGGGAATGCGGTGGCATCTTTCGAAACCCGGCCCGCGGCTCCGCCATAATATTCCAGCACCACAAACGAAAGCGGCGAACTCAACCGATTTGCATGCTCCACAATCGCGGAAATCGCCTCGTCCGGCAATTCCCTCTGCAGCGTGGACTTCCAGTAATTGACATTGCCATCCGGGAAGGACGGAGCCAGCAACGACTGCATCACGGGAAATGGCATAGCCTGAATACCGTCAACGATCGGTCCGCCAAACTTTCGTAGCGGTTCAAGCACGCGTTCACCCTCGGCAACGCTGCCGCAATAACACGCAATCACTCCAACCAGCGCCGAACCATCCGGCCCGTGAAGCAGAGCCGCGTACGCGGTGAGCTCGTCCGGAGCGGACGCCATAAAATCGCGGAAGTGTCGGATTACCTCAACGCCCTTTGCGCGAGGATAGAGTAGAAGCCCGCCTAAAACCGACGCCACCGGATATGCTTGGAACTCAAAAGAAGTAACAACCCCGAAATTTCCGCCCCCGCCCCGTAGCGCCCAGAACAAATCGCCATTCTCAGTAGCACTGGCCGTCAGCACTTTTCCATCGGCCGTCACAACCTGCGCAGACAACAAATTATCGATCGTCATCCCATATTTCCGGATAAGCCACCCAACTCCGCCTCCCAGCGTCAGCCCACCAATCCCCGTCTTGGGCACAATCCCGCACGGCACCGCGAGCCCGAACGCATGCGTCTCTCGATCGAGGTGACCAAGCGTTGCTCCGCCATGCACGCGAACTCTGCGCGCCTTATCGTCTACAAAAACGGCCTTCATTCGCGAAAGATCAATCACCAATCCGTTGTCACACAACGCACGACCGCCCACGTTATGTCCGCCACCACGAATCGCCGTTACCAGATTGTTCGTGCGCCCGAAATGCACCGCCGCAATCACGTCTGCAACGCCCGAGCACCGTGCGATTACCCTTGGATGCTTGCTGAAACTTGCATTCCAAATTTGACGCGCTTCGTCGTAGCCCGCGTCCGCCGGCTCAAAAATCTGCCCGGAAAAGGAAGACCTGAATGTTCTGATGTCCATAACGCCCCGAGTTGCCGGGATTGTACCCGAATTCTCTGGCAGTGTCGTTATCGGCGATTTGGCCTCGCCAGAATTCCGTTGCGGGACTTGCGATGCCTCAGCCTATTTCACAGCCCGCTAAGTTTCGTCACCGAACAAGTACCTCGGTTGACTCCAGTTTCCGATGACCGCATTGATGAGGAGCTGGCCGCGGATTCATTGGGAGTGCCCATCACCTGCCCTATAAACTGGGAGCCTTCTCGAGGATCTCAAGCTGCTCTCGCACGATAGGTAATGTAGGGTTCAGCTCTACATGTTTTCCGGAAAGAGTTTATCCCGGGAGCGCCGAGGGCCGTTCCCGGGATGTCCAGGGCTAGTCGGCGTCGGCGAAACACGCCTCGCCGGAGTAGCGGAACGTCGTACCATTCACCGTATCGGCTTCCCCGATGATGTTCAGCTCGCCCGTAGCTCCAGCAAACTTTCCCGTGCCGCCGTTGATTGTGGCTTTGTACGTGATCACCGCGAACAAGGTTTGCGAAATAGGTTGCGTTGTGGCAATCGCCGGATCAAAGAGAATGTTGTCGCCCGAGTTGGTAACCCAGTGATGCTGGATATGGAAAACCACCGTGCCCCCCGGACCGGGTGCCGGCGGCACCGTCAATGTAGCGGCGACCGCGCCACCCAGATCTCCCGTAGCCGGGCCCAAAGTGGTGTATTGATCGACCGCGCCAAAATTGGTGATGATACTGCCGCCAACGGATTTGCAGTGGCGGTCCGAATTCATATGAGGATTCTTAGGAGGCTGGGCTTTCGCCGCTGGATGCGCGCCACTGCTGGCAAACAGAGCGGAAACCAAGACCGCGACCGAAGCTAATAACGCGATGCGAGTGATTCTTCCAATCATGACGATCTCCTTTGTCAGTGTGAGAACGCCGGCTAACGCGGATCGCTTGGCCGTTCTCTTTTGCCGCTGGTCTCGCACACTCGCTCAAGTGCGAAACGAGATCAAGAACCCTCTGAGTGGTTTGTTGGTTCCTTCGGAAGTTATTGAATCTGCAAGTCTAATGGTCGCGGGTTCTTCCTGCGGAGAAGCTTCATGTAAGGTAAG
>Ga0206859_1072_pt1 | contig 20329 bp, 15 predicted proteins | sample Alteio_BWOrgCont_47_FD_152882 | JGI IMG/M metagenome (GOLD analysis project Ga0206859, IMG submission 152882) | Enriched cells from forest soil in Barre Woods Harvard Forest LTER site, Petersham, Massachusetts, United States -... | ecosystem: Environmental > Terrestrial > Soil > Temperate forest >... | reverse complement strand
GTTCCAAACAATCACTAAAGCCATTGAAGTAGCCTTTGCAGCCATTTACTACTGTTTTAATATCCATTTTTCCCTCTGTTTTGCAAAATGAAGCCCTCTGCAGCGAGCTGCGAGGTACCTCAGGGTTCGTCATGAGATTCATGCGCACCCGTTACCATTATTTCTGGCAATGAACCCGACCGGCGCACCTTTCCCGGCTTCGCCGGTCGGGTTCATTGCCAGAAAAATGGATACTGGTAAGAGATCAGATGCCAATCAATTTGCATAAGGTGAGTTCCTAAGGTCCAGTGGTCTGTGTATTAGAAAAGCGCGCGTAGAAATTGTCAACTACATTCTGCCATTGCACTGCGATACTGGCGCTCATTTGATTCATCTTCAGGGCAATCATACCTCGACGTTCGGCCATACAGCGCTTAGTATCATCCCACCATACCGCCAAAGCCATTTCTATAGGAATCCATAACAATTCAAGAGGATCGAGGATAAGCATGCGCCAGGTGTGAGTAAGATCTTCATTCAGTAGGGCTTTAGCCTTTAAAATCTCACCGACGCTGCTGCGCGCTAGGCTCCACAGCTCGATTACTATTGCTTCTATGAGATCAGAAATAGAGCTCTCAGCCAATGCCAAACCTTCTATAACTTCCTTGAGGAGCGTATAAAATGTTGTGCCGCCAGTACTCATATAGCTCTTTACTTCGGCTGCTGTACGGCAGAGTAGGGCCGCTGGCATCTTACCACCTTCATAGCAGCCAGCACATAGAGCCTCCAAAAAGTTGAGAGACTGCTGACTGCCTGAAGCCAAGTAAGAAACTAGCTCAAAAGCCAATCCACGAATGATGTCGCAAGAAATAGCTGAAGTTGTGGCAATAGCTGCCAGCGATTCAGCAGAACACTTATCTCCCTCCTTTATACCTACTCCTATATAAGAGAAGGTCTCTACTAATACACTTTTAACCAGTATGCGCAGCTCCTTGGTCGACTCATTCAAGGCTCCTGGTATCTCTACGATTGCTTTATTAGACTCATTAAGCCCCGACAACAGCCCGTCGACAGCTTCTTTCAAAAAGGCTGTTATCATCTCACCGAGAGGTTGCGACGCTGCTTTCACACCCGAGCCAAACTGATCTAAGCCGCGATCTGCCTCTTGGCAACCAACAACTACATAAGATAGAAGTTCGACCACAATTGCCCTGATAGCGCTATAGGGAAGGTGAGATAGCGCTATCATAATGGGAGGTAATTGCTTGAGAACTTGGCGAACCTGATTGTCCGCTGCCGCTATGTAACTCAACAGCTCTGCAGCAATAGCTATAACACTTTCACGTAAGGGAATACGCAACTGCTGAGCGGCATCATAAGCCTCTGCAGCCTCTTTTTTTGTTTGATATAGGCCCGACGCCATCATAGATACCGACTCTTCCATAATGCCGCGTAAGGTATCTTCAACAAGGCGAATGGTGGCATTACGTCCTGTAACTGACTCCCTTGCTCCTTTATCTATTTCGCATTGCCCTACAGAGAGATAGCTAAGAATTTCTAGACAGATAGGAGTTGCAAGCTCGCGAACTCTTTGTGCTGTCTCTTCTGCTCCTTCTGACAGAGACATTAGGCCTTTATATCCCTCTCCAGAAGCTACGCCTATATAGGATATATTTTCTGACAGTATAGGAAGAATAAAGTCACAAGCTGGGCTTATGGCGCAAGGAATGGCTGTAAGGGTATTATCTATTCCTCGATTCACCTGTTGCTGCGCTGAGCAGGCCATCTCTTCACTATCCACAAGGATGCGGATAGCTAGCTCAATTGCCGGCGCGCTAGCACAATAGACGAGCGCAGGCAACTGCTCGGCTGCCTTGACACTCTCCCTTGCCGCCGCTTGGATATAGGAGAATATTTCTTCAGAGGCAGTAGCTACGCCATTTTTTGTCCCCTTTACGACAGCTAATCCCGCCTGCCAAGCTATATAAAAAGGCAAACCCGCGTAAACACAAGCCAATACAAAAGGACTTTCCGATGGCCCCTTATTACCTCCTACGCTCATCAAATTCTCTCGGAGTTCTTCTCGTTTGTATAATTGGGGAAGGACTTCCGAATGTTTGGTATTTCTGTAGTATCCTTCTTTATTGCGGGATGTTCATCTCTACGTCTAGCCGCCACTGCTATGCAATGATTTCCCTCATAGTAGCTAATCTTCTTCGCAATATATATGTCATCGAGAATGTCATCTGCAATTCTTGTAATATATTTATTGCGAATGGAGTCTATATGGGCTTTATAAGCTGTGGGCCTTACCATACAGACAACAGAACAGGCCCAGCACTGAATCGTTTCTGCAAGGTCTTCCCACTCATTGGCAACGCGGGCACACTCTCTATCGATTTCTGAGCAGCGATTTGCATTTTCCGGGTTTTGACGTGCGGCATTGAGGTCATATTTATCCGCTTTATAGGCCAAATAGGGCAGGCGCAAAGGAAACGCCGCTGTTCTCACAATGCAGCGGACAAGGCGGATAAGCGCTGTGGGCAGCACTCCTACAGTCACCGCCATAAACAGCTTGGAGCGCACATTGCGCTCATCATTTGGGAGATAGTTTGCTGAGAAGCTAGCTTCGCACAGCTTGCGCACCGTCATAGGACACGAGCCGTTCATCATCATGTGGCTAATTAATCTATAGCCCTTTGGTGTACCGCTACCATCATTATATAAACCGTCTAACGGAAAAGCACCAACGAGCCCTGCTGCCGTCTTTATATCGTCCCATTGTTGGCGGGAATAGTTGAGTTGCATATTTGGTTCCTCCTTCAATTTGTTTGACTTATGAACATCGTATTATATAACATGTATTAATACAATACGTGATGGGCGAATTTTTTGATGTGAGTGAAATTAATTTAAAAATGATAGTTATGCCACACCTGAGCTCTAATAAGATAACAGGATAGGTAGGCTGGCAAGATTATGGTATATATAGTTTTTCTTGGAAGTCTCTGGAATCGCCTTTAACTGTCTCACAGGCAATTTTTTCGCTTTATTTCTCGGGAATAGCAGGAAGTATGCCCTTCGAAATAAATCGAAAAACTTGCTCTGTGATACATTCAAATGCGATTCCAGAGACTTCCAAGAAAGACTATAAATGGGTACTCATTTGTGTGATGACCCAAAATCTATGGAACAAAATAAATTGTGAGGATACTATGAACGCTATAAATATTTATATAAATCATTTTGTTGCTGAGATGCTAGAGAACGAGGAAACTTCTCTTGCATGTGAGATACTCCCCAGCGCTTTAGCTCTAATCTTGACAGTTAAAGTTGTTTACGACTGTTTTTTGTGCAATAGAATTGCTGCTCCACCCCCTCCCCCTCGTCTACCTAAGAACATAGTAGGAACTACGTACATTACAGATAATAACGACAAAAAAATAGAGATATTTTTTGAAAAATATAAAGATAATAATGGAAAACTATATAGAGCGGTAACTGTAAAACATAATGGAGAGGTAGAGGAATTAGGGAGAATTGTAATTAGACATATAAAACAAGGAGAGAATGGCCTTTATAATCCATCGGATATACCCTTTTTTTCCCCTCCCCAGGGGCTAACGGCAAAAGATTGGGCCTCATTTATAGCCTCGTTGGGAGAGAACGCCCAGATAAAAGATTCCAGACGCGATGACCCTCGAGAAAAAAATGACATCAACTCTATTTTTGATTCTATCTTAGTTCACTCAATATATTCGCAAAAAAATAAGATTTACCGGGGGGTGGGGACAGCTCTTATGCAACTAGCCATGGAAAAAAGTCATCTAAAAAAATGTGCAGGGCGTATTGCGTTATTTGCTGAAGGCTCTATTCTTTTTTACGATAAGCTGGGCTTTGTCTGTCAAATGGCAGAAAAACAAGGAAAGCTATCCCGAAAGCGCTGCGGAGAGCCAATCCCAGTGCGCGACAATATGTATCTGCCTCAAACAGCTATCGAGGAATGGAAGAAAAAAATTGAAGCAAAGCCAATTTTATATAAAACCGCGGCTCACATTTCCCAATCTAGGTAATCGGTCACGGGGGTATGGCGCAGCTTAAGTCGCTGATTCTGAGGAGCATATATGAATCAAAAAGCGCAGCAAATAGTAATTTTCAGCTATTTGCGAGCATTTTTGAATTTATAGATACCCTCAGAGCTGCGCCTTAAGCCGCTAGACCCCCGTGACCGGTTACCAATCTAGTGAGGATTGCTGACTTGAAGTCTATCGATCACCTTATTTACCCCCGCAACGGATGATGCTTTGCTCTCTACATTTTGCTTTTCTCCATAGCTCTCAACAGCGCCTGTCAAAGTGACAACGCCCTTATGCGCATCGATCACGATATTTTTCGCCAGCGTAGAAAGAGTATAGTCAGCAGTGAGAGCCAAGCGTACCTGCTTAGCCACTTGATAGTCGAGATCGGTATCGGTCTGGGTGCTCTGATAATAGGGGGACTGCCCATAATTGGGGGTATCGACATATGCAACAAGCTGCTGATGAGCAGCCAATGCCAGGGCAAAAGCGGCCATAAAAACGTAATACATACCTACGTACTCCTTGTTATCCAAAGTTGGCGTTATGTAATTCACCTTACGCAAGATAGGCCAAAGCCTGGTTCATCCGATAGCTGATCATCCAACAAGGCATACCTCCTGCTGTCCGAGCCTCTGTTTTGTGAGGTAGGGTTTCACTTTGATAAATGGTTCAAGATGTAGCGTAGGCTTTAGCCTGCGTCGTCTAATAGCAATTGACAAGGTTGAAGCCAGTTTATGTAGCGTAGGCTTTAGCCTGCGCTTGTTTGCACAGGTTTTAACCTGTGCCTGTTTTTGCGGGTTTTAACCTGCATACACATAAAAACTGCTGTATGGATAATCTTCCGCCTTCCTCACCAAATGTTTTGGTTAAATACCAATCATGACTATCACAAACATTGCCGAACTATAGGTTGCGGGTTAAAACCCGCAAAAACAAGCGCAGGCTAAAGCCTACGCTACATAAGGTGCGTTATGTAAGACATTTCTGTCGCACGGAAACGCCTAAGAACTGAAAAAAAGCTATGAGCAGTAGTGCGCTCATTTGCTTTAAATGGCCAGTTATAGGTGAGAAGTCCAGAGATTTTCTGAAGGGGCAGCGAAAAAAATGGCCTGCCATGGCACGATTCTTTCTCAAAAAAGAAGGCAGAAGGCGCGAAGTAACGGATAGGTAACAGCATGCATACCTCACACAAGACAATATTCCCAACTCCTGCTGCTTGTGCAAGAAAGCTGGCAGAAACACCTCTGCTGTCTGCCAAAAAGCGTGGAGATGGAGTGATTTGGGCACGCACTCCCCCTCTTCGACGATCCAGGTGGGCCTCTTAGCTCCAAAGGGAATATGTAGGGCTCTCAATAACAGCACTTGCCCATAGGAGGGCAGGGCGCGCAAACAGGAGAACAGAAGAGCCATAATGCCCACAGGTTCTGTCGCTAGCAGTGCAGTGCGGTAGAGGTTGGGGACGACTTGCTCACCAAGAACTCCTTCTAAATGCTCATGCAACCATTTGGCACAATTTTCGGACTCAATCTGGTAGACAAAGTTATCGGCGCGGCCTAGGACGATATCGCGTCGGATTCTCTCCAACAACAGTTCCCCTTCTTTGGGGGTTAAAGGAAAGCTATGATAGGCATGTTGTCGATGGGAGTAAAAAATATTTTCATCGGGATAGGCAACCGTTGCATGCAAGTTGTGGCAAAAAAATTGTAAGTTTTCCCACATCGAAGTGGAGTATTTTTTTGCGAATTTGCCAAAAGCATAAACAACATAGTGATCCGTGCCCGAGGGAATGGCCAGCTCCAAATAGCTATGGCAACCGTCATAATTTAAAGTGATGGTGCTGCGCGAAGAAGTCGCCGCAACATTCCACATAACTCCGTTGAGATGCGAGCCATAGCGCCTCTGGGCCTGCTCGATGGTCAGCAGCTCCTGTATGGGCAGCCTATTCCACCACTGCTGCTGCGTAAGGTCTACCTCGCAATGTTTCTGCTCAACAGCATCCCAGTATCCCCACAGATGGGTATTCCAATTGGTAATTCCAGCGGCAAAAAATTCTAAATCGCCCACGATGCGGTATTTGTTGCGAAAGATGGCAAAAACCTCTCCAACAGTGGGGTTCCAGTGGCCCTGCAAGGCCACCTGCTGGTTTTCGTCGAGAATATTATATTCTTTGCCCTCAAAAGGTAGAGTTACAGCTTTCCTACTCGTAGCTCTATCTCCTATCGCCTGTTTTTTGATCTGCAGCATACTACCCCCGATCTTTCCTATCCTCCCACTCATATTGCTTTCCATAAGTTTCTCATAGAGCTTTGGAAACAGGATAAAGGGCACAGGCTCATTTTTATCGCGAAAAGCCCAGATAAAAAATGCCTCGCGAAGAGGAGCACTCTTTTCGAGTAGAGCGGCAAAAAGTGGGTAACGACTTACCTCTACTAGCTTGGAATATTCTGTTTTAACGATCTGTTTGTCGACGAGAACTTCCTGTCCTTTTTTCCATTCCAAGGCCAGTGCCACAAGCTCTTTTATCGTAGATGGATCATAAGGAACAGGATTGCTGCCGCCATTGACCAATTCCAGGCGGTAGCGCAAAGCAACTATACGATGGAGCAGCTGAGCGGGCAACTCGCTCCTTTGCTTTTTGGCATGTTGTACAAATAGTTCGGAGAGATGCAAAGCCGACAAAAAATCTACAGGCTGGGAAGCTATTAGCTGCCGTCCCTCAACCAGGGGAAATAGGATAGGAATTACCTCTAACCTATCTAGCAAGGAGATGAGAGCGCGGCCTATTTTTTTTTGAGTGGAAGAAAAAAAAGTGGCAAAATAGACCCACCCCCTTCTCTTGATGAACCCCTCTATCTGCACATGCAACACAGAAAGCACCTGCTCAACGGAATTGTCCATAATTCCTCCTCTTTCCCTCTACTTTCTATAAATAACGGCCCCCACCAACCCACTATGTAATCATATCTTAGGACAGCCCTCCACACTTCGAATGGCTACATTCGAAGTGTGAAGAGCGGTTCTTATCCTCGGGGACGGCGAAGACCCCTACCTCCCCCTCCTCTCATTATACCCTATAGGGGGAATCTCTTTTGCAAAAAGCACTATTTTTTTTATTTTGGATGAGCATATCCCACCTATATTTTGAGTCTTGATGAGTATACCCTCGTTGCGTACACTCCGCTTGCCCCTGCCCCTGCCCTTGCCCGCCCATCCCCGTTCCGTTACGGGCACGGGCACGGGCACGGGCAGGGGCATAAGCACATAACCAATTCTTTATTCTTCTTGTATGTACAGCCATGGATTTCTTCGCCGCCAAAAAAAAACTTCAGGAAATCGATCAACAGCAGCTACTGCTCCACTGGCCTACCTTAAATAAAAAAGAGAGCGACAGGCTCCTAGACCAGATTGATCAACTAGATGTCGCACTGCTAAGGCATCAACAAGAGGCTCTTAAAGTACACAGCTGTGGCTCCCTGGCAGAGGCGCTTCTGCAACCAATCCCCCACTACGAACAACGCGGTAATAGGGATGACTATCGGTTGGGAAAAGAGCTCATCGCACAAGGCAAGGTCGGCGCTCTTATTCTCGCTGGTGGCCAGGGCTCCCGCCTAGGCTTTCCCCATCCCAAGGGCTGTTATCCCATTTCTGTTATTCGCAAAAAAAGTTTATTCCAACTTATTGCAGAGAAGACCCTTGCCGCCGGGAAAGAGGCTCAGCGCCCCCTGCCTGTGGCTATTCTCTGTGGTGCCCATAACCACCGCGCCATAGAGCAATTTTTCTCTTCACACGACTTCTTTGGCCTAAAGCCCACCCAGCTTTTTTTCTTTGCTCAGCAAGAGCTCCCCCTGCTCAATGCTAACGGCGACCTTTTCTTGAGCGCACCTGCAGAGATCTGTCGTGGATCCGAAGGCAATGGCACGGCTTTTTATCACTTCGTAGCAGCAAAGATTGCCGAGCAGTGGCAAAAGATGGGAATCGAATGCGTAGCGCTTACCCTCATCGACAATCCTCTTGCCGATCCTTTTGACGCTGAGCTAATAGGATTCCAGCGCCGCACAGGCTATAGTGCCATCGTCAAGGGCATTGAGCGCACGGATCCTGAAGAGAGCCTAGGCCTTCTCGCCCTACATCGCGGACGCTTATCTGTCGTGGAATATACGGAATTGCCAGAGAAAATGCGGCGCCAGCGCGTCGGCAATTTTTTGCTCTTTCGCCTTGCCAATCTGAGTCTTTTTTGCTTCGATATGCAGGCCATAGTACGGCTGGCCATGCATACCCACAAGCTGCCCTTACACGTGGCATTGAAACTTACAGAAAAGCTTAACGCGGAGGGACAAGTGGAAAGAAGTGTAGCATGGAAATGCGAGCGCTATCTCTTCGATCTACTCGCATGGGCCGATAAGACGGGCCTACTCGTCTATCCCCGCGAGGAGTGCTTTGCCCCGCTAAAAAACTCTTCAGGGCCCTATGGCCCTGAAGGAGTGCAAAGGGCTCTCCTTGCCGCCGATCGGCGGGTGATAACAAAAATAACGGGGCTTGCCCCGCCCTCTTTTCCCTTTGAACTCGCCCAAGATTTTTATTATCCTACAGAAGCGCTGTTGGCGCGCTGGTGCGGCCGCTCTATTTCCTCTTCCGGATATATACAAGCTAGCTAGCCCACATTTTGGCCACTTTCATGTTCACACCCCCTTATACATCGTGCCCGTGCCCGTGTGCGTGCCCGTGTGCGTGCCCGTGCCCGAATGTTGCTACGTCATAGTTTCTATGTTAACCAAGATGGCTCAAGTATCGACCAATTCGGGCACGGGCACGCACACGGGCACGCACACGGGCACGGGCATGCACACGGGGCACGATGTATTAAGGGGGTGTGAACAGCGAGATTGGCATCCACAGCGTCATAGAAATTACTTTATTTTGACGACATTGGGCGATTGTCTGCGACAAGTGGCAAACCAGCCGGTAGCGGCCAGGCATAATGCAGCACTCAGCGTCATCACCGCGCCGGCGCCACAGCTAGCGCATACCAGCCCACCTACAGCGGGGATGCAGCAGCCGCGCAGCCCCACCGCCACCACGTTGACGCTGGTGTATACAGAGCTATCTCCCTCTTTGGCAAAGAGTGGTCCCGACATATTCCACAGCAGCTCATTTCCCGCTTGCATAACGCCATAGCAGAAGTAGCCCAGATATAGCCAAAGAAGGTGCCATGTGGCAACCATCAAGCAAGCGGGAAAAAGGCAACCCAGAGCAGCCACTGTAGCACTAAAAAAAAAGATATCCTTCTGATGGATCCAATGGGCCCAGAGGGGTGAGGCAGCTGCAAAGCCGAGCCCTTTGCACAAAGTCAAAGCTATGGCGATTTCGGTATATGAGAGTTTAAGGGTATCGACAAAAAATACTGGCAGCGCTGGCTGAATTACCATAAGGCCCGACCCCACGGCCATGGAGCCGAGCTGAAAATATCTAAATTTGCGCTGGCGCGCAATAAGCCTCCACGCATTAGCCCATGGCTTGAGGAAAAGTTGCAATAACGTCGCAGGGCCCACTGGGGAACTGGAACAGGGCATCGCCTGAGGGGCTGCAGGGACGAGAATGCGCTTTTGAAGGCAGAAGGCCGTTAAGGCCAGCAGAGAGGCCAAAGGAAAGAGCCAGCGCCACGCCTCAAAGTAGCCGTCAAGAAGCCCTCCTAAGATAAAAGGGAGCAACCCTCCGCCCATATACCCAAAAGCTTGCGTATAGGAAAAGAGGCGCTCGCGCGACCTATTGGGAATATTGAGCTTCAGCAGCTCCATCCATGCTGGCACCGTACCTACGGCGAGCATCATATAGAGGCCAAAGGAGAAGATAAAAAACCAGGGGCTATTGGCAAAAGGAAAAAAGAAAAAGGGTAGGTAGCCCAGTAGGCGTGCCCACAGAATATTAGAGACGAGCCTGTCGCGCCGCTTGTCGATGGCAGCGCTCCAATACATGGATAAAAGGGAGACGAGGGGTTTAAGAGCGATCATCACAGCAAGCTGCCAAGGGGAGGCATGCAGTTCCTTGTAGATGATGACAGGAAGCATGTTGTAGATGGACCAGAAAGGGGTATCTACTAGGCGCGTTGTGATGTAGGCTAGGCGTGTGCTGCGAGCATAGCTATTTTCTAGGGTCGTGTTCATTAGACTTCTATTGCTGAGAAGAAGAACAGGGTTGAAGCCAGTTTATGTAGCGTAGGCTTTAGCCTGCGCTTGTTTTTGCGGGTTTTAACCCGCATCACATAACAACTGCTGTCATGGATAATCTTCCGCCTTCTTCACTAAATATTTTGGTTAAATACCAATCATGACCGTCACAAACATTTCCGAATTATAGGTTGCGGGTTAAAACCCGCAAAAACATGCACAGGTTAAAACCTGTGCAAACAAGCGCAGGCTAAAGCCTACGCTACATATATGTGAACTGTTACCTATTGCTTTCACTTTGCCAAAGGTATAGGGCGATCGTATACTCATCTACGAATTCATCGCAAACAGGACTTCTTTCGAAGGACTTCTTTCGAATTGCAAAGTATAGCATGGAGGCCTAAAATGCTCTTTAGGCACATAAACTCTATTTTTAATTATCGCGGAGCACCTTGAGTAATACGGAGCAACCTATAGAAGAAGAGTTGGACGCCCTTATCTTCGACTCGCTCAATAGCGAGCAGCCCTCAGTAGAGGGAAAGAGCGCCCCCATTCCTGCGCATATGTTTCTCTTTCCCCTATTGCGCCGCCCTTTTTTTCCCGGTATGGCGGCTCCTTTAGTCGTTGAGCCGGGCCCCTATTTCGACGCTCTGAAGCTGGCGGCTAAGTCCGAGGAAAAATGCATCGGCCTACTTCTCGCTAAGAATGAACAGATAGATATTCATAATGCTACCCTGGAAGATTTTTATCGCATAGGCGTTGTCGCCCGCATTCTCCGTATTATCCCTGTGGAGCAGGGCGGCGCTCAGGTGGTGCTCAGCATGGAAAAAAGAATGGCCGTCGAGGCCATATCTAGCGAAGTCCCGGCGCCTCTGCTGGCGCGGATTGTCGTATATGAAGACCAAGAGCCCCTTAGCAAAGAACTCAAAGCTTATGCCATCAGCATCATATCCACAATCAAAGAGCTCCTCAAACTCAATCCTCTTTTCAAAGAAGAGCTGCAAATTTTCCTCGGCCACTCCGACTTCACCGAGCCTGGTAAGCTTGCCGACTTTGCTGTGGCGCTTACGACAGCTTCGCGCGAAGAGCAGCAAGAGGTCTTAGAGACCTTCGATGTCACAGAGCGCATTGGAAGGGCGCTGCTTTTGCTCAAAAAAGAGTTAGATATTAGCCAGCTGCAAAATAGCATCAATCAAAAGATTGAGGCAGCTATGAGCAAACATCAAAAAGATTTTTTTTTGCGCGAGCAGCTCAAGACGATAAAAAAAGAGCTAGGCCTTGAGCGCGACGATAAATCCATCGACAGGGAAAAATTTGAGGCGCGCATCAAACAGCGCCAATTGCCTGCAGATGTCGCCAAAGTGGTCTCAGAAGAAATGGACAAACTTAGCGCCCTCGATATGCACTCGGCCGAATATGGCGTATGCCGAGGATACCTGGACTGGCTCACTATTATTCCTTGGGGTATCTATAGCCAGGAGAACAACAGCATCTGCCAGGCGGAAGCTATCCTTGCTGAGGATCATTATGGCCTCGATGATATTAAAGAGAGGATTCTCGAGTTTATCAGCGTAGGGAAGCTTTCTGGTGGTATTACAGGTAGCATCATCTGTTTAGTGGGCCCACCTGGCGTTGGTAAAACCAGTATCGGCAAGAGCATAGCTCGAGCACTCAACCGCAAATTTTACCGCTTCTCAGTAGGGGGAATGCACGATGAGTCGGAGATAAAAGGACATCGACGCACATATATCGGAGCAATGCCTGGCAAGCTAGTGCAAGCGCTCAAATACTGCCAGACGATGAATCCCGTTATCATGCTCGACGAGGTTGATAAGATGGGAAACAGCTTCAAAGGGGATCCAGCTTCGGCGCTTCTCGAGGTGCTCGACCCTGAACAGAATAGCGAGTTTTTAGATCACTATCTCGATGTGCGCTGCAATTTATCCCATGTTCTGTTCCTTGTTACCGCAAATATTCTCGACTCGATTGCCGAGCCTTTGAAAGATAGAATGGATATTCTCCGCCTTCCTGGCTATATTATGGAAGAAAAAATAGAGATCAGCAGACATTATCTTATTCCGCGCAACCGCAAACCTATGGGTCTAAAAGCCAAGCAGCTGGTATTCACTACAGAGGCGCTGCAAGCCATCATTAATGGCTATGCTAGAGAAGCAGGGGTGCGCAGCCTCGAGCACCAGATCAAGAAGATTTTGCGCAAGATAGCCCTCAAGCTGGTGCGCATTGCAGAGAATAAGGATAAGCAGGCGAGCATCGGGCAGCTTTCGTACCGCATTACAGAAAAAAATTTGTGGAAATACATAGGCAAGCCTCTATTCACAACCGATCGCCTCTATGAATTTTTGCCTCCAGGTGTATGCATTGGACTAGCATGGACTTCGATGGGGGGGGCTACCCTCTATGTCGAAGCTATCAAAGTGGCGGCAGAGAAGACAGAAATGAAGCTGACTGGGCAAGCTGGCGATGTGATGAAGGAGTCTTCAGCGATAGCGTGGAGTTATCTACAAAGCGCTTTTCGCAAATATGCTCCAGGGTATACCTTCTGGGAAAAGACACAGGTACATATCCACTTTCCTGAAGGAGCCACCCCTAAAGATGGCCCTTCGGCAGGCATTACCATGGTGACGGCATTGCTGTCGCTACTCATGAGCACGGGGGTAAGTGAGCGCTTGGGGATGACTGGCGAACTTACCCTGACAGGCAAGGTGCTTCCTATCGGCGGCGTTAGGGAGAAGGTGGTAGCTGCAAGGCGCTCTGGACTCCAGCAGCTTATCTTTCCCAAGAGCAATAGGCGCGATTATGAAGAGCTCCCTGAATATATGCGCATAGGGCTGACCACACATTTTGTCGAAACCTATGATGATGTATTCACCATCGCTTTCGACAAAAAGCCTTTGCCGTTATAAGAGGGTGTTTGGAAATTATAATTTCCAAACACCCTCTAAGAGGAATTTTATCGATGCAAAAAGCTAAAGGGCATTATTATTCTAAGCAAGTCGCCCCTAGTGATCTACAGGGACTTATAGAGCTATTGCGTCGGCAGGGATATAGCATAGCCACGCTAAATGGCTCGTTCGACCTATTACATGCTGGCCACCTGTATATCCTCCATGAAGCTGCCCAGCAGGCAGATAGGCTCCTGGTTGCCCTCAACAACGATGCCTCGATAAAGCGATATAAAGGCCCCCATCGCCCCATCATCTCTCTCTGCTATCGCCTACAAATGGTCGCTGCTTTGGAGTGCGTCGATTATGTCACCTGGTTCGAAGAAGATGACCCTTGTGCTCTCCTCAGCTCTATCCGCCCCGATGTCCACGTCAATGGAGCGGAATACGGCGACGACTGTATCGAAGCAGAAACGGTGCGCCGCTATGGAGGGCGACTCCATCTGGCAGCAAGAATACCCTCTCTTTCCACATCAGAAGTAGTGGCGGCAATCAGTAAGTGTGCAACAATAGGTTAAAACCTGTCTTCATAGTCCCTTATTTCATTGCATAAGCAGGAGGTTAATATGCGCCTCATCGGCATGTTACATGATATCGACCAGGCAAAGCTATTCTCCTCCTTTTTAGCGAAAGAAGGCATAGAAAATGAACTTGAGATAGAACAGAATAAAGACTGGGGTAGCGATCTTTATGGCACATGCGTATGCCGCCTTTGGATTAAAGAAGAAGATCAGCTAGGGCAGAGCACAGAGCTTTTTGCCCTTTTCCAGCAAGATCCTGCAGCGCAGCGCTTTCGCAGCGATATCGCTTTAAAACGTACCGGAAGCAGAGCTGGGTGGGTAGAGCCTTTATATGTTAAACCCCAAGAGAAGGCTGCGGCTGAAGACGGGCCTCTGGGGGCGCTGCCTCGAGGGCGTGCTAGGCCTACTGGGCGCGGGCGTTTGGTGGCTATAGGCGGTGCCCTCACTATCTATTTTATCTTAGGGTGCACGCTCCTTTTTATCATCAGCATTGCCACAGCGCCCTCAACTCCTATCACGCCCAGTAGCCCCATTCCTAGCCAATTCGTCATGGCCTCTTCCATTACCAAGCAGCTACTCTTTGACTATCCCCACGCATATGAGTTGTTCGATGAGCTCATCGCCACTTATGGTATCGATAAGTTGGAAAAACCAAGTGGGCTACCAGAAGCAGGAGTACACCTTCTCGAGCAATACAATATTACCCCCTATTGGGATGGCGTTTACCCAGCCCTTTTGGCTGTAATGAAAAAGGAGAAAGCTCCACAGAGCCTATCAGCACCGCTATTTGAGAAGATACGCCAGGGTGAAGTATGGCGGCTATTTACTCCCATACTGCTCCATGCCGATATCTTTCACCTGCTCTTCAATATGCTTTGGCTTGCTGTGCTAGGAGTGCAAATAGAACATCGCCTAGGACCTAGGCGTTATCTATTCTTTATCGCAGCTACGGCCCTTGTATCCAATGTAGCGCAGTATTTGATGAGTGGCCCTAATTTCTTGGGATTTTCGGGAGTGCTATGCGCAATGCTTTCCTTCATTTGGGTGAGGCAAGCGCGAGCGCCTTGGGAAGGATATCAGCTGCAGCGCTCTACCATCGCCGTGATCGCGCTGTTTATCATGGCTATGTTCTCCTTTCAGCTTCTCGCCTTTTTTCTTCAGATTTGGGGCTACCAATCGTTTGCTCCAGGGATAGCCAATACGGCGCACCTTAGCGGCGCAGCAATAGGAGCGCTGCTGGCCCTTGTCCCCTTATTTGCATGGCGCCGCCCCTTGTAAGAGTAACTGTTCGCACCCCCTTATACATCGTGCCCGTGTGCGCATCCTATGTGTGTGTTTTACACGAATCCTTACCGTCTACCAAGATGGCTCAAGCATCGACCAATTCGGGCACGCACACGGGCACGGGCACGGGCACGCACACGGGCACGATGTAAGGGGGGCTGAACAGTTACCTGTAAGAGTAGGAGGTCTATTATAGGAGGAGGGTGGCAGGGTTTTCTAGCTGTTTTTTGAGGTCGCGCAGAAACTCCGCCGCCGCAGCGCCATCGATGACGCGATGGTCGCAAGAGAGTATCAGTTGCATCACCTTGCCGGCTGCCAGAGAGCCCTGGCGCACTACAGGCTCATCGCAAATAGCTCCTACTGCTAAGATGGCGGCCTGAGGCGGATTGATAATAGCCTGAAATGCTGTGATGCCATACATCCCCAAGTTAGAGATGGTAAAAGAGCCCCCTTTATATTCGTGAGGCTGCAGCTTGCCGGCGCGCGCGCGCGCTGCCAGTGCTCGCAGCTCAGCGGCGATCTCTCCCACATTTTTATAATCGGCGTATCGCACAAGGGGGGTGATAAGGCCTCCTTTGATGCTTACTGCTACGCTGATATCAACGGTTTTAAAGCGTATAATGGAGCGTTTGCCGCTATGAAAGCCGCTATTGATGGTGGGATGGTGCCTTAGTACTATGGCGCAGGCTCGCACAATGCAATCATTGATCGATATTTTGAGGTCGTAGGCCTGCAGTTGCTCGCGCAGAGCGAGTAAGGGCGTAGCGTCTACCGCCTGCTGGACGTAGAAGTGGGGGATAAAGCTTTTAGCTTCTTGAAGGCGCTGTGCAATCACTTTGCGCATAGGCGATAGAGGTTCTTCATTGTAGCTGCCGCTGGCCTCTTTAGGGCGCTGACGCGGGCCAAAGGCCGCAGAGGCAAGAGGTAATGCTTTTTCTAAATCCGCGCTGACGATGCGCCCGCGCGGCCCGGATCCTATAACAGTCGATAGGTCGAGGCCTCGCTCTTTGGCGAGCTTGCGGGCAAGGGGTGAGGAGGGCATGCGTTCTGCCGCTTCGAGAGGGAATTCAAATGCATACCCCTGTAGCGGCGGCTCTGGGGCAAAGAGAGGCTCAGCGGCAGCAGGGCGCATGGCAGTGGCCTCTGTCAGCTGCTCGCGAGGGAGGGCAGGCTCTTCTCGCTTCACTTCTTGACTGGCAGCTGGAGTAGATATCGCCTTTATATATGTTGCAATATCTTCTTTTTCTTCTTCGGAAAAAATAGCTATAGCTTCACTGACAGCTGCTTCTTCTCCCTCTTTGACAAGGATAGCGCGCAGCCACCCACTGTCGAGGGCATTGTATTCTAGCGTAGCCTTATCGGTAGCCACCTCTAGTAGAAGTTCGCCCGCTTCGACGTAGTTATTTTCGCTTTTATGCCATTTGGCAATAGCACCTTTCTCCATTGTCGGTGACAACTTCGGCATGATTACAACAAAAGGCATCTCGGTAGTCCTCTAAGATAGTAGCTGGTGTATGGCGGCGAGGATGCGCGGTACTGTGGGCAGCGTTTCGGCTTCTAAAGCCTTAGAATAGGGCATAGGCGTTTCCCTTTGGCATATGCGTACTACTGGGGCATCTAAATCATCGAAGCAGTGCTCCATGATCTGCATGCCTATCTCTGCTGCAATGCCGGTGAAGATATGGCCTTCTTCGACTACAACGCATTTATGTGTCTTTTTGATAGAGGTAGCAATCGTGGCGATATCGAGGGGTTTTACTGTGCGCAAATCGATGAGCTCGGCGCGTATGCCGCGCTGCGCTAGCTCTTGTGCCGCGCATTGGCAGAGGGTGACCATACGGCTATGTGAGACGATAGTGATATCAGCTCCTTCGATGGCCACATGGGCACGGCCTAGGGGCAAAAGGTAGGGCTCCGTAGGGATTTCCATCTTATCGCCATAGGAAAGCTCCGACTCGAGAAAGAGCACGGGGTTGTTATTGCGTATCGAAGCCTTGAGGAGCCCCTTAGCGTCATAGGGGTTGCTAGGAGCGACGATGATAAGGCCTGGCAAGTTGCCGTAGATAGCTTCGACGCAGTGTGAGTGCTGGCTAGATACCTGTGCAGCTGCGCCGTTGGGCCCGCGAAAGACAATGGGAACAGAAAAACGGTTGCCAGACATATAGTACATTTTGGTCGCATTGGAGATGATCTGGTCCGCAGCGACAAAGGAAAAGTTGAAGCTCATAAATTCGACGATGGGGCGTAGACCCGTCATGGCGGCTCCGATGGCTAAGCCGGCGAAGCCTAGCTCGCAGATGGGCGTGTCGACGATGCGCTTGCTGCCCCATTTTTCGAGCATCCCTTTGGTCACCTTATAGGCGCCATTGTAAGCTCCTATCTCTTCGCCGATGGCAAATACTGTAGGGTCGCGCTCCATCTCTTCATCGATAGCTTGGCGCAGCGCCTCGCGTAGCTCCACCAGCTGCTTTCCTGACATAGCCTACCTCTTACAATCCCTAGGGTGCAAAGACATCTTCTTCTAATTCGATAGGGTCGGGCCAGGGGCTTTTTTCTGCAAAATGCATGGCTTCTATGACGATGTCGCGCTGCTGCTTATCGATCTGCTTGTAGTAGTCCATATCGATGATATGGGCATCGAGCAGCGTCTGTTGAAAAAGAAGGAGAGGGTCGCGCTCTATCGTTGTTTTAAGCTTTTCTTTGGAGCGGTATAGCCCTGGATCGGAGATGGAATGGCCGCGGAAACGCTCGGTGACGGCTTCGATGAGGACTGGGCGCGATGTTGCGAGCAGCTCTTGTTTGACGTGGGCAAAGCCCTCGTAGCAGTTGAAAAAATCTAGGCCATCGAAGGTATAGCCACGCATATTATAGCTAGGGGCAATATCTTCGGCGAGGCGCGGCACACAGACGGCCTCGGATACGGGCGTCCCCATGCCCCACTGATTATTCTCGATGACATAGATACAGGGGAGGCTCCAGAGGGAGGCGAGGTTGAGCGTTTCATGGAAAGCACCCTGGGCAACGGCGCCGTCGCCCAAAAAGCAGAGGGCTACCTCATCTTTTTTACCGCGGTATTTGAGCGAAAAAGCGGCGCCAGTAGCAATAGGCATCTGACCGGTGACGATGCCAAAGCCACCAAGCAGCCGTTCGGTATAGAAATGCATCGACCCCCCCCGCCCTTTGGCATTGCCCGTCTTGCGGCCATATAACTCTGCCATGAGATCCTTGGGAGACGCCCCCAGCAGTAGAGCTAGGGCATGGCAACGGTACGAGGTGGCGTACCAGTTGTCAGGGCCGAATACTTGGAGGGCGGCGACCTGTATAGCTTCTTGGCCGATATATGAGTGAAAAAAGCCGCCGACCTGCCCCTGCTGATAAGCCGCCTCGGCCCTGATTTCAAAGTTGCGAATGAGCAGCAGCTGCCCTAGCAATCGGCGTAGCGATTCGGGCCCCAATTGAGCCAGCGCCTGGGCGGTATTGCTGCGAAAAAAAGTCGGGGTGCTAGCTGAGGAAGAAGGGGAGTTCATACAGAAAAAGCCCTAGGTTTCTATAGTTCCGGTCAAATGAAAAGCGCGAGAAAACTTTGCGAAAGCTCCCGGGGCTTTGGCGAAGTTTTCTCTGTCTTTTCATTTGACCGGAACTGTAGCCGCATCATAGCAAAAGGTAACTTGTAAATCAAAGGCCGAAGAAGTGAATATGGCCAAATCAAACCCGCTGTGTGAAAAATTTGCGCAGTGCATTTTTATATGCCAGGTTGCTGTAGACGGTTTTTAAATGAGTTTGTAGTTCGTCTATTTCCTGATTAGGAATGATATTGTAGCGAAGCTCCCGCATCTCCTCCGGGCCCCAGAAGCCTTCTTTAAGGTTGTAGACAAGCGTCTCTACATTGCTATCGACAAGTGTTTTATCGGTGCGCAGGGTATCAGCAATAAGAGCAAAACAGTCGCGATCGAATATATCGACGCGGGGGTTATCTGACATAAGCCTTTCTGTCATTAGCTCTTCTATCTGTTCCAGAGCCTGCTCTGGTGAGAGTTCTTTGTTAATTACCCGCTCTTTTTGTGCTGCTACAACTGTAATAAAACAGTGGGTGAGAAACTCCGTATGGTTATTCAAGGTGGCTTGAACATCTTTTTTTTCTGAATATCGTTGCTTGAGATAACTCACGCACAGCGATGTGCATTCTTTTTTAAAGGCTTTTTCTAACTTCTCCAGGGAAATGGTTGCAGCTGTCTGCAGCTTTTCAAAGTTTGTCGTAGAGTGTCGAGCGATATATTTGTCGTAGCTCTCGGGATTGCGCTCTACAGATCTATTCAGAGTCTCTGTTTTTTCTGCTTCTCTTTTTCCTTTTTTGATAGTTGCTTGAGGGTGAAAATGCAGCGTGGGCCTCTTTTTTTCACCTCCTATTACGCAGAAATCGAGATTGGCAATAGAGATTTCTTTGTCTTTAGGACCCGATACAAAAGAGATATTATGACAAGCGCTGTTAAAGCGTTCTATGGCTTTATGTTGTATCATTTTACAGTTGTCATCATAAATTTTGTTTCCTGTGGCATTATATTTATTTTTATACGTTTTGCAATAAGCTTTTAATCCCTCTTGGCATTCTTGCGCTTTTTTTTTTAATTGTGCAGCTTGCCCAGGGATCCGCTGTGCTAGCTCTTCAGTCGCTGCAGCGAGCTGCTCGAGGTGGCTTTCTAACTCTGCGATGAAAGCTTTATCGGTGGTGGCTCCTGTGAGAGTACGGGTAACCGATTGAGTCAATTGAGAGCCAAAGGTTCCGGAATAGCTGTATTTCGTGTCCCGTAGCGGAGTGACTATTCCGCTGAAGACAGAAGAGAGCCATTGACTGGTGCTGCGGGTGATTTGTCGTGCGGCAAAGGTGGGCTCGATGCATAGGCCGGCATTTTCCGGCTGTCGCAACTCCCCGAAGAAGTTGAGCTCGGCGACGATATGCTGTTCGGCCTGTTCAATAGTGAGGCCTTGGGGGAATTCTTTTTGAAGAAAAGGGTAGCGTGTTGGATCAAACATAAAATCACCATATAGTATTATTTATTTCACAGACTACAATATTTATTATACACCATTTCACTGTGACGTCTATAATAAAGTGCGATTATTAATATTTTGTTGCGCCGCAAATAAATTCTGTTAAAAAATTAAACGCAAAGCCGCAAAGCCGCAAAGACCTAAAGCCACAAAGGCACTGTTCACCTTTGCTGAGAGGATTTTCGGTCAGTTAATTATTTCCTCCGTGTACTTTGTGATCTCTGTGGTAAAAATAATAAATTACCACAGAGATCACAGAGATCACAGAGAGGGGCTTTGGGTTCATCCGG
>Ga0206859_1030_pt1 | contig 20461 bp, 17 predicted proteins | sample Alteio_BWOrgCont_47_FD_152882 | JGI IMG/M metagenome (GOLD analysis project Ga0206859, IMG submission 152882) | Enriched cells from forest soil in Barre Woods Harvard Forest LTER site, Petersham, Massachusetts, United States -... | ecosystem: Environmental > Terrestrial > Soil > Temperate forest >... | reverse complement strand
CTATCGTGATATACAACAACCGGTGGCTATGTTTGCTTTTCAGGTGCCAGGTTCGGCCAATAAAACTGATCATATTTTAGATATAATAGCGTTGGCGTTAGGTTCTGGAAAAGGATCTCGTCTCTATAAAAAAATTGTGGATGAATTGCAATTGGCCACTTCATTCGATGCTTCAAATTGGAATCTTTTTGATGGCGGTCTATTTTTTATCTCGTGTGAGCCAAAAAGAATTGAAGACGTGGAGGTTATAGCTGGACATATTGCTGCTGAAATACAAGATATTATTGAGCATGGTTTGACCAAAAATGAGTTGATGCGTGCTGCAAAAAAAGTCCGTATGCATCATTATGATTTGCTTGAAGACACCGAAAAACAGGCTCACCAAATTGGTGAATATTACTTGGCTACCGGTGATGAGAATTATGTATTTACCTCACTTGAAGAACCATTAGATAATCTGCATCCACAATTAAGAAAAATATTAAAAAAATATTTTCGGCCCTCTGTTATGCATCGTGCTATGGTATTACCATTAGCCGTTCAAGATAAACCTTACTGGGCAGCATTACAAAAAGAGTCCGATGCTCAAGATAACCGGATCTTATCTGCTCGTGTTCGTACCGAACCGGTAGAACCGCCTTTTTATGCCGATAGGGTCAAACCAAGCAAGGCAGCGTTATTTGATTTTCCTAAACCCACCGTCAACTACCTGAACAATGGTATTAAAGTATTAAGTTATGCTAATCCTGCTATTGCAAAGATCGATCTCGTACTTGATCTTAAGGCAAAATCTTTTTATGAACCGGATGATCAGCAGGGTATTTATAATTTTGTAGCCAGTATGCTTACTGAAGGCACCGAAAAATATACGGCTGCGCAATTGGCTCACGAGTTGGAATCTCGTGGTATCTCGCTGAGTATTAATCCCGGCACCATCAGCATGAGTATGCTTGCCGATGATCTACCAAAGGGATTAGAGCTTCTCATGGAAGTTCTAACCAAAGCGACATTTGTTCCTGCAGAAATCGAGAAAGTCCGTGAGCAGATTTTGACTGATATAAAGAATTTTTGGGATAGTCCAACTTCATGTTCAAGTCAAATTGTTCGTGAACATATTTATAAAGGACATCCTTATAGCAAAAATGGTATTGGTGTCAAAGAAGTTATCGAGTGTATGACACGTGAAGAGTTGATAGCATTTTATAAAAAATATATATCACCTTATGGGGCAAAGCTTGCCATTGTCGGTGACATTGATTCTTATGAGCTAAAAGAGTTGCTTAATAAAACCATTGGTAGTTGGAAGGGGCCGGAGATTGAAGCGATCAAATTTCCTCCGGTGCAAGCATGTCTTACCACAGAAGTTCTTCATCCCATGGAGCGAGATCAAGTAGTACTGTGTTTTGCGCAGCCATCAATCAACAGAAAAAATCCTGATTATGATAAATTGTCTATTTTTGATCAGATCCTAGGTGGTGGCGTTTTGAATTCGATGAGCTCTCGTCTTTTTGAATTGCGTGAACAATCAGGTTTATTTTATTCAATTAACGGTACGCTCGTTGCCAGTGCTAATGAACAACCGGGCATGGTGTTCGTTAAAACATTGGTATCACTTGATCGTCTTGATGAGGCTCAAAAAGCTATTAAGCAGACCTTAAAGACTGCTGCCGATACCATTACACCGGATGAGCTTACCGAAGCTAAAAATGCTATAATTAATGCTTCAGTGCTTAATTTTGAATCTAATGCAGGGATTGCCAACGCTTTCTTGTTTGTAGATCGTTATGGATTCCCTCTTGATTATTTTGATATGAGAGAGAGAAAGCTTGAGGCTATTACCATTGCCGACGTACAGGCTGCAGTCAAGCGTGTTTTACGAGCCGATGAGCTTGCCATCTTTAAAATTGGGCGTGTACAGCCATGCGAGCAAACACAAGACAAAGGTGTAGACCTGGAGCAACTACAGGAAGATCTGCATTAATTAAGTGTTACCGATTCCTTTATGCCTCTTCAGGTCTGGTAGCAACAATATCATTTGGTCCGGCTTCTTGCACGACAATATAGTTGTCAGCACATGATATTGATGCGCCAGTGGTACGCGGATAAAAAAGACAAGCTCGATGTGTTCTGGTGCCATTGTCATGTAATTCGTATATCTCTACCTGATCGGTGATACAGCAGCCATAAGCATTCTCTTTCCTGATTGATTCAGGCTCGACATTAAAAACACTTATATTGCATGCCCGGAATCTTGCTACGACATTGATTCTATTTTTAAGTCTGTTTTCTACGGTTATTATATTATTAGAGTAAATCAGGCTTATAGAACAGATCGATAGAAATAACCCAAGACTCAATAATTTTTTAATTACCATGTTTATCCCTTTACTATATATTTATATTTAAATCGCTACTGCTTTAATTTTTTTACCGGCAAGATCATCGGTGACTCTTATTGCTACACCTTTACAGGTATAATTAGAGTTGGTAAAAGGAGGTTGATAGGTGAAAGTTGCACCCATATTAGAGCCTGTTGTTTTCTTGATCTTTAAATCGCCTAGGCAACAAGCTCCTGAGTCAACGTTTCTTTCTCTACCAGGTCCCAGTAGAGTTACAAGCGGAGCACAGATATCAGGGCGTGCTCGCTCAATAAAGATACGAATGTTCCCATCGGTTGCATTAACTATTCTTACATTGTAAGGGTGGACATTATGAAATGCTGCTAGCGTAGCTAGACCTAGCAAATAATTTTTTATATTCATAGGCTCTCTCTCCTGGTTTAATAATAATTCAGGGCTCTTTGTATTCATAATATCTTATTGATTTAAGCAAAATCAATACTTTTATTCTGTCTGAAAATTTAAAAATAGATTAGATAAAGACTTAATGATAGGATACACTTGCATAGGCATAGCATGAAGGAATAGATACATAATGCATTTGAGTGAATCGCAAATAGCCGGTTTTAAAGCAGAAATTTGGCGCTTTTACCAAGAACAAGGTCGCACCTTTGCTTGGAGAAACACGAGCAACCCCTACCATATAGTGGTCTCTGAAATAATGCTGCAACAGACACAAACCTACCGGGTTGCCCCAAAATATGAACTATTTATTATGATGTTCCCTACTTGGCAAGCTCTTGCCCAGGCTTCAACACATGATGTTTTGTCTGCTTGGCAGGGATTAGGGTATAATCGCAGAGCGCTGTCTTTACACGCGATTGCCAAGCGAGTAGTAAGCGATTTTGAAGGAGTTTTAGTTAATGATCCGCTAGTTCTGGTACAATTTCCGGGTATAGGGAAAGCAACGGCAGCCTCGATTTGCGCTTTTGCTTACAATAGACCAACCATTTTTATTGAGACTAATATTCGCGCCGTTTTCATCTATTTTTTCTTTAAAGACCAAGCAATCATTGGTGATAACCAGATTTTACCTTTGGTAACACAAACGGTTGATCAAGATAAACCTCGCCAGTGGTATTATGCTCTCATGGATTATGGCGTTATGCTCAAAAAATCATCAGTCAATCCGAGTAGAAAAAGCAGCCATTACACGAAACAATCACGATTTGAAGGCTCTGACCGTCAGATTCGAGGAGCTATCATTCGTCTATTGACGCAACAAAAATGGTTGACGAAAGAAGAGCTTATAAATTTATTATCTTTCGATAATATACGAATTGCGGCTCAGCTCGATGCATTATATAAAGAAGGTTTTATTGACCATTGTGCAGCTGATATCATTATGCTGCGTCGCTCATAGTAGAAACCTGGTGTGGACAAGAGATCCATTGTCAATACTGGTAATATTGTTACTATTATAAGAACAGCTTCACTATGCCCATTTTTGCATGATTTGGTAAGGAAAAAACAGTATGCAACGCTATGAAAGAACGGTTTCATGTGGCCGCGTCGATGCCCACTATTTAGGAAAAAAAATTAATCTTTCTGGTTGGGTCAATAAAAGACGTGATCATGGCGGTCTTATTTTTATTGACTTACGCGATCGCTCCGGCATCATGCAACTTGTTTTTAATCCTGACCTTTCTCAAGCAGCACATGATCAAGCTCATCAACTACGTTCTGAATTTGTCATTTCAGTCACCGGCACTGTTGTTGAACGATCTGCCGCTACTATTAATAATGAATTAGCAACCGGACGATTTGAATTGCAAGTTGAGTCTATAATTATTTTAAACAAAGCAAAAACCCTTCCCTTTACCCTCGATGAAGCAGCAAATGTTGACGAAGAATTACGCTTAAAATATAGATATATCGATTTGCGCAGACCTGAAATGCACCAGAAATTGGTATTGCGCAATAATGTGATATTCGCCTTGCGTGAATTCATGCATAATGAGTGTTTTTATGATATTGAAACACCAATATTGACCAAAAATACTCCTGAAGGAGCACGTGAATTTTTAGTTCCTTCACGTCTGCATCATAGAAGTTTTTACGCGTTGCCTCAATCGCCACAATTATATAAACAACTTTTAATGGCCGGTGGTATGGAACGCTATTACCAAGTTGCCCGCTGTTTTAGAGATGAGGATTTGCGCTCAGATCGTCAACCGGAATTTACCCAGCTTGATATTGAGATGTCATTTATTAAAGAAGGTGATATTCAAGATATTATTGAACGACTTATAGCTTATATATGGGAAAAAGCGCTTAATATTACCATCCCAACCCCATTTAAGCGTATGACTTATGATGAAGCATTTAATCTTTATGGGTCCGATAAACCTGATTTACGTTTTGCTTTACCTATTGTTGATATAACGACACTTTTTGCCGATACCGAGTTAAGTTTTTTACGCACTATTTTAGATAAACAGGGTAAAGTTGGAGCTCTTCATGTACCATCTAAAGATTTTACACGATCGGAGCTTGATAGTTGGGTTAATAAGGCTCAAAAATTAGAGGCTAAAGGGCTTTTGTGGATTCGCATGAAAGAGGATGGCACGATCGATTCACCCGTTGCTAAATTTTTACCTACAAATTTTGCTACTATCATTAAACAGTATATCCCTGATTTTAGTCAGGCAAGCACACTCTTTATAGTAGCCGGTAAACAGAGTCAAGCTTGGACAGTGCTTGGCCGTTTGCGTTTAGAATTGGGTAAAGAATTGGCTATGATCAATGAGCAAGAATTTAATTTTTTATGGGTTATCGATTTTCCTTTGTTTGAGCAGGATGAAACAACGAAACAGTGGAATGCAGTGCATCATCCCTTTACCTCTCCTCAAGAAGGGTGGCAGCAGCTGGAACCTTCACAGATGAAAGCGCGTGCTTATGATGTTGTTCTCAATGGTGTAGAGCTTGGTGGAGGTTCTATTCGTATACATGATGCTCAGATTCAAGATAAAGTCTTTGATCTTTTAGGTTTGAGCAAAGAACAGGCAAAAAATAAGTTCGGTTTTTTACTTGAAGCGCAGGAACTTGGATTTCCACCACACGGAGGTATAGCACTAGGTCTAGATAGACTTATTATGCTTATGTGTCATGCAACTTCGATTCGTGAGGTGATAGCTTTTCCAAAAACACAACGAGGCTATGATCCTTTAATGGCTGCACCGGCTGAAGTTTCTGCCGAACAAATAGGTGAATATGGACTTCTTTTTGCACCAAAAAAAAAGGAATAATGATTTTTCATAATTTAAGTAGATGAGTAGAGGAGCCTTAATGAAAATCACCAACGTTATTGGTCGTGAAATTTTTGATTCGCGTGGTATGCCAACTATTGAGTGTACGCTGATTCTTGAGAATGGAGTTCAGGTAAGCGCTTGCGTTCCCTCAGGGCTTTCACGTAGTTCATATGAAGCATCTGAGTTACGTGATGGCGGTCATCGGCTCATGGGTGCAGGAGTATTACGTTCAATTGAAAATCTTGAACAGATTATAGGTCCAGAGCTTATCGGTAAAACACCAGATCTAGTCGCTATGGATATTAAAATGATTGATCTGGATGGTACTCCTAATAAATCATTTCTAGGATCAAATACATTACTTGCCGCTAGCATAGCTGTTTGTAAAGCTCAAGCCTACATCAATGAGATGGAAACGTATGAACTTATTGGCTATTTATGTAATGCTGATACGGTCAGTTTGCCTTTTCCGTTATTTAATCTCATTAATGGCGGCAAACAGATACAAAATAATCTTATGATTCAAGAATTTCTCATTGTTCCGGCTGGCGCTCAAAATTTTCGACAATCGTTGGAAATAGGCGTTACTATCTTTCACTCATTAAAAAGAATATTGACGAAACTTGGCAAATCAACCATGGTAACTGATGAAGGTGGTTTTGCGCCTATTTTTGAGGATGATAGACAAGCGCTTGATTGTATAGTCAATGCAATAGAATATCTTGATGAATCATTGCAAGATAGCGTTGTTATAGGAATCAATGTTGGGGCTAGCCAATTATATGATCATGTTACTAAAACGTATCGTTGGCATGGTAAATCGATGACATCACAAGAACTGATAGGTGTTTATGCTGAATTGTTAGATACCTATCCTATTTATTCTATTGAAGACGGTATGAGTGAACTTGATTCTCACGGGTGTCAGATGATGACCAATGCACTAGGAGATTCTATACAAATTGTAGGCGATGATCTTTTTGCAACAAATATAGAGCGTATTGCTGCCGGCATTGATAATAATTTAGCCAATGCAGCCGTTATAAAACCGAACCAAATTGGTACCGTCAGTGAAACATTACAGGCTCTTAGATGGTGCAGAGAAAATGAGATTAACACTATAGTTTCTCATCGCTCTGGAGAAACCAATGATACATTTATTGTTGATTTAGCTATTGGCGCCAGTGCAGGACAAATAAAGGCTGGCGGCTGTTGCCGAGGTGAGCATATGGTGAAATATAATGCTTTGCTGCGCCTTGAAGATGAACTTATGAATGCATCGCAAGATCAATAATGAGATATGTCCTCATGTTTAAAAGGAGATTTTCATGGATCTAGTGCATCTAGAGGCATTATTAATGATAGCAATAGCTATGACAAGTGTCATACTTGGCTATTTCAATATTCTGTTGCATCAAAAAAAATATGCTCAACATATACTGTTTGACGCTGAGTCAAGAAAAGCAGAACAAAGATTACTCGATTATCCGTATCTATATTTTATTGGTGTTTTAGGGGCCGTAATATTGCTTAGCTCGATTCTGATAGCTCTAGGAGAAGGAGATTTGCAACAATTTTTATTTGGACTCTTAATAGCTCAATTTTCTATGTTTTCGGGCAGCCTTATAGGTGGCATTTTAGTTTTCCTATATGCCATAAAAAATCCTGAAAAAATTTCTGGTCAAAGCTTTTTTAACGATAAAAAATTTCTGGCCCTTCATGCACAGAATCTATACATGCCCTGCCTTGTTTTCCTAATTTTTCTCTCTATTATCGATTTTACCCCTTTTATTTTTGGAGGACTCATAGCGGCTATTGTCCTGACATTTGGGCAATTTCTTAAGCTGCTTAAAAATTGAAATAGAGTTCTCCTGGTCAAGAGATCGCATAGCCCCGCTTAACAGTAGATTAAGTCATAACCTGCTTGGTTAATGGATTGTCTGTATCAGCTAGCAATCTTTTTAATTGTTCTGCTCGATCTAATGGTACTTCCTTGTCAAGTTTTGCCATTGCTGCTGATGGAGAAGCTGCAGGCAGAAGAACGGGAGCTTCAGCCTGTTCTTTATCATTCGATTGAACACTACTAATGTTTTCAGGTACCACAACAGGATCGGGAACAATATTATTGACAGCATTTGAAACTTCATTGCGTTTTTCAAAACCATATTGCGCAAGAACTGCTTCGGTCACTTTAAATTCATCCTTTTCAAGGAATTCTCTAACCATTGCATTATCGTCACCTATAGGCTTAAAGAAGAATCGGGTAATAGGATCACGTAATCCATCAAAGAGTTCCCCTTCTTGTATATAGCGTTGCGCAATGCTCAAATGATCTAGCGTATATTCCCCAACACCGCTACGCAATCTTGGTTCAACGATAGTAGGCGAAATAAATACCGTTAAATTGGTTTTTATATTACGTGCAATACGTCGCTTGAAAAACCAACCAAGTATAGGAATTCTGCTTAAAATAGGGGTATCTCGTAACCCTTCTGCTGCATCGACACGAATGAGACCACCAAGAGCTAACACAGCACCAGTGTGAACTTCGGCTATTGTCTCAAAGTTACGCGTAATACGAGCATTGGAAGCTCCTAAAATGAATTCTGTTATATCAACAAATACTTTTAAGCTAACCGAATCAGCGGAACCAATGCGTGGAGTGATTCTCACTTTTAGATTCGCATCTTGCAGTTCATTTTTAATAATAGGTGCAACGGCACTTATCGCTTCACCTTGTAAAAGTCGTTGTTCTCCGACGAGAATTTCTGCTGTTCTGTTATTGATAGCAACTACATGAGGATGGGACAAAATTTTGCTGTGTACAAAATTTTGTAATATTTGCATGATGCCCCAGGTTTGGCCATTGGCACTATCATTGAGTGAAATCAGTGTCGAATTAGCATCGGCAATCGCTGCAAAGTTCGTGGTAGGGTTGGCTGCCGGTAATGATGGTTGCAAGAGAAGATCGGTAGCTAATGTCGACGTAGCTATACTCAATGGTGGTGTTGAATTGGCATTGTATAGAATAGGTGCCGGTGTAACATGCACCGTCTGCATACTAACGCCTCCATTAGGAAAGGGTATAGCCAATGGATTGCGCAATGAAGTACCTAATAGACGGGCATCATCGGCAGTTAAATCAACAATCAGTACTTCGATAATAACGGTACGTTGTGGTTTATCTAAATCTTCTATGAGCGGTTTGATGATCTTCCAGTCATCATTTTTTGCAGCAATAACAAGCTTATTCCCCCCGGAATATTTTACAGCACCCGTAGCGTCATTACCCTCTGATCGTAGTGGCTTGTCTGTCTTTATAATGACTCCTTCAAAAAAACGTTCAGCTCCTGCTTGTTTCTGTTCTGCAACCGATTGTCCGGTACCTTGATAACGTGAAGATTTGACAATATTTTCAAGTACCGGAGCAAATTCGGCAGCATCAAGATATTGGAGTTGGTAGACATGTAAAATAGATTTGCCAGATTCGGGTTGCGTATCAATGTAATCTTGAATAAATTTTTTAACTTTCATAACTGCTTGTTCGCGACCCAGTATAAAAATAATATTGGTACGCGGTTCGGCAATGACTCGTACTTGTCGTGAAAAATAACTTGCATCATCGGTAAATCTTTTGTCTCGTCCATAGCGTTGAGCTTCTCGATCTGTCTTGAAAAGATCGCCTTCAAAAAGTTGTGCTACAATTTCAGCATTAACATAATGTAATTTTAATGGTTCAAATTTTTCACGAAAGGTAGTTTGATCTAAAGCCCCAAGTGCTTTCATGGCGGACTTGATATTGTTTGCCTTGTCAATGAGTAAAATACCGTTCGTTTTCAAATCTGTTTTATAGGTTCCTGTATCCGAGAGAAAACCGTGCAAAATAGCATCAAGCTCACTGTTTGGTTCTTCTGATATTTTAATATTAGCAAGATAGTATAAATAACGAATATGTTGATCTGTATCAGGTAATTGATCTTCTGGTACGTTTATATATAAAGGAACCGGCTCTTTTATTATTGTTTTGCTATTTTTCACAATAGCATACATAGATCCACGCAATACAATACCATAACCGGCTGCATCTAAAATCACTTGTAACATATCCCAGGCGGCAGAGATGCTCAAAGGGGTCTCTAGATTAAGTGTGACTTTTGAAGTAATAGCATCGGCGCCAGCAGGCAATATAATATTGCTTCCTCGTGCACGAGCGACCAAGCCGATAATATCAACTAATGGCTCTTCTTTAAATGAAAAGGCAAGCGTCTGATCGGTGGATATATTTTTTTGGCGAGGGACAGGCATGACGGTAGCAGGCTGATGAGTATAATTATCAGCATCATTGATGCCATAATTTTGAAAAAATAGACTTGTTATTAATGCCAATACAATCAAATGATTGTATACCTTTATATATTTCATAGGCTTTGCCCGTTTTATCCAGGTATTGTAATTCGTGGTTCAAGGGTTGCTACCGAAAGCATAACATCTATAGTTTGCGGTTGTCGTGATGATCGTGTAATTTCAAGCTCTTTCATATATATTCGCTCATTTTGCTCAAGTTCACGTAATAATTCACACACTTCTTTCATATTCATACCGGTAAGTTTAATATTACGTGTACTCTCACGGTAACCATTTTCTAGATCTACTTGAAAATGCTCGCCTATAGTGGTTTTATCTGATAGATGTAATTTTTTTAGTACTGTTTCAAGATAACCGCTTATGGTAAAATTTTCATCTTTGGCAAGCATAGCATCCACTTCTTGACGCTGTTTTTTCACCCGTTGAGCGCTGGTAAGAATAATCTTAATGCGTTCTCGTTGTTCATTAATATCGTTCAAGCGAGCAGTACTTTGTTCAATATATGAATAACGTATGTATCCTACTAATAGAATTATGACTAGAATTCCTACCAATACCCCGCCCATAAAGCGATAGAGATGTTGGCGGTCTAGACCAGTAATATATGTTTGTATAGATTCTACCCATTTCACTGTTTTCATTCCTTATTCAGCATTTGCTAATTTTATTTTCATAGCTTTAAAGGTAGGATCTTCTTGACGCTCTACGGAAACAAAGAGTTTAGATTGTCGAAGCTCCTTTTCAAGCGTTTTGAGAGCATCTCGATCTTTTACCTGCGCATCGAGGGTCATTATGCCATCGGCAATAGTAAGTTTATTAATAGTAAAGCCGAGCCCTTTTTTATCTATTCTACTGGTTAACTCAAGTAGATATTTTAAAAATGAGGTTCGTGCAGGATTTGCAAAAGAAAACCATAATTTCTCTTCATTTTTAATTAAAGCTTCTTGTTCATCAACAAGATCTTCTAAGCTGCCTTGATCATTAAATTTTTCTGAAGCCTGATTTTGTACTAATCCATTGGACGCTTCTTTTAATTCCGCACGAGCTTCATGATCAGATGCTGTTATCTCGTGATGCAATGATCTTACCTTAATAATAGTCTCACCAATAAGTATCCCAAAGATAAGCAGTAGTAGAGTGCAGGCAGTAAAAAACTGTTTAGTAAATGCTGTTGTTTCAATAGTATTGGTAAACTCTTTTTTAAGCAATGAGCATTCAACCGTAGGTGGTAGTGGTAATGCGGTACTTAGACTCATAACCATAGAGCGCGAGACACCCGTTTTTGATGCTATGATTATGCCACAATCATGCATAGCGGCATCTATATCCCATAATTCGACCGACTGTTTTAAAAATTTTGTCACAAATGAGGTTAGCCCCTTTAAAGAGGATCCTCCTCCAAACAACAGAAGCTTGCAAGAGCTATTTGAGCCGGCTTGGACAACAAAAGATTGGATAGTAAAAGTAACTTCTCGCCAAAATGATTCCAATGCTTGTGTTAGCGCTTTATTATAATGAGGATCATTTTCTTGTTCCAGGCCATACCTTATGATAGTTTCCATTGCTTGAGATAAAGGTATATGCATAGCATCACTGACGTTTTTGGCAAGATACATAATACCTTTTGGTAGTGAACGAATAAGGCGAAGCTTTCCATCAAGTACATAAGATAAAGTAGTTGTATAGGATCCTATATCAATTAAGACAACGGCACCAGGTTGAGTGCTATAACCGATCGATTTGGCATACAAGCTGTAAAGAGAAAAGGCATCTATGCAGATGACATCAGGCATCAGCCCTGCTGCTTGAAAGAGTTCTATATGTTGAGCTATGTATTGTTTATGGACTGCTGCGACCAATATATCTGAACTTTTTTCTTCAAGATTTTCAGAGATGATAACAAAATCAATAATCGCGTCATCAAGAGGGAATGGTAACAACGGTTCAATTTCAAAATCGATCGTCATAGCAATTTGTTGTCTGCCTACAAACGGTAAACGTAATTCTTTAAAAATGGCTGCAGAGCTTGCAAACGCTGTTCTAATTTCATAAGGAGCATTACATTGCTGAGCTATTTTTTTCAGCAGAGTGCCTACATTTTCAATATATTCAGACCCGTTATCGAGTTCGATTTTTTCAGTAATTGTTTTTTCAATGGTAATAGAACGTCTACTAAGGAGGATTTGTGTAGCAGTAATATGAGTTTTGCCTATATCAAACCCCACAATACGCTTATTAAAAAAATAATAACCCCCTAATTGTTCAGGGAAAAAAAGATCACGTATCATTGAAGTTCTCCTGGCGGTAGTGGTCGTGTAGGTCTGCCAGCATTATTTTTTTGTTCTGTAGCTATTTGTCTTTGTTCAATAGCCTCCATCAAATGAGGTACTACTGGTTCGCCGGATGCTATTATTTTTTCGTCAAATGATGCAGCGGTATCAGGTGGTGTTGTATTGGGCGGTTGTTTACCGTTCGGTCTTTTTTTGCGTCGTTTATTTTGTTTATCTTGTTTATTTTCAGCCAATACTTTATTGCTTCGATCAAATAAGAGGTTATCTATAGCATCTTCCGAGCTATGCTTCTTTTCATTAAAGAAGAAACGTTGTACCGGGTCTAGCTGTTCATATGCTTTATTAACTACATCTCGATCTGCAATATAATCATCCACCCGTTTTTGAGTAAAATCGGTCATGTGTACTGAATGGTCTGGCTTGATAATACGTGATGATATGAGAATTAATAAGTTGTCTTTTGTTTGAGTTTTAAGTTTATTTTTGAATAGCCATCCAATAATAGGTATATTGCCAAGCAATGGAACTTTACTGGTTGATTGGTTGATCGTATTTTTTACCAGCCCGCCAAGCGCTAAAACTTCTCGATCAGCTACGATTGCCCATGTTTTTATATTCTTCTTATTTTGTGTGGCACTTGCCAAATCAACTTGATCTACAAAGCTATCAACATGAATATCCAGATCGAGGACAATCATGCCATCGGAGTTTATTTGTGGTGTAATGGCCACTGACAATACAGCTTGATCGTTAGTGAATGAATTAATATTGGCATTAGCTCCAGAAACAATACCAGATACTACACGCCGTAATTGACCAATCGATACTTTTGCCGGTTGTTTATTAGTTGCTACTAAAAATGGATTGGCTACAATTTCTGCATTGGTAATGGTTTGCAACACATTAAAAATACCCCATACACCAAATTTGTCAGCGCCTAGGGTGACCAGGGTATTACCGGCAAAGGCACCGGTAGCCAGCGTAATTAAGTTGCCCAATAGGCGATTGACACCGGTACCATTGTTGTCAACAACAATACCTGAACCGGTGACACTTGCCATTTTTGAGCCGGATGTTTGAAATTTAACATTGTCGCCCAAAAGACCATTGACACCTGGTTGTGCGCTACGTATTTGTGTACCTAAGTTTCTGGTGTCCCCGAGAGTAACGGAAATAATAAGCACATCGATAGCAACTTGTGGTTGTGGTTCATCGAGCATTTCTATAATTTCACGTGCTTTCATATAATCTTCTTCATCACCCCGAATAATGAGCCGATTAGTGGCCAGTTCTGGTGTAAAGGACATATTTTTCATATATTTATCACCATCACGTATACCACCGGCTTTACCTGCAGGAGTATCTTTGCCAAACTGAACCAGGTCATTCATGATAGCAGCGATGGTATTGGCATCAGCATATTTAAGTGTATAAGTTCTGAGCGGAGAATAAGGTTTGCCAATCTCTGTATCAACGTAGGTTGCAATAAAATGTTCTATCTTCTTAATTGCATCTTGTGCGCCTAATAAAATCAATGAATTAGTACGAGGTTCGGCAATAAGACGCACATTTTCAGGGAAATAGGTTGATGTGGGCTGTTTACGGGCAGGAAACAGTCGACCTGGAGCGTTTTTGTCATCTGTCTTAGTGAGTGTGTCATAGAAACTTTTTACATCGCTAGCATTTGCTCGTTGAAGCTTGAGTACCGACATTGACTGAGGAAGGGCTACTCGATCAAGCTCTGTAATAATATTCATAAGGCTTTTAATATTATATGCCTTGTCCGTTAACACAAATGCATTCATTTCTTGTAACGTAATCAAAGCAGAGGCTGGACTGCGCAGTTCATTAATAATCGATTCAAGGGTTTTAACCGACAGGTTTTGTACAAAATATAAATAGCGAACAATCTGATCACTGTCTGGTAATAGATCAGGTTTTACCCCTATAAACGTGGGTAAAGCGGCTTTACGTGCAGCATCAGTTTTTACAATGCGAAAGGTAGAATGGTCTGATTGCGGGACCAGGGCAAGACCTGCAACATCTAAAAAAGTCTGAAACAGACTCCATGCCTGTTTCTTTGATAATGGTTTTTCTGTTCTGAATGATATTTTGTTACCGGTCACTGCTTTACCGTTTTGCGGCAATGGGTTAATGGCATCATCAGGGATAAAAGTGACTCCATAGAGCAAGGATACTTGTTGTACAAGATTTTGTAGGTCAGCATCTTCGAATTGGAATTCAATAACATCCTGTTGATCTAATGATTCGGTAGGGTGTACTATTGTTTTTTCTTCAACCACAAAGCCAGGACCCTTGTTGATCACTTGTTCAGTAACTTCTTGGATAGGCTCTGCCGGCTTTGTTTCTTTTTCTTCATCCCCTAAATCATCATAGTCATCATCTTCTCCGTCATTGAGAGGAACTGTTTGTGCGACAAGCGGAGTAGGTGCTGGCAAGACTGGACTATCGCTTTCTGAGATATCTGACGATATAGGCTCTGGCGGTTTTGGGGCTTCATTATTGTCTAATTTGCCGGCAATAGGAAATTTTTCAGAAGAGATCTGAGATTCCTCTAATTGAGCAGGCATGGCTGCTACATCTTCGTTAAAAGTTTCTAAGGTAGTGTTGGATGAAGGTTCTGGTGGTGTAGTGGCTATAACGGCATCGGCCTCAACTAAATAGGAGAGCGATTTGCTACGACGTTTTTGAGCCAGTCGCGTGGTGACATCTGTCGCTTGCATTACAGCTTCATGCCCCACTAAAATGCTACACAGAGATAATATATAAATATTTTTTATAGTTTTCATGCATGCTTACCCACCAAAATGTGAATGTTCTAACTCTGACCCTGGGTCAGCTTGCATCATATGCGTACGGTCACGACGACGAATTTCGTCAATTGTTGGAGCAAATTCATGATGTTCTTTCAATAGTTTAATTTGTTGATCAGTCGGATGCTTTTGTACGGTTGATGATTCATTAGATGATACTTGCGTAGTATCGCCAGTTTTTCTAAACAGTTCAAGTTTATAGGTGATAACAATTTCATGATTATCACGTATCAGCTTTACCGTTATAGAATCGGTTGAACCAGCAACGATCTCTTTATAGAGCTCAAACCTGTTTGCTGTATCATCCATTGGAATATCATTAATTGCTATAATAATATCTTTATCCTGTAATCCAAGAGCTTGCCCTAAAGACATATTTGGTGCGCGTCCAATGCGCAACCCAACACTGATACCATTATTATATACGGTGGTGATATCTAACAAATCAATAAATGCTGCCAAACTTAAAACACGTTTTGTAAATTCGTTTGGACTAATCTTATACTCATTGACCCCTCTTTTTTGAATAACATCATTCCATCCTTCAATCAAGCTATAGGCAGGGTCAAGTTTGGCATCATTTTCACGTAAATAGATAACTTCTTGTTGCCCATTTGAACGCAAAAGAACTATTTTGTTATTAAATATTTTGAGCAGTTGCGCATCTTCCATACTATCACCAACGCGATAGGTGGTTTCTCGATTAGTTTTTTTATCAGTAATAATGGCACTGTTGAGTGCTTGATCATTCCCTACAATTATAATTCCCTTGAGGACAATAGAAAGCGGTTCTAAAAATTGTGGTTTTGGCCAGTTTAATGGTTGCGCCATTTTGGGGCTAGGTGGCGTTGGAAGATTTGGAATATCTTGTGTTTGTTCAGGCATGGCGATTTCATGAGAGTAAGTACCGAACAGATCATCTTCATAAATTTTACGAATGTTCACTTCAGACACTTTAGGTCGTGCAGGTTTTGTATAAGGTACAGGCTCAATATCTTCTCGCTCAGGTAAAGCCTGTTGAGCAACTATAATATAGGCCAGCACAATAATTAATAAAATAAGTAATGTACTGTTAAGAATCCATAACGGGTGTCGCATTAAGCATTCCTTTTCTGCAAATCAACTTAAACACGATACCTTTATGGGTAAACTATTGTCAAGTCAAACATCTTTATTTTATATAAAAAAAGCGCGCTATAATACTATTTTCTTCTAATTTCCTATAATTTAGGGAGATGGCACGGCTCCCAAAATTACTCGTATGAGCTCATCGGAGGTTATTTCTTCTGCTTGTGCTTGATAGGTTAATGTTATCCTATGACGCAAGATAGCAGGGCAGACAGCTTTAATATCATCTGGGGTTACAAAGTGGCGTCTTTTTAGAAAAGCATATGCCTTTGAAGCTTGGCAAAGTGCCAATGTTGCTCGTGGAGAAACCCCATAACGAATAAATTTTTCTATATGAGACAGTCCAAATAAAGATGGCTTACGGGTTGCAAAAACAATATTAACAATATAATCCACAATTTTTTCGTCCATATAGGTGTCTTTGACTAATTGCTGTGCAAAGAAAATATCATCTTTGATGAGAACGCATGAAAGATCATTACTATTATTTTTTCTGCGTACAATTTCCCGTTCTTGCTCGATAGTGGGATAATCAATCAAGAGCTTAAACATAAATCTATCTACCTGTGCCTCAGGAAGACGGTAAGTACCTTCTTGCTCTAAAGGGTTTTGTGTTGCAAAGACAAAAAAAGGCTCTTCGAGCTTAAAAGTGGTTGAACCTATAGTAACTTGATGCTCTTGCATAGCTTCGAGCAAAGCTGATTGAACTTTTGCAGGAGCTCGATTAATCTCATCGGCAAGAATAATATTGGCGAAAATAGGGCCTTTTTTTGTTTCAAAATCATTAATCTTTTGATTGAAAATCAAGGTGCCAATAAGATCTGCCGGCAAAAGATCGGGTGTGAATTGAATGCGACTATAGGTAAGACCAAGAACACGCGTGATTGCTTTAATAATACTGGTTTTTGCAACCCCAGGAACTCCTTCAAGCAGGATGTGCCCATTACTTAAGATTGCTATTGCTATAGAAGTAATAATCTCTTCTTGTCCAATGATAATCTTGGAGACCTCTGTTTGTAGCGCTCTAAACCGGTCACTTTCATCACGAATTTTATGAAGCATAGATTCAGTATGTACAGTTGATTCAATCATAGAATTATCCCTAGAAAATGGTCAAATTACTGATCTCTTCTAAATAAGAGCTCTATTTTTTTTGCTTGTTGCACAGCTATAAATTATAGCGCACACTAAGACACAGTTTTATACTAACAATTGTAGATACTTCTTACAAACGGTTTATAGTATATAAAATATATATTGTTGCTATGGAGCATATACATGATTATCTCGGGTAGAGAAATTCGTAGATTATTAGGTAAAGACATTGTTATAGAGCCTTATAATCCATTACAGGTTGGGCCTAATAGTTATAATCTGCGTTTGCACAATGAGCTATTGGTCTACAATGAGCCCATACTTGATATGAAAAAAGAGCATAGTATGCGATCTATTATGATACCTCCTGAGGGACTCGTATTAGAACCTGGTGTTTTATACTTAGGTAGAACAGTTGAATACACTGCCACTGAACGGCATGTTCCTATGCTTGAAGGGCGCTCATCGATTGGCAGGCTTGGTATGTTTATTCATGTTACTGCTGGGTTTGGTGATGTCGGTTTTCGCGGATACTGGACGCTTGAGATTTTCTCGATTCAGCCATTGCGCATTTACCCTAATGTTGAAATCTGCCAGATATTTTACCACACCATTGAAGGAGCGTATGATCAATATGTCAGCAACAAATACCAAAATAATCGCGGCATTCAACCGAGCATGTTGTACAAAGATTTTATGCCATAACAGATAAAAAAGAGAGATCTTGAATAATTATGTTGTACCTAATCTTATTGGCATGTGCCAATTTACTGGTTGCAGGTGATATTGACACAAGAAGTTATTTTATAACGCCTGTTCCTGGAAGAACTTTTCAAAGAGACATATCTTTCCAGGCGAGCGCGATCAAAGTATTTAAGGGATCGTATCGTAAAAAGAAAGAAGCATTTGTAGGCGAATTTGAGGAAGATACTATTTCTTGTCAAAAATGTGAACATTCAGGACTGCATGATCTTCCTGTTAAGCATTTCTTTGGATCTATCAAAAAATATAACGGCCAAAAGCCTACTTACCACAATTATCTTATCTCTTATTCTGTTATTACTTCTCACTTTATTGGGGCAGTCTGTGGATATAATAACGAAAAAGAACAATTTAAAATCGTTAAAAATAGTTTTCGAGGTCCCCTTTTAACCGCTTGTTTCATGGATCACAAGATAAATGCAGCTACTGTGGGACGAAATTGTCAAGATGAAATAGAACAATATTCAGGAAGATTTCACGACGATAGATTTTTTTTAGCTACGCACTCCATTTTTGGATACGAGACTCTATTGGCCCCTTATGATTACACAGATTCACATCCTAAATTTTTAACAGACGTAGGCAATCAAACCAAAGCGCAATTTGATATTGTTAAAGATGAATTTAAAAGAAGAAAAAAAGAAGGTGAAAGTAAAGGTAAAATAGTAGAGCAGAAAAAATAGGCAGAGATGAGACCAATGATATATTTTTTCGTAATTGGTTTGGTCATTACCCATTATTGCTATGCTCCTTTAACGATCGATTCAACCGACATTCAACGTGTGAAACTTATACAGTATGAAACTGTCGAAAGCTTTTCGGGCACCTTTTCTAAAGAACGTTACCCTGAATTTTGTAAGCAATGCATAACATATCAAGACATAGCATATGGAACTTCTAATGACCATAGGTACGAAGCTAAAAAAACCTCTTTTTATAATAAAGAAGGTACCTATACTACTACCTACGCAACTAATTTGCTGTGCCCTAGAACTCCTGCACCTCATTATATTCCTGTCGAAATCGATAACACTCAAGAACAGTTTGAGATCATCAGCGATAGTTTTAAGTTACGTTATCCACCTGAGATAGCTTATTGTATGAAATTTTTGATAGATGTAGCCGCTATTACGAAAAACCCTATTATTGAGAGATATAGGTATACAGGCTTTCTCATGAATAATAGATTTTTTGTCGCAGCCTGTGATCCAGCATCTTTACCTGCACAACCTTGGACGTATGTAATAGGAATAGCTCCTGAAGGCCATAATCCTAAATCTGAAGGGTTTTATGTACAGAATGCTAATTACACTAAAGCCCAATTTGATATTATTAAAAATGAATTTGAAAAAAGAACAAAACAAGATGTAGATAGCATGGAGCAGAAAAAATAGTTATCAGATAAAAAGAGTTCCGTTTTGCAACAAAGGTGACGATATGCATTATATATTCAGAACAATTAAACAACATCTTATTATCTGTAGCATAACGACGATGAGCATTTCTTTATGGTGTTCTCATAAAGAAGAGCCATTAATCAAGAATGATCAAATAGCCTGGATTCAAAAGTTACATCGTGAACCGATTATTGATACCGATGTTATTCCTTTTTCGTTTTTAGATGGTTATGTTGGTCAGTTAAAGGATGGAAGTTGGTTTATATCAAATCGAGTGAAATTTGGCTTAAGTGTTCCTAATTTTCAGACGACAATAATGGGTTTGGACATGGACATTCGTGTTGATATCCGTTCTCACTCATTTAACCATATTCATGCTTTTCATAAACGCTTGTGTAAGCCTCTACAAAAAGGTAATGCAGAGAATCTAAATCAGGATCAAAAGTTTATATCTTTTCAGAAAATAGTTGTCACCGCTCAACTAAGATCAGCATGCAAACAAAATCCGAAAAAAAATAAGCTAATTTCAAAACAGAGTACGCGACACGACAAGATCGAATAGAGATTCTCACAAAGAAAGATCAAATATTCTGAACTTGCCGGTAGTGCTATATAGTGTACTCGAACTGAAAAATACTCAAACGTTAGATTTAAAGGTTCAAACAATATTCACACTATTGTCCATACTCTTGCTCAAACAGCAGATGGAAGTAAAAAGTAAACATTTTGGTGTACGTACATAACTGATGATATTAGTGATCCAAAATATTATATATCACCAGAACGCTTTGAAGAAGGCTCTCGAGCTTTTGGTGCCGATTATTCTTATGAAAAAAGCTATGTAACCACATTAACCAATGGTACGCAGGTATCAACTTGTTTGAAGAGCAATAAATATATGCAAGGATTTGAATCTTTTCGCACGTTTGCGACCAAACC
>Ga0206859_1071_pt1 | contig 20647 bp, 9 predicted proteins | sample Alteio_BWOrgCont_47_FD_152882 | JGI IMG/M metagenome (GOLD analysis project Ga0206859, IMG submission 152882) | Enriched cells from forest soil in Barre Woods Harvard Forest LTER site, Petersham, Massachusetts, United States -... | ecosystem: Environmental > Terrestrial > Soil > Temperate forest > O... | reverse complement strand
TTCTTCAAGTGCTCCACAGCAGCCTGTGCTCAACCCCACAATCCTCAGCATTGCAGGATTTACTCAAGCACTATACACCGCTCTTAATGATTTCCAAGAAGCAGAAAATCAACGAAGAACTGCGCTCAATAGAGCATTAATCGCCTTGAGTGTCAGCACGATACAGCGCGCTGGCTTTTTGCGCAATTTGGCGAGCGCTATCTCTTCTTTAGGGACACAGCAGCAGGCCCTCTCCGATGCCGCCAATGCGCAGATCAGTCAATTCAACGGCAGCACCCTTCCTCCTTTCTCCTCTGCACTACAGGCTGCTATCAACACTCTCAACGCCGCCATCGCCCAATATAATACCGGGCAGAGCAGCTTTACTTCTCTGCAGCAATCCGTTGCTACCTATGCCAGCGCCGTTGCTGCGATAAATAACAACTATCTTGCCGCCGCTACGAGCTACAATAGCAATGCGACAGATCTCAATAACCAAATAAATACTTTTAATAGTTATCTCGCTGCCATACAGCTGCCTCCCATACCACCCCAACAGCCGGTAGCCCTCGCCCTCTCTCTCCCTCCTGCTCCTCTCTTGTCTAGCTCGCCTTTAACGCCTTCTCTTATCAGTCCCCTTTTACCTTTTACTCCCCCGCAACTTCCCAGCTATGACAGCACTTCTCCCTTTGCTACGGCATTTGTCAATACTGTAAATGGCCAGATAGCTATCTGGAATAATACCACAGCCGCCAGCTATGCCGCACAAATGACGACTGCAACAAGTGATCTCAATGAGTCGATATCCCTTTACGATGCTGGCGCCATCGATGGTACGCGGCTGCAGCTAGTGATTGACGCCTATAATGCCATAACTACAGCCATCAATGCCAGCTACTCCACTGCTGCTACTGCCTTCAATAGTACCATTACCAGCGATAATAGCGCGCTTTCCCCTGTCAATAGTACCCTTACTGCTGTGGGGTTGCCACCCCTTGCCCCCTTGCAGCCCGTACCCACGTCTCTCTCCATTCCCACTCCCCCTTCTGCGCCTTTTTCTACATTTATTGCTGCTGTGCCTCCCACTATCGCCACCCCTCTGCAACCTTTTTACTCCCTTGCTACCACGCCTCAGAGCACCCTTGCCAGTGCCATCAACAGCGACATCACCCAATACAATAATTCCACTCTTTCTTTTTTTGGCTCCTCATTTCAAGCGGCCATAAATACTTGTAATACTGCTATCCTTAACTATAATAATGGCACTATCGATGCCGCGGCGCTGCAGCAAGCCCTCAATAGCTATACCGCCCAAGTAGCAACCATCAATAGCAACTATTCTGCCGTGGCAGCAGCCTATAACAGCACGGCAGCGGCCAATAATAACGAGTTAACAGCCATCAATAGCTCTTTGGTGGATCAAGGGCTTACCCCCTTGGCATTGCAACAGCTTGTCCCTTCTTTCCTCACGCCACCGCCAACCCCTTCATTGCCCTCCTCCTCACCACTCCCTACGCTTCTCGCTCCCTTGTCCTCTTTTAGTGCACCCCAATTGCCGGCCTATAGCCTCAATGCCCCTGGGGCCCAAGGTTTTGTCGATGAGATAAATAGCCAAATATCTGTCTGGAATAATAACGTGCTCACCAGCTATAACGCCCAAGTGACTACAGCAGTAAATAGCCTCAATAGTGCTATTAGTCAGTATAATGGAGGCACTATTACTCCTGCACAGTTGCAAGGAGCTATTGCTAACTACAATTCACTTATCGCTGCAATAAGCAACGACTACACCAGCTATGCAACAAGCTATGATAACATTGCTAACACTGCTACTACCAATGAGCTCCCAGCCATTAATAGCGAGCTAGCAGCTCAAGGACTAGCGCTGCTCCCAACAGCCCCCCTTGTCTCCACCTCCCTCAACGTGCCACCCCCACCCGTGTTCTCCTCGATGACGCCTTTCCCCAGTTATATCTCCGGTACTCCACCCTTCAGCGCCACCCCTCTTGCCCTCTATGAGGTCGATGCAGCCCCTCAACAAATTATCGCCAATACCATAAGCGCTCAAATCGACCAGTACAATGGTGCTACGCTCCCTGCTTTTGCCTCTATCATTACTGCTGCAGTGAATAATTTGAATAGCGCCATTTTTCAGTATAATCGTGGGCAGATAGGGACAGGCGCGTTGCAGCAAGCCATCTCTAGCTATGATACTCAGATGGCATCTATCGCTAGCAGTTACCTCGCCACTGCTACGGCATACAATGACAGTGCATCTGCCAACAATAGCGAGCTAGCAGTGGTAAATAGCTCCCTAGCAGCCCAGGGACTGGCTCTTCTTCCTCTGCAGCAACTAGCCCCCACAGCCCTCTCTCTCTCTCCCCCTCCTGCACTACCAGCAGCCGGCCCCCCCCCAGCGACTATAGCACAATTATTGCCTTTCTCTTCTATATCTCTTGCCAACTATGACCTCACCTCCCCTTCCCCTCAACCTTTTGTCGATACTGTCAATAATGAGATTAGCGCTTGGAATAACACTATTATTGCTGGATATAACAGCCAAATTGCCACAGCCATTGCCAATCTCAATAATGCCATTAATCAGTACAATGGAGGAATTTTTACGGCAACGCAGCTGCAACAAGCGATAGATACCTACGATTATACAACACCAGCTATTGCTAGCAGCTACCAGCCTATTGCTGCTGCGTATAATAGCGTCATCTCTGCTAATAACAGTCAGCTGCCTACAATCAACAGCGTTTTATCTTCTCTTGGCTATGCACCATTAGCATCTCAACAGCAGGTAGATACGTCTCTTGCCATCCCACCAGCCTCTTCTTTTCCTAACTCCCCACCCTACCCTTCCTTTGTCGCCATTATTCCTCCCTTTGCTGCGGCTACAGAACCCCTCTACCAGCTAGATCCAACGCCTTTACAACCACTGATAGACCTTGCCAATGAGGAAATTGAGCAATATAATAGCACAATGCTGCCCTCTTTTGCCGCCGAGATACAAGCGCAAATTAATCTGCTAAATGAAGCCATTAGCCAATATAATAGTGGCAATAGCGATAGTGTCACCATTCAGCAGGCAATAGCGACCTATAATGCACAGATAACAGCCATAAACGGCAGCTATTTCACTGCGGCTACGGCCTACAACAGCGCTGTTTCTCAAAATAATAGCCAGATAAACGCCGCCAATAGCTTACTCAACAGTCAAGGCTTGCAGCTTTTACCTCTGCAGCAGCTGGCTCCAACAGCCCTGCCCCCCCCCCTTCTCCAGCCTTCCCAATTACTTTTCCCTTTCCTTCACAGCTCGCAACTCTTGCTGCTTTTTCTTCTCAGCAGCTTGCCAGCTACGATGCTAATGCAGCCACTTCTGCCGGCTTTGTCGAAGCTGTTAACAACCAGGTTACAGCTTGGAACACGACGACCCTTGAAAACTATAATGCTCAGATTGCTATAGCAATTGCTAGCATAAATAGCGCCATTGCGCAATATAACAGCGGCGCCATTACCCCTGCACAGATGCAAACAGCGATAGATAGCTATAATTCTGCGGCCGCAGCCATTAACAGCAGCTATTTTTCTACCGCTTCCCTCTATAACAGCCAAATCACCGCGAATAATAATCAGCTCAGCGCTGTCAATAGCGCCTTAGCGGCTGAAGGGCTCTCTCTCCTCGCTCCTCAACAGCTGCAGCCTACCTCGCTGCCCCTGCCTATGCCCCCTGCTTTTCCGGGAACCTCCCCCTATCCTACCTCTCTCTCCACGATAGCGCCATTTATAGCGGCACAGCAGCCCCTCTACCTGCTCAGCGCTTCGCCGTTAGAGGCATTAGCGGCAACCATTAATGGACAAATCAACCAATACAATAGCGCTACAATCTCCCCCTTTATTGCGTCGCTTCAAACAGCTATTAATACCCTTAATAGCTCCATAAGCCAGTATAATGGCGGGGAGATTACAGCCAGCCAACTGCAACTAGCAGAAGGTGTCTATACATCGCAAGTAGCTTCCATCAACAGCAGTTATTCTGCTGCAACAGCGGCCTATAACAACACTGCTCTTGCCAACAATAACCAGCTTGCTATCATCAACAGCAGCCGCTCAACGCTTGGGCTTTCCCTTCTTACCCTGCAACAGCTGGCCCCAATATCTTTAACAGCACCACAACCCCCTCCTCTTTCCATAGCCCCCTTTCCCCCTATCGTTGCTGCTGTACCTGCAGCCTCTTTTGTCTCCCTGGTTAGCTATGACCTGGATAGCCCTGCTTCCCAAGGATTTATCGACCAGGTTAACAATCAGATCGCGACCTGGAATACGATAATTCTTCCTAGCTTCATTGTCCAAGTGACAGCGGCTGTCAGCACAATGAATAGCGCTATCAATCAGTACAATACTGGAACCCTTTCTTCCTCACAGTTGCAAGCTGTTTCCGATACCTATACTGCAGATATCGCCGCTATCAATAGCAGCTATGCTGTTGCTGCTGCCACCTATAACAGCGCTGCCATTGCCAGCAATGGCCAGCTTCCCGCTATCAATGGCCAGCTTGCCAGCGAGAATCTCGCTCCACTTGCTCCCCAATCGATGATAGTCCCTTCTCTAAATGCTCCTTTGGCTCCTCAACCTCCTTTTTCTTCTTTTACCTCTGCCCTTTTGCCTTTTTCTATCGCACCCATTCCACTCTATCAACTTACTCTTACACCATTAGAAACGCTTCTTAATACCATTGATGAGCAGATAGACTCTTATAATGACGTCACGATTCCTGCGTTTATTACTACAACACAAGATGCCATGAATACTTTGAATAGCGCCATAAACCAGTACAATCAAGGAACTATTATAGCTACGGCATTACAGCAGGCGATGCAAAGCTATAGCACAGTAACAAGCGCTATAGATAGCGGCTATCTCCTCGCCGCCACAGCCTACAATAACAATGCGGCAGCTAATAATAACCAACTCGCCCTCATCAACAACGCAAGGGCGGGACAGGGCTTTCCCCCACTGCCGCTACAACAGCTCGCTCCTACGTCCCTAAGCATACCCGCTGCTCCTGCTCTCCCCACTAGCCCCCTAACACCCGGCACCACAGCACCTCTTCTCCCCTTCGCATTTCCTCAGATTTCTGACTACGACGTGACAACGCCTTCTGCCGAAACCTTTGCCAATACCGTCAATAGTGCTATCAGCATCTGGAATACTGGCACAGTTGCAAATTATAATTTACAGATAACAACGGCCATCAGTAACCTTAATAGTGCCATACATCAGTATGATGCTGGAGCCATTGGCACCATTCAATTGCAAAGTGCGATGGATAACTACAACTCGCTTACTTTTGTCCTTAACAGCAGCTACATGAATACCGCTGCCCTATATAATAGTGCTGCAGCAGCAAATAATGCGCAGCTTCCAGCCATCAATAGCGGCTTGGCAGCATTGGGCCTGCCAACGCTGCCTGCCCAACAGCTCGCCCCCACTTCCTTACAGTTTCCTTCTGCCCCTACAGCTCCTTTTCCCTCATTTATCGCTGGCCTCCCGACCCTCTCTGCAGCGTATGTGCCCCCCTATATCCTCACTCCTTCAGTGGAGCAGAGTTTGCTCGCCACTATCAACAATGGAATTAGCAACTGGGACAGTACGGTGATAGCAAATTATAATAATCAAATGGCGGTGCAAATAGCCACTCTCAATGGCGCTATCACTCAGTATAATGGAGGAACCATTACGGCGATGCAGCTACAAGCTGCTGTCACTAGCTATAACTCTCAAATCACCCTATTAAATAGCAGTTACAGCGCCTCTGCCACAGCTTTTAACACACAGGTGAGCAGCAACAACAATGCTATTGCTGCTTTTAACCAAAATCCTACTCCTGCCGATCACCCCCCCCTGCCCCTCGAAAATAGCGTCACCACCACAGTAACGGCGCCGGCAGCCCCACAACCACCTTTCAATGCTACTGTAGCCCTTCTTCCCTCTTTTTCTCTAGCAAATACTCCTTCTTATTTAGGAATCGACTCCCTCTCTTTACTCGCTTTAGTCTATTCCCCTCTTGTCGAAAGCGCCCTCTCCTCTTTCCAAACAAGTGACACCTTGGAGCGCGAGCAGTCGGACTTTCACGATTATGTCCTTTTTGTACTACCAGGGCGCAACTATATGCTATCCAATGCATTTACTAGCCCCAATGGGATAGGGAGATTGGCAAATTTTGTCCAGGCTGGAGCCCTAACGGTTCTCGCACTTGGCGCTGATAGTGGCGCAGCAAAAAAAATTCTGGCTAATAGGTTGTTGCGTGCAGCACTGCAGTCAGTAGGCGATGAAATCTCTCCTGAGTTCTCTCACGAAATACGCCTCTTCTCCTTAGAACTCCTTCTTCATGCCAGCCTATCCGCGGTGCTCCCCACCCTTGCAGATATTCAACGAAGTGGAAAAGCTCTCCCTGCTGCAAGTAGCGCTGTGCAGATTCCATTAGCAACGCGATTTACAAAAGAGATAGTAGATCTGTTAAGCAGCAAGGAGATAAATGAGCAGATTAGCCAATTGCTATCGCGAACCCCTGAACTTACAACGCTCAGCTCCACCCAGAGCGCTGCGCTCGTCAAAATGGTTACCGCTACAATAAAAATCTCTTTAGTCAAAGTAGCTCTCTTTCAGCTAGGAATAGCGCTTCAGGCCCCTAGTTTGCCTGGACAGCTTCTCAGTGCTATCTCCGATGTACAAAAGTTTTTGCAACCCTCTTTTGTTGGGCAATTCGCCGCTTTGCGAAATCCTGAACTCGCTATTGCTTTGCCGACGCTGTCAAAGGCCCCCCCTCTCCCACCTGCTTCTAAACAGCTGACAGTAGGACAGCAGCGCACGGCGGCAGCACAAAAGCCCCTGCCCCATTCTTTTAACGACACGCTCAATCAGCGATCGATTCGCCCCTCTCTTGTTGCTAAAACCACTGCTACACCCCCTTTACCTAAATCTTCCTTCGCAGCCCTTGAATTACCTAGAGCGCCGCCTCCTCTATCGACAGCGCCACCGATTCCCCACAAGGGAAGGGCCTCTCCTACAGGTACCCCTTTGCAAGGGCAGCAATTCAAGCTTACGCAAGGGCTTGAGCAACAGAGCACCGTGCACCGATCTCCATCAAAAACTGATACGAAAACCACAACTGCGGCAGAGAAGGCGCAACCAGCACTTATCGATGAGCAAAATCCTCAGCAGCAAAAATCATCCCCAGATTTCGTAGCGCTAGCGCAGCAGCAGGGGCAAGGATCATCTGTGGACTCCGCAGCCACAGCGCTGCTGGCGCAGCAGCTAAATCAAGAGTCGTCTGTAGACTCCGCAGCCGCAGCGCTACTGGCGCAGCAGCTAGATCAAGAGTCGTTTGTAGACTCCGCAGCCGCAGCGCTACTGGCGCAGCAGCTAGATCAAGAGTCGTTTGTAGACTCCGCAGCCGCAGCGCTACTGGCGCAGCAGCTAAATCAAGAGTCGTCTGTAGACTCCGCAGCCACAGCGCTGCTGGCGCAGCAGCTAGATCAAGAGTCTTCTGTAGACTCCGCAGCCACAGCGCTGCTGGCGCAGCAGCTAGATCAAGAGTCTTCTGTAGACTCCGCAGCCGCAGCGCTACTGGCGCAGCAGCCAGATCAAGAGTCGTCTGTAGACTCCGCAGCCGCAGCGCTACTGGCGCAGCAGCTAGATCAAGAGTCTTCTGTAGACTCCGCAGCCGCAGCGCTACTGGCGCAGCAGCTAGATCAAGAGTCGTCTGTAGACTCTGCAGCCGCAGCGCTGCTGGCGCAGCAGCTAGATCAAGAGTCGTCTGTAGACTCTGCAGCCGCAGCGCTGCTGGCGCAGCAGCTAGATCAAGAGTCTTCTGTAGACTCCGCAGCCGCAGCGCTACTGGCGCAGCAGCTAGATCAAGAGTCTTCTGTAGACTCCGCAGCCGCTGCGCTGCTGGCGCAGCAGCTACTAGACGATGACTCTTCTGTAGACTCTGCAGCCGCTGCGCTGCTAGCGCAGCAGCTACTAGACGATGACTCTTCTGTAGACTCCGCAACCGCTGCGCTGCTGGCGCAGCAGCTACTAGACGATGACTCTTCTGTAGACTCCGCAGCCACTGCGCTGCTGGCGCAGCAGCTACTAGATGATGACTCTTCTGTAGACTCTGCAGCCGCTGCGCTGCTGGCGCAGCAGCTACTAGACGATGACTCTTCTGTAGACTCCGCAACCGCTGCGCTGCTAACGCAGCAGCTACTAGATGAAGACTCTTCTGTAGACTCTGCAGCCGCTGCGCTGCTGGCGCAGCAGCTACTAGATGAAGACTCTTCTGTAGACTCTGCAGCCGCTGCGCTGCTGGCGCAGCAGCTACCAAATGATGACTCTTCTGTAGACTCCGCAACCACTGCGCTGCTGGCGCAGCAGCTACCAAATGATGACTCTTCTGTAGACTCCGCAACCACTGCGCCGCTAGCGCAGCAGCTACTAAATGATGACTCTTCTGTAGACTCCGCAACCGCTGCGCTGCTAGCGCAGCAGCTACTAAATGATGACTCTTCTGTAGACTCCGCAACCGCAGCGCTGCTGGCGCAGCAGCTAGATGAAGAGTCTTCTATAGACTCCGCAGCCGCAGCGCTGCCGGCGCAGCAGCTAGATCAAGAATCGCCCATAGACTCTGTAGTGCTATTTCAGAAGAATTTCCCACAATCTCAACAAAATGTCCCCACACAGCCACTTCAGGTGCAAGAAACCTTTCAAAATAATGTACAAATACCGTTTCCCTCTACTTTTTCTACACAACAATCAAGGCCTTCTATTCCTGTAGAAACGCCAACTCCTCAATCTTACACCCTTCAACAGAAAATTGTTCCTTCTTCAGTGCAGCAACCACCACTGCCTTCCCGAGAAGTGAACTCCCTTTACCAACAGCCTACTACTACTGCCGAGATATCACCAAAAGCAGCTCCTCCTGTGCTTGTTGTACCAATTGTTACCCCTCCAGTACCGCTTGCACCACGCCCTGCTATCGCTGCTGCACAAGAAATAGTGTCCTCCATCCCCCAAACAACCCCTTCTTCTTCCCATCAAGCGCAATCAGTAGGAATGCAACAGCCAACGGCGAAAGAGTCGAGAGCCATCACCCTCAGTCAACTGTTACATGACGAAGCATTTCGCACCTCACTTCCAACAGAGCTTATGAGCCAGCTACCTTTTTTGGGCAGAAAGGCAACGCCACACCAAATAGAGCGCATAAACGTCGCCATCGAGGCCACTGCAAAGCAAAGGGGCGTAAAGCCCGAAGATTTTTTTACCACTTTTGCTCAGTCATTAACCTCCGAAGAGTTTACTCCTGAGCAGGCAAAGGCTACCGCTATTCTTACAGCAGAACTTTCTATCGCCGAACTTGCTCGACGCGCGCTATCTCTGCGGCAGTATGATTTGGCGCCTTTTCTTCGGCGCGCCGAGCAGCTTTTGGCCTATCTGCATAGCCCTACCTTCCTTGGAGGAAAGAAAATAGCTGCTATTTCGCAGGTGCCTTCAGAGCCCATTGTGCAGACGGAGCAAGAGACAAGGCAGCATCTATCCCAAGGGCGGGTTAATACGGATAGAACTCTTGGAGGATTTTCCACAGATATCCTAAGAGCCTCCTTAGCGCGAGCGTTTATAGCCTTTTATGGCATCGCTCAACAAGAGTCTGAGCAGTTGGCAACAAAAATTATTCGACGCCTTGTCAAACGTTCCGACGAGATAGACACCGAGCCACAACTGAGAGAGGCCATTGCGCAGCAGCTCGCTATAAGCAAAGTGGGCAATAGTGACGAATTATTTACTATAGAGCAAGTGCAAGCACTCGCCCAATTCGTAGAAATACAGCCTGCAGAAAAAGATACGGCTGCCCTGCGGCCTTTGGCAGCCCCCTCCCCCCCCAAAAAACAACCTTTGTCTGTGAGCGAGGCTGCAGAGCTCATACAGCAGCGCACCTTGCAACTACTTAGCCCAGAATTATCTGCTGAGCAATCCACCGCGATAGCTCGGCAACTGCTTACGTTGTTATTTGGCATCTCTACGCCAGAAACTCCATATAAGGAAGCTATCAGGAACCCCATGTCAGTAATGAATCTCACACAAAAGCAACTAGAGATGTTTATCGAAGATGGCAATACAAGCCTGCGCAATGAGGCTGCAGCACAATTTCGCCAAATGATGAGTCCCTCTATTGATTTTTATGTCTTTGCTCGGAAATTATTTGACCCGGCAAATACGCTCATTTACTCCTTGATGACTGGTCTGATGTATGCTCAGCATTCTTCACGCAAAGCGCTCGATTTTCTGGTATGATAGAGGGATGCAATACCAACTTTATGCCTCAAGTAGTATAGTGGATATGACAATTGCTATGAGGCCTTTATGTCCAGACTCTCAGCCCTTGCTACCTATCGCTCACAAGAGCCGCTCATCCTTCCCCAAGTGCTTCGCCGTCTCACCTCGGCTGTAGCTGTAGCAGGCTCTATCATCCCGACTGATCGCTCTTCTGTTCAGCAGTTAGTGGAACTTTTTCCCAAGACAATCGAGCAACCCATTATTCGCTTTGTTACAGCGGCAAAACCTCCTGCAGCTTTTTTACCGCTTCGCATCGGCATACTTCTCTCTGGGGGACAAGCGGCAGGAGGACATAACGTCATTGCAGGTCTATTTGATGCGTTGAAGCAGTTAAACCCCAATAGCGTACTTCTCGGATTTCGCGATGGTGCTTCCGGCGTTCTCAACAATCATGTAGTAGAAATTACCAAAAAATTGCTTATTCCTTTTCGCAATCAAGGCGGGTTTGATCTTTTGGGCTCGGGGCGTACAAAAATCTCCACAGCTGAACAGCTATCCCTAGCAAAACAGACCGTCGAAGCGCTACACCTCGATGGCTTAGTTGTCGTGGGAGGGGATGATTCTAATACTAATGCAGCCATCCTTGCTGAGTATTTTTTGAGCACAGGCTGTCCTACTCGCATTGTCGGTATTCCTAAAACCATCGATGGCGATCTAAAAAATGACGACATAGAAGTATCTTTTGGCTTTGATTCGGCAGCAAAAACCTATTCCGACATCATTGGCAATATTGCCCGAGATGCCCTCTCTGCAAAGAAATACTACTACTTTATCAGGGTGATGGGGCGCTCAGCCTCTCACCTTGCCTTGGAATGTGCACTCCAAACGCAACCTAATTTGACGCTCATCAGCGAAGAGATAGCAGCAAAGCAAATGACCCTTCAGAACGTTACAGAACAGATATGCGATATGATAGCCACTCGGGCGGCGCAGGGAAAACACTATGGAGTTATTCTCATCCCCGAAGGAATCATTGAATTTATTCCTGAAGTAAGGAATTTAATTAATGAGTTAAATTTTCTTTTATCTGGAACAGAAGTGATCAACGGGGATCGCGTCGTTATTGACGAGCTTACGGAAGGAGCTCGTCACTGTTTTTTGCGCCTTCCAGAAGCCATTCAGAAGCAACTGCTACTTGATCGCGATCCTCATGGCAATGTGCAGGTATCCAAGATCGAGACAGAAAGGCTTTTTATTTCCCTTGTGGAGCAAGAGTTGCAGAGCAGAAGGCGCGCAGCGACCTATTTTGGTAAGTTTTCCGCGCAGTCGCATTTTTGCGGCTATGAGGGACGCTCATGCTTACCCTCTTATTTCGATTCTCACTATTGCTACGCCCTTGGCCATGTGGCTGTGCTTCTGGTGTCTACAGGTTACACGGGCTATATGTGCTGCTTGCAACGGCTGACAAGGCCTGTTGAAGAGTGGATCGCAGGAGGGCTCCCCTTAGTGAGTATGATGTGGCTAGAGCAGCGCAATGGAAAAGTCATCCCTGTTGTGCGCAAAGCGCTAGTCGACCTTAATGGTGAGCCCTTTCATGTTTTCGAAAAAGCACGCGACGACTGGATTATCAATGACCAGTACCTCAATCCCGGCCCTATGCAGTTTTTTGGCCCCAAAGACATCGTTCAGACAACAACTCGCACCATGCGATGCGAAGCGGGCAAACATATAGGCCATTTAACAACCTAATTGGACATAGACCAAAGTACACGGCCTGGGAGATGGGGCAGTATGGATTGAACAACAAATGGCCCGTGTATTTTCCACTCAAGTACGATTCCTTGTTGATTTTTATCACACAAGTGAATACCTCTCAAAAGCTGCTGAGCATAGTTGGGCAAGAGAAAAAGAAAGCTGGAGAAAAAAGCAACAGGAGCGATTGAAGCAAGGTGCACACCAAGAAGTTCTGGAGGAACTTAGGCGCAGTTTACCAATAACCGGATAGCAGAAAAGTGAGAAGTGTAAGATGGCAGGAAGCGAGGCTTTGTATTGCTCGTGGAGCACAATCAATAACAGCTGTTTTTTATGCGACTATGGGAAATGTAGAGCGAGTGGGAAAGCTATTGTACCGAGCAGCGATGCGTGTAGGGTTTGGCCCTAAAACAAAGATACATGGTTTAGGAGATGGAGCGAAGTGGATAGAAGACCAGATGCATCATGTGTTTGGTGGGCAAGTGAAATATCTAGTGGATTTTTATCATGTGAGTGAATACCTGGCACAAGCTGCAGAACATAGCTGGGCGAGCGAAAAATATGAATGGAGGAGAGAGCAGGAAAAGTTATTGAAGCAAAGTAAGGATGAAGAAGTGTTGCAGACACTTAAGAAGAGACTCCCAATGGATTGGGAGTTAGCTCAGGAAGTAAAAAAGCAGCAGAAAAAGGGGAAGAAACAAGAGTCAGGAACAGAGAAGAGAGAAGAAGAGACAGGTGTAGAAAAATGCTATCGTTATATTTTTAATAGGAAGTCAAGCTTAGATTATAAATATGCTTTAGATAATGGTTTGCCAATAGGTTCAGGAGAGGTTGAAAGTGCTCACAGGTATATAGTGCAAAAGAGGCTTAAAATTGGTTGAGAATATGCTTGCATTACGAACGTTGCGAGCAAACAACGATTGGAGAGCTATTGGGCTTACCAAAGAGCTGCATAAAATTGTAAAGTCACACTTTTAATTGCACCCTGTCCTGTCAGCAATTCCCCATGATTTTGAAACGCCCTCTTCAAATAGCTGCGAACGGCCCTCCAAAAAACTTATTCGCAAACGTGTGGCTTTTTTCCAGAACAATGCACCAAGCTCATAACATAATGAAGACGAACATATGCGCTTACAGCATATCCTTAGACGCTGTTTGAAATCATGGGGAATTGCTGCTGTCCTGTTATTGTCCTTGCTCTTTCGCGATGAGATTGCTACAATGGGGGTTATTTAATTTCCATTTACTCTACCTCCTTATCTGGGGCAATAGCTCAGTTGGTTAGAGCAGCGGACTCATAACCCGCTGGTCCTTGGTTCAAGTCCAAGTTGCCCCACTTTTTCCACAATACCTCCACAACAGTTTTTTTGCTATTACGCAAGTGTTACGCACTTGTGCTTTTACGCAAATTTTACGCACTCGACTGGATTAGACTGGCATAAACCAGCTCAATGCGATGTCTTTTTCTCTTCAACATTCCTCGTTTTCATTTTTCAAATAATTAGTTTTCAAAAATACGCAAAACGCTGCCAAATTTTTCTTCAAGTGCGTAAAAAATGCGTAATTTGCTCGTTTTCTAGTTGGTTTCATCTTTTTACAAGCGAACCAAGAGCTATATTCGAGTCATATGTACAAGGGATAGCGAATCCCTTGTTCCAGTTTATTCCCCAAAATTCTAGAATCTCTTACTTAGTGCGGAGGTGTTATGGGCGCTATTAGGGAGCTCACCAAGAAAAGCGGTGAAAAAAGCTATCACGCAGAGGTGCGCCTTAAAGGACATCCCCCGTTGCGGGACTCCTTTAGGACAAAAACCCGAGCAAAGAAATGGATTCAAGATACCGAAGCTGCCATTAGGGACGGACGATTCAAAAGTCAAACAGCCTCTCGTAAACACACTGTAGGAGATCTTATTGATCGCTTTTCTGAATATTGCTTACCTAAACATCCCAAGTACTATGTGAAGAAAGTACAGTTGCTGCAGAGATGGAAAGAGGAACTTGGCAGCCTTTACCTCTCTGACTTATCCCCCGCACATATGGCCCAGGTGCGCGATAAAATGCTCAACGAAACCACCTCCAAAAAGAGCTTGCGTAGCCCCTCCACAGTCAACCGCTACATAGCAGCCTTTTCCAAGGCCCTCTCTGTTGCTATTAAGGAGTGGGGATGGATCGACGAAAATCCTATGCTCAAGATCTCTAAGCCAAAAGAATCTCGCGGTAGAGATCGCTACTTGTCCTTGGAGGAGAAGACTCGCTTGTTGGATGCCTGCAAAACTTCTTCCAACCCCTACCTGTACTCTATTGTAAGTCTGGCATTGCTCACAGGAATGCGCTACGGTGAGATCGTCAAACTAAAATGGTGCGATATCAACTTTGAGATGCGCTTCATGACCCTCCATGAAACCAAAAATGGGGAGAAACGGGTTATCCCCTTAACAGATGATGTTGTCAAAATCTTCCAAAGCTGCCCCTCATATGGTGCTAAAAGGGAGGAGGTGATTTTTAAGAGCCGTCAGCTGACTGCCACAAAAAGTCCTATCTCTATTCGTAAAACCTTTGATAGAGCTTTGAAGATCGCTGGCATAGAAGGCTTCCGATTTCACGATCTACGCCATACAGCTGCCTCATACATGGCAATGAGCGGAGCTACCCAGGGAGAGCTGATGACAATTCTAGGCCACCGCACCCCTCAAATGACCCGTCGCTATGCCCACTACAGCCAAGACCACTTGAAAAAATTACTAGAAAAGACAAATCAGACACTTACCAATGTATCAAAGCAAGGAGATACAACATGACCAATACCCTACCTCATTCAGTCAAATTAGAATGGAGTATTCTACAGAAGCAGAATACTACAGGAACAACTTTAAGACGTCTTCCACATCTTTTAAAAGCGCTACAATATAACAAAGAAACCATGACTGACTATTCACAAATCAAACTTGAAGTAGATAAAAAAGCAAGGGGAATGAATGAAGCTATTGAAAAATCCATGGCATGGATTGAAGAAGCTTTTAGTGTTTTAGAAAAACATAAGAAGGTGGCGTGCATTAAACATGAGATCGAAGGATTCAAAAAGCTATTAAATGGCCAAGGGCCGCTTCTAGCGCATGGCAATGTTGAATATTCTCTAGACTACCTTGAAAAGGCTGTTTCAAATCTGGTGGCTTTTGATGACACTCTAACATTCAACAATATTTTAGACGACCATGGTAACCCCTGCTATTCCAATGAAATTTTTCGCCAGATAATTGAATGGGATGCACCCCCTCCAAAAGACGGGATAATTAAACACAAAAGCAAAATAGGTCAAAAACTAGTCAAACGCCTTGGAGGGGGTTTTATTTCAGCAAAACTCTGTCCTCCGGCCCTGGCTGAGGCTCGGATTTCCAGTGAACGAAATACGTCAGCTACTGCGACCTGTGACGAAGCCATAACCATAGCTCCAGCCGAGGAACGAAGCACAACAGATGAATTGTTGCAGCCACAGGAAATCCAAATCCCGGGTAGGGCAAGAATATATGATGTTATTAGAGGACGAATTGCAGCAAACCCCTCTTACCCCTCTTGCGTCATGAAGGTGATAAATAGAAAGACACGGGAGGCAGAGCAAAATTGGAATGAATTGTTAAAAAGCGATCCTACTACTCTTTTAGAATATCTACAAATTCTTTCTCTTTATTCCACATTTAAGCCTCTTGTCCTACCACTTCCCAAAGAAAGCTCTCCAAAAAACTGGCAAGACTGCGAAGCGATCAACTATCAAGGACGTGTAGGTTATTTTCTCAATTGCTTTAGATCCAAAGATTCAAAAAGGCATCCACACTCATGTGAAGAAATACATAAACTAATAGAGATTTTTTTAAATATGGTAGAAATACGTATTGCAAAGACTGAAAAGCATTCAGAAAAACAAAAATCAGCTAAAAAAATCTCTCCTTATGAACTTCCTATTAAAAACTTCATCTTGGAAGAAAGAAGAGGTAATCCAACCCTTTCTAGAGAAGTTATGGTAGATAAAGTTCTACGTGCTTTAGCAAATGACACCTTAAAAGTTCCTCAAGGCTCTCCAAAGCAGAAAGAACCCGCACGGTCGACTATTAAAAAATGGGATCGAGAGGTAGACCCTGTGAAGGACATGAACGAAAAACTCAAAAGAAAGAAAAACCCAAATCGGTAAATTTTTGCTTTGTGAATCAGTGATTCGTAAGGAGTTCTGGTGTGGCTTGACAACCCTGTATAAACCTATTTTTCTGATGCAATCAGTCACTGCAAGTCAGGCAAGACCGCTCACTGTTTGGCAATGAGAGAAAAATCTTCCAATTTAGGCTATGAACACAAACAAGCTTAATTAAGGAGCACATAGTGGAAGAAAAGAAAAACCGATTGCTTACGGTTCGACAATTTAGTGCAGAGCATCCATGGCCATCTGAAAGTGCCTTACGGGCTCTTATCTTTGACGCCCCTCACAATGGCTTTTCTCCAGCTTTTAAGCGGATAGGACGCAGAGTACTAATTGATGTCAGCGCTTTTTGGGGAATAGTCGACACTCTAAACAATCAAAGTAGGGGGGCATCATGACCCTTCATATACCTGGTCAGCCCTCAAAACCAGGAGAGCAAAAACCAAAAAATCCCAAGGATGTTCGGCAAACTGCGAAGCCACTTCTTTGTAAGAGAGATGTGCAACTTGAATTTCCTTTTATGGAATCGCTGAAGCCTTCCCACCTTGGAAAAGCGGGAAGGCAGCGAAAAATATAACGTATCTTTGAACCCCACGTGCTTGGCAAGTTGGCGCTTGCCGAGCGCATAACTTTAACAGGAATTCTCCTTATGGATAACATAGCGAGCGGTTTAAATCAAAATGAAACCGTTCTAGAAGAAACAAATTACCAAGACTCCTGCAGACGAGCTGAAGAGCTAGAAGAGGTGTTTAAGCAGCACAGTCAGAAGGAAAGTCTGCCAGATGGCTTTTATTTTTCTGGCAATCGCCTCGAATACTCCGACCCAAACAAGGATGAGGAAGAGCCTTCACTCATCTACGTCTGCTCTAAACTAGAAGTCACTGCCTGTACAAGAGACCAAAATAATCAAAATCATGGAAGGCTACTAAAATTCAAAGATATCGACGACTACGAACACCTCATAGCTCTTCCAATGGAGCTTTTAGCAGGTGACGGCACCAAACTACGAGAGCTTCTCCTTTCGAATGGCTTAGAAATTGGGGCTAGCAAGCGCTCTCGCCAACTTTTAACCCTCTATATCCAAGCATCCCATCCCAAAAAGCGGGTTCGCTGCGTGCCCCAAATCGGTTGGCATAACGGCTGTTTTGTCTTGCCAGATACTGCTATTGGTGAAACAGGAGAAGAAGAAGTCCTCCTCCAAACAGTTGCGATGAATGTACAAAAATATTCTTGCAGAGGATCACTGCAAGAGTGGCAACAAAATATTGCCGCCTATTGCCCTGGTAATTCACGCTTTACTTTTGCCATAGCCTCTGCTTTTGCTCCCCCTCTTTTAGAGTTGCTCTGCATAGAAGGCGGCGGAACGAATATTAAAGGCCATAGCTCAACTGGGAAGACCTCTATTCTTAAGGCAGCAGCGTCTGTTTGGGGCGGGTCTGATTATCTACAGCGGTGGCGAGCAACAGCAAACGGGCTAGAAGCGATGGCCGGAGGGCATAATCACACATTGCTTTGTCTCGATGAACTATCACAAATTGATCCAGAGTCTGCAGGAGAAGCGGCTTACATGCTAGCTAATGGAGGGGGAAAAACACGAGCTGACCGAGGAGGGCAATATCGTAGTCCAGTCCGCTGGCAGCTGCTATTTCTTTCAACGGGAGAGCTGAGCTTGGCTCACCATATTTTGCAAACGGGGAAAAAAGCAAGAGCAGGTCAAGAGGTGCGGGTAATTGACTTAGATGCTGAAGTGGGTAGACATGGTATTTTTGAAGAGCTGCACGGAATGGCAAGTGGTGCTCAATTAGCAGATCACTTGAGTGAGATGAGCCAAAGCTATTACGGAATAGCTTCACGTGTTTTTCTATCTAATCTGGTCGCTCAAACAAAGGAAGCAATTCTTTTTGTGACGGAGGTAATGAATCGGTTTCAAGCTCATGTAGCGGAAAGAATATTAAAGAGTGCTACCAACTTACTTTGTGGGCAAGTGACGCGCGTTGCCAGAAGATTTGCCTTGATAGCAGCAGCTGGTGAACTAGCAAACAAAATGAATATTACGGGATGGCCTGAACAAACAGCCTATTCTCTCGTATATCAATGCTTTATTGATTGGATTTCCAGCAGAGGTTCCTTAATGCCTCAAGAAGAAGATGCCGGTTTAGAAAAAGTACGCCTCTTCTTTCAGCTTCATGGCGATAGTCGCTTTGCCAGATGGGAACAAGAATCGGATCGAGCAATCATCCAACGAGCAGGGTTTAAAAAACAAGATGCGGAGGGAACCTGGGAATTTTATGTTTTTTCTGAGGTGTTTAAAAGTGAGATATGTAAAGGGATAGACCCTTCTTATATCGCCAAAATCTGCATTAAACATGGCTTATTATTACCCAGCTCGGATGGTAAGACGACAAGAAGCGAGCGCTTACCAGGCATTGGCCCAACTCGCTGCTACCGATTCACCCCAAAAGTGCTTGATGAGAATTAGGAGCGGGTTAAAACCAAGACATCGGCATTTAACGAGTTACTTTGACTGTATATTTTTAGTGAGACAGGAGAGATAGGTGAGACTTTTGTTCACAATAGCTTTAGAGGGCAGAAATCTCTGCCTCACGAAAACTACTAAAACGAGAGACAAGTGAGACGAAAGTAGTTAGTAATCCTGAAAATTAGTAGCAGCGTCTCTCTGTCTCCGATATCACCTGACTAGGTGAGACAGAGACATTTGCCTTTTTGCATACCTGTAAAGACTTGTCTCACATATCTCACCTATCTCACCATAAAATATAAGAGAAGACAAACGAGCATGAAAAAGAGATTAGATTTGGTAGAGCTTGCGGAGAAAGCTGGCCTAATACCCGAATGGACTGCCACTACTCAAAAAGGAGAGTATCATTCAGCTTGTCCTGAATGCGGAGGGAAGGATCGCTTTATCATCCAGCCAAACCGCTTAGCGAGAAACGGTACGCTTGGTTGTTTCCTGTGTCGTCAGTGCAAGACAAGTGGTAATAGCCTGAAGTTTTGCATGAAATTTTTGAAAATGCAAAAAGCAGAGGCTTCTCTATTGGTTCAACTGCCAAGCCAAGCGGTACAAGCAAATGACTCTCAGCACACCCCTACTAAAAACTTAACTCCTCCATCACCCGCCTGGCTAGAGTATGCTAAAGCCTTTTGCCAAGAATGCCATAACTACCTGTTACAAGCCTCTGAAGCACGGGAATTAATTGGGGCTAGAGGCTTAAAACTCGAAACAGCAGAAAAATATCACCTTGGTTATTCTTCAAAGGATCATTGGGTAGATAGAGCCTCGATCGGGTTGCCATTATCAAAAAACGGCTACAATAAGCTCTGCCTACCAGAAGGGTTGGTGATTCCCTATGCCAAAGAGAGCCATATTGTTAAAATCAAGGTGAGAAGAGCCAAATGGCAGGAAGGCGATAAATACGCTAAATATCAGATCATTCCGGGAAGTCAATCTATCCCCTCACTGTTTGGCATGCCGAATCTGCCGATTATCGTTGTGGAAGCCGAGCTAGACGCTATGCTGCTTTTTCAAGAAGCTGGTGACATTTGCTCTGTACTAGCAACAGGCGGTGCAAGCAACTATCCAGATTCGGAGACAGATAAGATTCTTAAAAGCGCTTCGTTAATTCTCTTTGCCTTGGATTTTGATGAAGCGGGCAAAAAAGCTTTCGTCCAATGGCGTTCTTCCTACCCTAAAGTATGCCCGTGGCCTGCTCCCCATGCCAAAAGCCCAGCCGACGCTTTTCTTACTGGAATAAATCTTCGAGCTTGGGTGAGTGGCGGGATTCGCAAATATACTAAAAAGGAGCCAAAGCCTGAACTTTCTGTCCCGAATTTTCAGTTGCTTATGATTGAAAAAAGAGAAGACTTGCCTTTACCTGAGAGTAGCCTTATTACAGCCATTTCTGCCGAAGAAAAATCGGCTTATGGATGTGATTTAATGGCTTTTTCTTTACCTCGGGATGACACAGAAAATGCTCTTCCCCCACTAAAAAAACAGGAAAAAAGCGAAAAACCAGTGAAGCTGCAATCGAAGGAGCCAAGTTCTCAGGTGTCTGAGGAAAAGTTTGCTTCTTTAGCGAGAATATCTGGCGTTATTGAAGCAAAAGAAATTGAATCCTTACACACTAAGACAGCAATATTGGGGGGCATTAACATTGAGTATATCGACAACGAAGAGCAAGCTCAAAAGGCTATTGTTTCCTTATTACCTTTTCAGGAAACTTTTGGTATAGATATTGAAACTTTCCCCCTGTCTGCGTTTGTTGGCGATAAGCAAGCGGGGCTCGACCCAAGAAAGTCGGGGATCAGGCTCTTGCAAATTTATGATAGCCAGCAGCGCGTCTATGTCTTTGATCTGTTAAAGCTGGGGGGAATACCTACGCTGGGAGAA
>Ga0206859_1070_pt1 | contig 20879 bp, 14 predicted proteins | sample Alteio_BWOrgCont_47_FD_152882 | JGI IMG/M metagenome (GOLD analysis project Ga0206859, IMG submission 152882) | Enriched cells from forest soil in Barre Woods Harvard Forest LTER site, Petersham, Massachusetts, United States -... | ecosystem: Environmental > Terrestrial > Soil > Temperate forest >... | reverse complement strand
GTGCCCGTTCATAGATTTCCCCTTCGCGGCGGGTGGCTTTTCGCGCTGAGATAATTCGGACTTCATCTTCGTTTTTGTCTTCATTCTCATTTTTATGGGCCGGCTCCCGCAGCGTGTGAACTACGACGAGAATCACGACGCCGTTTACCAGCCCGATGGTCAGCCAGCGTTCCTCGAGTTCGTAACCGTCCGGGAGGCTGACGGCGCGGGGATCGCTGAAAACGAGCATGGAGCGCTCGAAACTGACGCCGTGCTTGGCGAGGTTGCTGGCGTTCTTCTGCTCGTCCCAAACGAAGCGCATTCAGACGATGTACCTACAATTCTGCATGTACGTTAGAGCGGGCGTCAAGCGGCGATTTTCCGGAATCCGAGAGAGCCCTTCATTAGATTACTCTTGATTTATATATTAGGTTATTTATCTTCTTGGGAAAAGGCGCTTACGAGACGGGCTAGAGCTCGATGCCGGGCTGAAGCCCGGCGCTACGCTATCCAAAGTAAGAGGGCGCGATGAATCGCGCCCCTACAAGGGAGTAGAGCGGAATTAGTAGCGCCAGGACGTGGTGTCGGCGCCTGGCGGCGCGGTCTTGAGCATGTGAGACTCGGATTCGCGGAGGACGCGTTGGGTGAAGGTTAGGCCGCCTTCGCGGGTGGTGCTGCCGGGGGGGCCAGTGTAGCAGTGGGGTTGGTCGACGCCGTAGTCGAAGGTGGCGTCGGAGTGAGGCGCGGTGGTGGCGTCGAGGGCGTGCTGCATCAGGTGGACCGCACCATCCAGAAAAAAGGTGTCGGCGGTACCGACCATTACGTGGAGTTTGCCTTGGAGCTTGGGGCCGAGGGTTTTCCAGTCGCGCTGCATGATGGCGGTGAGGTCGAAGTGTTCGCGCCAGTAGGCGGCAACTTCTTTATTGATGACCCCGGTGCGCTGGTTCCAAATTTCGGCGGGGTAGCCGTCGGCGCCGGCGGGGCTGAAGACGGCTTGCCAGATGTCCCACTGTTCGCCGGAGCGGCCGTGCGTGCCGAGGACGAGTTCCCAGCGATTGGTGCCTTCGGTGGTGGCGAGAATGATGCCGGGCGGCGTGCGCATTTCGGATTGGGCGATGCGGCCGAAGGGGCCGATGGTCCAGTAGGCGTTGGCGTCGTCGTAGACGTTGACGGTCTGGTAGGCGTGGAAGTCGACGGGGTCCGGACAGGCTCCCCAAGCCCCGTTGAAATCATCGGGGTAGAAAATTTGGGTGGCTAGCGTTTCCCAGCCGCCGGTGCTGCCGCCGTACACGGCGCGCGCCCAGCCCTGGCCGATGCCGCGGAATTGCTTTTCGATGGCGGGGATGAGTTCGCGGTTGATGGCTTCGCCGTAGGGGCCGACGTTGGCGGAGTCGACGGCATAGGAATCGTCGTAATAAGGATTGGCGTGCTGGACTAGGAGGAGGAGCATTCGGGGGAGCTTGCCGGTGGTCCAGTCTTGGTAAAACTTGTATTGGGATTGGGCGCGATCAAGTTGGTAGCCGGTCATGCCAGGGTCGGGAGGCGTGGTGCGGAAGCCGGTGAAGTCGTGGGGAAAGTGGCCATGGTCAAGGAGGAGCGGGTAGTGGGCGTTGGGATGCGAGGCCCAGCCTTCGGGGAGGACTACGATAGCGCCGAGGTACATCGGACGGCCCCAGAATTTTGTGAGAGCCTCGCTCTGAATTTTGATGTGCTTGACCCACTCAGTATCTTTCGCTGGCTCGATGGGCGGGACGATTTTTGTGAGATGAATTTGGATGACGCTCGCGTTTGCGGCGGCGGGATCGATGTGGACTTTTTCGGGAACGCTATAAAAATTGCCGGGCTTGGAGTCCCAGTGCTGGCCTTCGCCTTCGTCCATGGGGAGTTTTACGGTGTGGCCATCGGAGCGATGGAAAGTGGTGTATTTGTTGAAGACGCCCTGGACCCAGTAGTCGCCGGCGGGGAGATCGCGAAAGTTGGCGGTGGGGTAGCCGAGGGCATCGTCGGAGATGATGGCGTTCTGGCCGGGGGCGAGGGCGTCGACGTCAGCGCCGAAAACTTGCTGCGAGTTCACTTCTATTTCGAGGATTTGCGTGCGAGGCTCGGGGTCGTCTTTGGTGGCGATGACGACGAAGACGCGGCCGTCGAGCGGAGTGGGGCTCAGTTTCGAATCGAAAGAGATGGCGAAGCGAGGTTGCGCCGCGGAATTTTTTGCGGGCGCGGATTGTGGAGCGGCATGGAGAATCGCGGGCGATGCGAAGAACGCTAAAAGCGCCGCGAAACAGGCCATCGCGTAAACGGGGAATATTCCGGCGAGAATGCGCGAAGCTTTACGAATAATGTTTGAGACCTTTGAAGCAAGAGGCATCGAGATTTTCCTTCGCGAGATGTGGATTGCGTTATGAGAGCCGGGCCATTGTAGCGGAGTGAGGCGAGAAAGTCTGTGGGGATCGGCGACGAGCCTGAATAGGAGCAGCGAAGAAAAGAGAAGTGCGGGGGGCTGAAGCCCCGCATCTACAAAAAGCTAGGAGAAGACGTGAAGCAAACGCCAAGCGGTTCGATGAGATTAGGCCGCTGCAGCAGCGGTTTTCTTTGTGGTTTTGCGGGTTTTTTGGAGAAGTTCGCGTTCGGCGCGGACCCAATCTTCGAGGGGATTCCCGGGAGCGCCCTGGCGTTCGAGATAAATTTCATAAGCGCGTTGGGCGATCTTTTCCTGAGGGGAAAGTTTTTTGGCGGAGGGGGATTTGCTTTTCACCGATGAACCATTTCCGTTTGTTCTTGCCATAAGCTCCTCGTTCGGGCCGTGACCTCCGGCCTTTTTGATTCCAGCCTTTCGAGAAATCCAGGCCGCGCGCGGCCAGATCACAGATTTGAAAGAAGCTCGAAGCGGGTTAAGAGGCCTTCGAGCGAATGCGCATCTATTATGAGAGCGAAAGAGGGCAGGAAGGTAAACGAAATTTGAATGGAGCGTATCGAATTCCGCAATAATGGTACCCGTGATGAGGCCCGCCGCAAGAATGAGGTCCTGTTCACATCCACGTGCGCGGTTGCTACGTAGAGTCTCATGGAGGCGGGGACGTGACACGGGGAAAGCTGCTTGTGGCGTGGCGGCAGGCGGGGGTAAGCTGTGGCGGCTTCTGGGAAGGTCGAGAAGAGAACTGCCGCAGGGCTTCGCGGACTTCGTCCTGCGCTACATTTTGGTTTATGCACAACATGACTGAGGGAGGGACGACAATGAGGAAATTTGGCGTGGTAATGGCGGGGCTGCTGGTTGGTTGTGGAGTTTGCGCGGCGCAGGAGGCTGCACCGCCGGCGGGGCCGGTGGCGAATCCGGTGAGCACGATGGTGAAGAGTCAGTTGACGCGGTACGAGAAAAATATGGTGGCGGCTGCGGATTCGATGCCGGCGGAGAAGTATGGTTTCAAACCGACAGCGGAAATGAATACGTTCGGGCACGTGGTGATGCACATCGCGCAGTCGAACTATTTCTTGTGCTCTAAGATATCGGGGCAGGCGGCGCCGGAAGTGAAAATTGCGGATACGGATGGCAAGGACAAACTGGTGGCGGCATTGAAGGCTTCGTTTGAGTTTTGCACGACGGCGCTGGCCGGGGTGGACGATTCGAAGCTCAGCGATCCGTTAACCTTGTTCGGAAATAGGCAGACTTCGAGGGCAGGGGCACTGATTATCTTGAGCGACGACTGGTACGACCATTATGCAGGACAGGCGATTTATTTGCGATTGAACGGGATTTTGCCACCGACGGCACAGCCGGCACCTGCCAAGTAAGGGGATCGCCCTCCAGCTCGTGAACGGCGCAGGGAAGTCCTGGCGATTTATTTGCTTGCGCGGCTCTCAGAGGTGCGGAGACGCGCCGCGGTTCATCTCAACATGAAACAGAGTATTGAGAGGACCCTGAGAAAATGGATTTGAGAGCGTGTCCGTTGACTGCTTGAGGCTTCTGAAGGGCCCGGCCCTGCAAGTTCTAAATGTAATATTTTCAGTAGCTTATAACCATCGCACGTGTTGTGATGCGGTGTTGGAACTGGTTTGGAAAAAACGCGGGGGGTTGGTTAGCGGACTGCAAGTTTAGTGCGGCAAAGGAAGAGGCAATGGTGTGGGTGGTCCCAAAGCCAAGTCCCAAACCACTGCTTTAAGGCCGCGCGATGACAAAACGTGAACGCAGCATGCGATACGCCACGGTATGTGGGTGGCTACTTTTGGGGACTTTTTGCCTGACGCCCGCCCGGGCGCAGGACGCTGAGCGCAAAGTGGTGAAGAAGGTCGAAGCGCAATATCCCTCGATTTTGAAGCGAAGAGGCATCGGCGGGACGGTGCGATTGAAGGTGGCCATTCACGCGGATGGAAGCGTGAAGGATGTTGAGGTGCTGGGCGGCAACCCGGCATTGGCGGATGCCGCGGAGAAAGCGGTGCGGCAGTGGAAATTTGCGCCGGGTAACGAGAGCACGATCACCGTTGCTGTGACTTTCGATCCGAACTCGTAAGCGCGACTGTTAATTCCTTGAAGAATTCCTAATCCTGCAAATTCCTCGAAATTGTCGTGGCTGCCCGGACCGGGCTCTTCGAAACTCCTTTCGTTTCTCAGGACAAGCAGGGTAAACAAGCCCGACCCCTGCAACTTCCAATACAAGTTGAGCTGACGCTGATGCGTCAGACCTGTAGGACGTCGCCTTCGCGCGCGACGACTTCGTAGAGGACTGGGTTGACGAAGAAGCCGAGGACCAGCCGCGAGATCAGGCCAGCGACGACAACGATGGCGAAGGGCTTTTGAGTGTCGCTGCCGACGCCGGTGGATAGCGCAGCGGGCAGAAGACCGAGGCACGCGACGAGCGCGGTCATCATGATGGGCCGAAGACGGAGGAGTGAGGCTTCGAGAGTTGCTTCGCGAACGCTTTTGCCTTCGAGGCGAAGCTTGTTGATGTAGCTGACGAGAATGACGGCGGTTTCGACGGAGACGCCGAGCAGCGCCAGCAAACCGAGGATGCTCGAGACACTGATGGGCGTATGGGTAAGTTTCAGAGCGATGAGCGCGCCGACGGGCTCCGTCAGTATGACGCCGAGAGCGATGGTGATAGGAAATTTGAAGTTGCCGTAAAGCGCGAAGAGAATCATGAAGATGAGCAAGAGCGCCAGCGGGCCGATGATCACGAATTGCGCCTTAGCTTCGAGCAGCTCGCTGTACTCACCGCCCCAATCGAGGCGATAGCCCTCGGGAAGCGTGACGGCTTTTTTGACGGCGGCTTGGCCGGCGTTGACGGTGCCTTCGAGGTTGCGCCCTTCCACGGAAAACTGAATGCCGATGTAACGGGAATTATTTTCGCGATAGATGAAGGAAGCGCCGGAGCTTTCCTTGATGGTGGCGAGTTCAGAAAGAGGGATTTGCTGTCCGGCAGGCGCGGGAACGAGGAGATCGCCGATGTCGCGCGCGCTGGAGCGGTATTGCGGCTCCATGCGGACGATAAGATCGAAAAGTTTTTCGCCCTGAATAACTTGCGTGGCGGCTTGTCCGCCGATGGCGGCTTGGACCACGGCTTCGACGTCAGCCACGTTGATGCCGTAGCGGGCGATTTTGGCGCGGTCCGCATCGATGATGAGGTTAGGCTGGCCAAGTTCGCGGACGACGGTAAGCTCCTTGAAGCCGGGAGTTTTGGCGAGAATATTGCGAATCTCAACGGCTTTTTTCTCGAGGACGTTGAGGTCGGGGCCGAAGACTTTGACGGCAAGCGACGATTTGAGTCCGGTGAGAGCTTCGTCGACGGCGTCTTCCGCTGGCTGCGTGAAGTTGAAGATGACGCCTGGGTAAGACGCGAGTTCTTTGTCGAATGCTCGGCTCAGCTCTTCCTTGGTGTGAATGGAGCCGGTTTTCCAGGACGGGTCGTCGTAAGGCTTCAATCCAACGTAAAACTCGCAATTGAAAAATCCGGTGGGGTCTGTGCCGTCGTCTGTACGGCCAAGCTCCGAGCCCACGACGGTGACCTGCGGGTACTTCGAGAGAATGTTACGAACCTGCGGAGCAAATTTGGCGGAGTCCTCAAAAGAGATTGTGTAGGGCATGGTGGCGCGAAGCCAGAGAGCGCCTTCATCGAGATGCGGCAAGAATTCGCCGCCGATGAAGGGGAGGAGGAGCAGAGTAGCGCCAAAGATGAGAGTGACGACAATCAGAGTCAACGCAGGATGATTCAAGCACCACTGAAGCTGTTTTCCGTAGCCATTGCGCACCCACTCGAAAATGCGATTGGGCTTTTCCTTGACACCGTTCTTGAACCAGTAGGAGGCGAGAACGGGGACGAGAGTAAGAGTGAGGATGAGGGCGCCAACGAGAGCAAAGGCCATGGTGTCGGCCATGGGATGGAAAAGCCTTCCGGCAGGACCGGTGAGGGCATAAATGGGCAAATAACCAGCAATGATAACGGCGACGGAATAAAAAATGGGACGGTCGACATCGCGAGCGGCGGCAAGGATGACATCGTTGATTTTATATTCCTGGCCGTGGCGGAGGCTTAGCTCGCGGTAAATGTTTTCGACCATGACGATGGTGCCGTCGATGATGATGCCAAAGTCGATGGCGCCGATAGAGAGCAGGTTGGCGGCTTCACCGGTGGCGTGAAGAAAGATGAAGGCGAAGAGAAGAGCGAGAGGCACGGTAAGCGCGGTGATGACGGCGGCGCGAATGCTGACGAGGAAGAAAATGAGGACGATGAGAACCAGCGCCATGCCGCGCATGAGATTCCATTCGACGGTGTCGGTGGTGACTTTGACGAGATCGCTGCGGTCGTAGTACGTGCGGACTTTTACGTCCGGCGGCAGAAGATCGCGATTGATTTCGACTGTTTTCTTCTCGACACCCTGAAGGACATTCTGCGTTTGCTCGCCGCGGCGCATGAGGATGACGCCTTCGACGGCGTCATCGTTGTTGGTCTTCTGGGCGCGGTCTTGAAAACCGAAAATGCCGAGTCGCGGAGCGATGCCGATAACGACGCGGCCGACGTCTTTCACACGGATGGGCACGCCATTGCCGCCGCTGCCGACGACGACTTCGCCGATGTCTTCGGTGGTTTGAACGAGGCCGAGGCCGCGCACGTAGTAGAACTGTCCGCCCTGTGTGTAAAAGCCGCCGCCGGTGTTGGCATTGTTGGCCGTGAGAGCGTTGAGAACTTGCACGACTGGCAAGTGATAGTTGTAGAGTTTAACGGGGTCCAACAGGACGTGATACTGCATGGTGGGGCCGCCAAAACCGGAGTCATCGGCCACGCCAGGGACGCTGCGATACGCTCGCTCAATGATCCAGGCTTCGAAGGTGTGAAGCTCCATCGGCGAGCGATCGGGACTTTCGATGACGTAGCGATAGACGAGGCCGCTGGGGCTGAAGAGCGGGGCCATGCTGGGCGTGACGCCGGTGGGGAGAGAGGCATCGCTGAGGCGTTCGAAAACGACCTGGCGGGCGAAGTAGGCGTCAGTACTGTCCTCGAAGGTGAGGATGACGTCGGACAGACCGTAAAGAGAAATGGAACGCATGACCTTGAGGTTGGGCGTGCCATTCATGGCGAGTTCGATGGGGAGAGTGGTGAGGCGCTCGACCTCTTCGGCTGCGTGGCCGGGCCACTGGGTGATGAGCTCGACCATGGGGGGAGAAAGGTCGGGATAGGCATCGACAGGCATGCGGCGGAAAGATTCCGCGCCGGCGATCACGATAAGGATCGTGATCATGAGTATGAGGAAGCGCTGACGCAGAGCGAATTGGACTATGTGATGGATCATCGTGATTTCTCTCGGCCGCGTCTCCCTTTAGTGCTCCAAAGAATTCTTGAATTGCAGGAAGAGGCTGCCGTCGCCAACAATGCGCTCGCCTTCCTTCACGCCGCTGGTAAGTTGCGTGCGGCCCGCGTGGCTGTCGCCGAGCTGAACCAAGCGGCGGGCAAATTCGTTCTGTTTCGTGGTGGACTGCACGTAAACGAAGGGCTGGTTTTCGGTGTCGCGCAGAACGGCAGAGTCTGGAACCGTCAGAGCGTTAGCGATGGTGCCGGCACTAACAGTTGCGGTGACATACATGTCTTTCTTGAGCTTATCGCCGGGATTTTCCGTGACGATGCGCGCCTGAAGCGTGCGAGTGTTGGGATCGAGCGCCGGAGCGATATAGGAAATGCGCCCGTGAAATGTGTCGGGGTAGGAGTCGGTAGAGATATTCACACTGTCTCCGGACCGCACGTAGGAGACATCACCCTGGTAGACATTAACGAGCACCCAGACAGTGCTCATGTCCGAGATAGTGAAGACCTGCGTTGTACCCGCCTGAAGCAATTGACCGGGGCCGACGAGGCGCTCGACAACTTCTCCGCCGACAGGCGCAAGGACGGGAACTTGAGAAGTGGTTTTTGGAGGATTTTTTTCGAGTGATTCGACGTCAGTGATGCCGAGAACGCGAAGAGCGTCCTCGCTGGCCTGGAGATCCGCTTGAGCCTGCATTCGCGTGGATTCGGCGGTCTGGAAATCGGCCTCGGCGATGGCTCCGTGGCTGAGGAGATCCTGCGCGCGAACGTAGAATTTGTCGGCGAGAAGAAATGCAGAGTGAGCTTTGAGGTATGCGGAGCGGGCCGCCGAGTAGTCTGGGCTATTGACAGTGAGAAGCGACTGGCCGGCGTGGACGTTTTCGCCGGGCGTGACAAGGATTTCGCGAACGGGCCCACCGATGGCGGCGAAAACCGGCGTCGTCTTGAAAGCATTGTAAGCCACGGCACCGGTGAGCCGCAGGGTGCGAGGGAGGGCGGCCTTTTCGACAGGCACTACCTGGACGTGCGTCAATTGGTCCTGAGGAACAGTGAAGAGGTCGGCGGTTTCCTCTTTCGATTCGCTTGAGGAGAAAGACGTCATCTTGGACTCGGAGCCGCTGGAACCGCAGCCAGCGAGCGAGGCAAAGACAAGGGCGGCCGCCAGCGCGGCGGGAAAAATCGAAATATAAAACTTAGATTTGAAATTCATGGCAGATTCCTCGTTCCTACGGCTTGGCGCATCTGTTCGAGCGCGGTCATGTAACTGGCGAGCGCCTGGCGGTAAGCAAGCTGATTGGCGCGGTAGGTGCGCTCTGAATCGAGAAAATCGAGCAAGCTGGCAGCGCCTTTTCTATAGGCGTACTCGGTGATGTCACGGGATTTTTGGGCCTGATCGACGAAACCGCCGCGGTACAGCTGAATGATTTGATCGTTGGAGTGCAAGGCCTCGTAGGCGTCGACAACGTCGGTGAAAACTTGTTGGGTTGCTTCGTTTTGCAATTCCTGGAATTGGGTAATGGCGTACTTGGTGCGGGCGATTTCGCCTTGATTGCGATCGAAGATAGGGAGATCGATATTGAAGTAGAACGCGCCGCTGTTCTGTCCGTTGGTATGCGTGTAGTCAAAAGTCACGTTCAAGTCGCGTTTGCCGTTGGCTTCGGCGAGCGACTCCTGGCTGTGAGCAGCAGTTACACCCAATTGAGCAGCCAGCAGATCGGGGCGTGTACGGAGGGCCAGCGCTTTGAAATCGTCCATGTTTCCGTGGACCGGCTGGTAATCGAGTGAGCCCTCAACGTCAAAATTATCGGGAACGGATTCGAACCCCAGGAATTGGCGAAGAGCGGCAAGCGCCTGGACTTTAGAAAGTTTGGCCGCAAAAACATCCGACTGGAATTGCAGCAGCTGCAATTTAATTTTGAGCAAGTCGCCTTCGCTCATATCGCCGGCTTTGAAGCGGGCCTCACTGATATCAACGGTTTTCTGAAAGCTGTCGAAATCTTGCTGGGCGAGATCGAGGGTGGATTGCGCGAGAAGAACGTTGATGAATTGCTGAGAAAGATTGAAGGTGAGCTGGCGCTCGTTGTCGGTTACCTGGGCACGAGTGACGGCGGTCGCGTCCTTCGCGGCCTGATAGCGGCGCTTGCGCTTCCCGCCGCGTTCGAAGAGGTAACCGATGCCGACATCGAACTGCGCCTGGGTCGCCAAATAGGTGGTGTTGAATTCACCGGGATTAAACAGTGGGAAAAATTGTGTATCGAAAGACAAGGTAGGATTAGGACGGAGATTGGCAGTGATTTCCTGTGCCTGATTCTGAAGGATGGTCGATTGAGCCGCGAGCAGCGCGTGATTGTGCTGCAAGGCGAGACGAATCGCTTCCTCGAGAGTGATACGCGTGGGCTGCGGCTTGCTGGTGTCCGCGCGAGGCGGCTCGGCCTGTGCGGGTGATGCGGGCGGAGCAGGAGTAGTGCTCTGCTGGGCCAGCACGCAAACAGGCAAGGCCAAAAGCGCGGTGGCCAATGCCGTTCCTTTCCTCATGTTGATGCTCCTCTACGGTCCCATGCGATAGGGACTGGTCGATGCAGTTATGGTGGAAGGGACAAATTGGAGAAAAAGCGGAGAACTAAATAGCCGGGGGAGCGCGGGGAGAGGTAGAACGGAAAACTTCCACAGAGGGAGAAAGAATCGTGGCGAAAACTTCCAAACGGTTCACGACAGGGACCACAGCCAGATCCAGAGTCTGGGTGGTGACTGCGGAGCCTGCTGTAGAGCAAAGCTGACAGGGATGAGACCCGCCGGGGTCAGACGTCAGATCGGCACAAAAGTGGAACTGCGCCGCCAGGAAGATGACTCCGAGCAGCAAAGCGCACAATCGGGCCTTATTAGGGTGAGCGAACATCTTTCTACTAAGACGAAGCTTAGGCCGGAATGGTTGCGGGGTCAAGCAACGGATAGGGGCGGGGGTCCACTATTTGCACCAAGGGCCTTGGTTCGTGCGTCTAAGGTGCTAGGCTAGTGCGTAGCTTAATGCGACTGGGCAGAACTATATTCGGGCGGACCATGGCGAGCCGGGCGCTGGCTATCTTGGCTTGCGCCGTTTTGCTCTATTTTGCGGCGGGCGGCAGCCTGCTACACCAACATACTGGCGGCCCGGAAACCGCCTGCCACATCTGCCAGTCGCTGCACATGCCTGTGCTGGCCGCGGCGGCGCTCGATCTCGTTGCCGCTCCCGAGCTGATCGCCCGCTATACATCGCTCCCGCAGCATGCTGCGCCGAGCAATTCCTTTTCGCTGCACCGCGCGTCTCGAGCGCCTCCTTCCGCGTAATTCCCATCTCCTGCCAGTGAATCGCACAAATAAGCGCTGACCATTAACGGGCCAGCGCTACCGCCATTTTTCCAGGCGGCCTCTATCCACAAATCTAGAAAACCCGCAAAGGGATGGAGAAAAAATGTTTAAGCGTTTAGGGCGTTACTCGATTTTGGCACTTGTGTTTCTGTTTTCTGCGGTATCAGGCTGGGGACAAGGGGGGAGCTCGGGATCGATTGAAGGCGTGGTGAAGGATTCCTCGGGTGGAGTGGTAGCGAACGCGACGGTGGAAATTTCCTACGCCGTAAGCGGGTACACCCGCACGACAACGACTGGAAGCGATGGATCTTTTCGTTTCACGAACGTGCCATTCAACACGTATCACACGATTATCAGCGCAGCGGGATTCGCAAGCGCGACGCAGGACGTGGATGTGCGGTCAGCAGTTCCTGCAAGTGTGGCTGTCACTCTGAAGGTTGGCAGCGCCGGCACAACAACCGTTACGGTGGAAGCGAACGGCGGGGACCTTGTAGAGAATGAATCCACGTTTCACACCGACGTGGATCGCAATCTCTTCAAAGACGTACCACTGGAGAGCCAGTCATCCTCGCTCAGCTCGCTGGTGACACTGGTAACGCCAGGCGTGGCGGCGGATTCGAACGGGCTGTTTCACGGTCTTGGCGACCACGCGTCGAACTCCTTCTCCGTGGACGGGCAACCGATCACGGATCAGCAGAGCAAAGTGTTCTCTAACCAGCTCCCCTCTGATTCGGTCCAGTCGCTCGAGGTGATTTCCGGAGCGCCGCCAGCGGAATTTGGGGGCAAGACGAGCCTGGTGATTGTGGCGACCACACGTTCAGGCATGGGTGTGAATCCGCCGCATGGTCAGGTGACGACTTCGTACGGCTCGTTTGGAACTGTGAACGCAGGTTTCGATTTGGCTTACGGCGGGGACAAGTGGGGCAACTTTATTTCCGCCAATGGCTTGAACACCGCCCGGTTTCTTGATGGACCGGAAATAGGCGTGATGCACGACAAGGGCAATGAGGAAAATTTCTTCGATCGCGTCGACTACAAGGTCTCGTCTGCGGACACCCTGAGTTTCAATTTCGGCTACAGCCGATCCTGGTTCCAGACGCCGAATTCGTATGACTCGCAAAATGCAACGGGTTGGACTTTTCTCTCTGCAACTCCAATCTGCCCCGCCGGACAAACAGGTTCCTGCGGGGGCCTGGGACCAAACGGCGAGCCAGTAGGGCCGCAGGATCAGCGTTCCAAGATCGGAACTTTCAACATCGCGCCGTCGTGGACCCGCCTGATCAATTCAAGAACTGTCCTCACACTGGGCGCTTTCGTGCGGCGAGATCAATACAACTACTACCCGAGTGGGAACCCCTTCGCCGATCAGTCTCCTGATCTGCAACTGAACACAGTTGCTCAAAATCGCACGCTGACGAATGCTGGGGTTCGCGCCGTTCTCTCGTACGTAAAGGGAATCAACAACGTGAAGGCGGGATTCACGTTTGAGAACACAGCACTTTCGGAAAACGACAAATTTGGCATCGTCGATCCGACGGTAAACGCGGTTTGTTTGAATCTTGCCGACCTGAGTCCAGATACCAACCCGGCGTTGACGGACCCCACGCAATGCACCGGGGGGGCAGGACTGGTAGCCAACACTGGGCAGGGATCAGTCCCGGCATTCATCCCGCTGCTCGGCTGTTACGACCTGACTCGATTGGCTCCTCTGCCAGCATCTGACGGATGCCCCGCAGGACAAACCACCAGCGGATTGTTCACGTTTAACGGGAGCACCAACATTAAGGAAACGGCGCTCTACGTCCAAGATGTGCTAACGATGAAAAACTTGAGCCTCAATCTAGGGGTGCGAGCTGATATCTACCGTGGCATATCCAGCGCCCAGCAGTTGGAGCCGCGCCTGGGCGTTGCATACAACATCAAGCCTACGAGCACCGTGCTGCGACTTTCTTACGCCCGCACGATGGAGACGCCATTCAACGAGAACCTTATTCTTGCCAGCACCGGATGCAACAACCCGGTGATTTTCGACCTACAGTCGTCGGTACCTGGTGGTCAGTGCGTTTCGTCATCGGTGCCAGCGCTTGGCCCGGGCCACCGCAATGAATTCCACGCCGGATTTGAGCAAGCCTTCAAAAAGTACCTGGTTGTTGATGCGGAGTACATTTGGAAGTACACGCACAAGGCGTTCGACTTCAGCGTGCTCGGCAACACGCCTATCACTTATCCGATCGAGTGGGCCAGCTCGAAAATCCCTGGCTACGCGATCCGCGCTTCCGTACCGGACTTCCACGGCTTTACCGCGTTTGTGGTCATGTCCAGTGTAGCGGCGCGTTTTTTCACTCCACAGATCAGCGGCATTGGCGCCACGCCCCCCACACCTGGAGGAGCTTCTGTATTTCGCATCGACCATGACGAAAAGTTTAACCAGACCACGCACTTGCAATACCAGCCGTGGAAGCGCGGGCCATTTGTCGGCTTCAACTGGCGGTATGACAGCGGCCTTGTGGCCGGTCCCTTGCCGTGCTTCGGAGGCGAGTCTTGCGCGAACGGGCCAGGCGGTGGTGGGCCCCTTAATCTGATCGATGTGTCCGGACTGACGCCGGATCAACAGTTCCAGGCGGGCCTTTTCTGCGGGAGCGTGTTTGCGACTCCCACTACGCCCATCAGTTCGGCGTCTGGCGCGAATCTCTGTCCCGCAACTAGCTATGGTTCCAAGTACGTATCAGTTCCTGCTCCCGGAACCGAAAACGACGACCACAACCCGCCGCGCATCGCCCCACGAAATTTGTTCGACGTTTCTGTGGGACAAGACGATCTGTTCAATGGAGACCGCTACAAGTGGAGCCTGCGGTTCACGGCCATCAATGTGACCAACAAAGTGGCGCTCTACAACTTCCTGTCCACGTTCAGCGGAACGCACTACGTGACACCGCGCGCGTTGACGGCGGAACTGGGCTTCCACTTCTAGGTGGATTTAAGCGACCAGCTTAGAAATCTAACACGAGAAGTCATGACGGCCAGACGGATGACTGAGACGACCGAAGCCAGAAAAAAGGGGGGATACATGCGAAATCCCCCGGGAAGCGGGCAGATGTCTGCGCGGAAGTATGCCGGGATCCGAGAGTGGCAGGCGGAACTCTCCATATCCTGGCTCTTCCGAACAAGCATACGGCTGCAGACCGCGTTCGATCGTTGTTTCAGTCCATTCGGAATGACGGCGCAAGAAGCGGCGGTGCTGCTGCATTGTGCGGAGGACGGCGAAACCTCAGCGGGAAAGCTCGCGAGGACCATGGGCCGCGACAAAGGCAAGATCACGCGGTTCGTGGACCGGCTCGAAACGAGCGGGTTTCTTACGCGCAAGAGCGACCCCCGCGATCACCGGCTCTTGATCATCAAGGCGACAAGCAGGGGACGGCGAGTTGTGCCGCAGCTAAAGGTTCGATTCGAGGAAATTCGCGGCCAATTCTTCGAGGGGGTCCTAAACGTCGATATCGATAAGCTGGAAACCGTGCTCTCACAATTGCATGCAAACGCCGAGCGGCTTTGTGATGAAAAGGCTCACAAGGACACTCACGGCTAGGAGACCAAAGGCGGCGGGACCAGCCTAAGCAGCAGGGGGTGGGGCCGGAATGAACGGTGTTTGTGTGCCTGAACGGGCCTTTCTTAGCAGGTTAGCGTTCAGAATATTTCTCTGTGCGGTGCTGCTTTTTGGCAGCCCCACGTTCTTCACGACGCATCTATGCGCGACGAGCGTGGTCGCCTTGATCGATCGCGCGAATCATAAGCTGGTAATTGCGGCGGACTGCCGGATTAACCGGGGGCTCCGTCCGGTTTCCGCCTGCAAGATCATTCAGGAACCGGGCTGTACGGTAGCCATGGCAGGCCTTTACGAGGAGAGGAACTCTGGCTTTCATTTGAGGGAATATGTCCGTGTGGCTTGCCGCGAACCGGGAGACTTGCGAACAAAAGCCGAAGCATTTGTGCGGATGGCGCGAAGGCCTTACGAGCAGGCCGTGAGGGTCATGCGCGAGAGCCAGCCTGCGGACTTTGCGAAGACGATGGCGAACAAACCAACAGAGGTGGTCTTCGCTGGCATCCAGGATGGTGAACCCGGGTTGATTGTAAGGGGCCTAGAGACGGATGCCACGGGGAAGATCAGGATCGAGCGTTTTGAGAGCACCGCTCCGTCTTACGCGAGGATTGGCTACTTTATCGGACTGAACGGCCATATCCGCGCCTACATCAAATCACACCCAAAGTGGGGAAAAGAGGATTACGCCAAGCTTGCACCCAAGTTTGTGGAGTTGGAGATTGAGGCACACCCTGACCTCGCGGGGCTTCCCGTTTCGGCACTGCAAATTGACAATAAAGGGGATGTCGTCTGGCTGGACAAAGGGGCTTGTGACGCTCGCCAATCCGACTGACCCAATCAGTTCCAAGAAAGAATGAGTTTAGAGACGAAAGTTTCCATCGGCCAGACAATGAAAACATTTCAGAAAGTATTTAGCCGCCCCACGTCTCTCAATTCCGCGAGCATTCAAACGGACCGGGACGCGTTGCGCTGGGCGCGACGAGTGGTTGGCGTGTTCGTGATGTTCGCAGCTGTGGTTCCGGTATTTGGGCAGGAGGGGCGCTCAAGTAGCGAGAAGCCCCAGACCACATCCATCAAGGGGACCATTTCCACCAAGCAGGAGGACGCCTCGTCGGACTTGTCTGGAATCAGCGTAAAGCTGAGCGCAATCCCGCCCGAGGGAGAACCTCTGTCTGCGGTTACCGATGACGGGGGGCACTACGAGTTCAAAGACGTCAAACCTGGCAAGTATACGGTTTCCATCAACCAACAAGGATTCAAGCCGGTTTCAAAAACGGTTTCCGTGGCGGCCGGGCAAGTGGCCGTACAAGATTTCACTCTGGAACTCCAAACGGTCTCTGAGCAGGTGGAGGTCAAGGAACAAACTCAGGTCATCTCCACAGAGAGCGTTTCGAACCCGCAGGCGACTGTAACCCACCGCGAACTGGTTGCTCTGCCGACGCCGGAGGAAAAGATCCGGGAAGTGATCCCGATCACACCGGGAGTCATTAAAACGATGGACGGAAAACTCACGTTCAAGGGTGCTGACGAAAATCAGAGCCTGTTTCTGGTGAATTCCGCGCAGACCGCCGATCCGGTGACGGGAAGCTTTGCCATTGCGGTGCCCACGGATGCGGTGCAATCGTTCGCGGTCTACAAAACACCCTATAACGCGAGCCTCGGAAGTTTTTCGGGCGGGTTGACAACCATTGAAACCAAGCCCCCCCAAGAACAATGGAACTACTACATAAAGAATTTCGTGCCTTCCATTCTTGGCAAGAACGGTTCTATCGTCGGCATCGCGCAGGCCACGCCTGGCGTCGACTTTGGCGGCCCGCTGATCGAGGGCAAACTGTTTTTCTCGGAAGTCTTCCAGTACGACATGAAAAAGACGACGGTTCGCGGACTGCCTTGGCCAGACGACATCACCAAGAAGCAAGGCTTCAATTCTTTTACGACTCTCGAGCTCATTCTTTCGCCAAAGCAAATTGTGACTCTAACGGTCAATGCTTTTCCCTTACGGCAACAGCACGTCGGCATAAATGCTCTTGTCCCGCAGCCAGCCTCGAACGACTTGAATCAGAAGGGCGTCGCCATCCATCTGTCCGATAAATACCAGCAGGATTCCGGAGGGATTTTCAGCGTGATTTCGCAGTACACGCGGTTCGATAGCAATGCACACGGGCAGGGATTGGATGACATGCTGATCTCCCCAGCGGGCTGGGGCGGAAACTTTTTCAACCGATGGTCCAGAAGGGGCAAACAGTTTCAGTTCCTGCCGAGCTATCAATTTGCGGATAAACATTGGCTCGGAAAGCACGAGATCCACGTGGGCGTGGACGTGAACTACCGTTCTTATTTCGGCGTGAGCACGGCAAATCCCATTCAGCTGCTCGAGCAGGACGGCACGTTGGCTGAGGAGATCAATTTTCAGCCTTCGGAAGCTCAGATTACCTCCGATACCTCCGTGGCCGAGTTCGTTCAGGATCATTGGATCCTAAACCCGCACTGGACGGTCGACGCGGGGGCGCGATTGTCGAGCGAAACCTCTGGCTGGTCCGCGGCATTCGCGCCGCGCGTGGGTATCGCCTACACACCAGATAAGACTGGCAAGACCGTCATTCGAGCCGGAGCGGGCTTGTTCTATAGCATGCTGCCTCTGCTGGCCTCCGACTTTGACGTGAATCCAACGCGCGTGGTCAGCCTCTTCGATCCCACAGGGCAATTGATTGCGCCGCCTGTGACATACACGAACGCCTACGTGGGCGGAATGAATCCGCTAAATAACGGCATTTTGCCGCAGGGGCCGGGCACCACTCCCCGCAATTTCACCTGGAGCCTCGAAGGGGATCGCGAGCTGCGGAGAAACATGGTGCTGCGGATCGGGTACATCGACAGCCACACGACTTACCTGTTTGTGATTAATCCCTTCACCGGGGCGCCGGGGGAGAACTCATTCCTCGGTCTCACGAACACCGGCTCCTCTCACTATCGCGAGGTGGAGAGCACCGTGCGCTTCACCGTTCATCAAACCAATGAAGTGAACGCCTCTTATATCTGGAGCCGCAACCGGGGAGATTTGAATAACCTTTCCGATGTAATGATTCCCTTTTTGCAGCCCGTCATCCGGCCGAACGTTTACGGAATATTGCCTTCCGACGTCCCCCAGAGAGTTGTCACCTGGGGAGTCTTTTCCTTGCCGAAGAAGTTCACGCTCAGTCCCATCCTGGATGTGCATACGGGCTATCCCTACTCGAATGTGGATGTGCTGCAGGATTATGTGGGCACGCCAAACGGGCAGCGTTTCGCCACGTATCTCTCGCTGGATCTGAAGATCTACCGCGTCTTTCAGGTTCCTTTTCTTGGGGCGAAAAGCGGTAAAGTCCACCACATTCGGTTGGGATTCTATTCGCTCAACATCACCGATCACGGCAACTTCAACGCCGTGTACAACAATGTGACCGCGCCAAACTTCGGCGAGTTTGTCGGGTTCCTGGACCGGCGCGACGGCGCGGTGATCGATTTCATCGACTAGTTCGCTCCCGGACTTTTCCTCGCCCGCCGCCATCCTGCTAGAATATGAAGCGGAGCGGTTCTTCGAAGCAGGTGAGGGAGCGAAAGCTGTTTGAACCAATGACGAATCTCTGAGGTGCTGCGGATAGACAGCCTGTGTGCACGGCCTGTCCCGCTGGAACGTCTTTGTCGCTCGAGTGGAGTCAGGCGATGGGAGACGGGCGAGCGGGGCAGGAAAGCCTAACGGTTGGCTCGTGGCGCCCACCTAATTCAGAGGTTCACGGCCTAGCTCCCCACGGCCAAGCAGTCCGCTCTATTTTTGTATCAACGAGCCCATAGAAAACATGCGAGTACTTTTCATTGGAGACATTGTCGGGTCGCCGGGGCGGCAGATCGTCCGCGAGCGATTGGCGGATATCGTCGCGCAGCGGCAGATCGACTTGGTCATCGCTAACGGCGAAAATTCGGCTTCGGGCTTCGGGATTACGCCGCGGCTGGCCGAGGAGTTGCTTGGAATGGGGATTGACGTCCTCACGGGCGGCAACCACAGCTGGGATCGCAAGGAAATCACGGAGTTCATGCCCCACGAGCCACGGCTTCTGAGGCCGGCGAATTTCCCGGAAGGCAACGTCGGCAGTGGGCTTTACGTTGGCACGGCCAGGAATAGTGTGAAGTTCGCCGTGTTGAATCTTCAAGGACGAGTGTTCATGACCCCGATCGACGATCCATTTCGCAAAGCAGACAGCGAACTGGCCAAGCTGCCAGACGACGTCTCCTTCGTTTTCGTGGACATGCACGCCGAGACCACCAGCGAAAAAATAGCAATGGGCTGGTACCTTGACGGGCGCGTTACCGGCATCGTGGGCACGCACACCCACGTGACGACCGCGGACGAACACGTTCTGCCCGGCGGCACGGCGTATATCACCGATGTGGGCATGAGCGGCCCGCACGGCGGTGTGATCGGAATGGACCGCAATGGCATTATCAAAAAGTTTCTCGACGGTCTGCCGGCGCGCTTTGAAGTGGCGGGCGGCGACGTCCAAATGAATTGCGTGCTGATTGAAACGGACGACGAAGGCCCACGCAACGCCTCAGGCCGGCTGCGCGCGCAGTCGATCGAGCGCCTGCGCTTCCGCATCGATTAGAACCTGTCTCACAAATATCAATAAGGGGTCGGAACTGTAGGCGCACGGCTTTAGCCGTGCCAAAAATGGCCATCCCTAGCGCAGCGAGGACCGCCGCCGCGCTCTGTGCGCAAGGAACCTCTCTTCATGGCAATGGGTCAGTTTGAAATTGCAGTGATGAAGAGCCCAGCAAAAAGTCCATATTCAAACGCGAGCAAAAGCCAATACTGCACTGGATTCTTGACGCGCTCTATCCTTGAACTTTTAAATACCGCAGTTCCAGTAACAGTCCCATATAGGGCGAGAGACAACGGAATCAGCGAAAGAGCCAAGCACAAGAGCGGATGGTTTCGTATGTCGTCGTGCCCCACGCCAGCCATACTACCTCACTACGTCTGGCGGGGTTTGTAAGGGCCATGCTTTACCCACTGCCCTCTTCCTTCTAGTCCTCACGACTCCCTTCTCCCCCCAGACTCGGAAGCATCGGCCTCAGCTTCCCCGCCGCCAGCATCTCCAGCGCCTCGAAGCGGCCTCTGAGTTCGGCCGCGCCTAGCCGGTGCTCGCGAAACAACCAGCGCAGATATTCCTCGGCTGGCCGCTCTCCTTTCTGCGCGTTGCATTCCATGCACGCCGAGACCAGGTTGCGATACGAATTGCACCCCACTCGCGCCCGTGGCACGACATGGTCGAGGCACTCCAGCCGCGGAGCGACTCGCCGCAGGCAATAGAAGCACCGGCCCCGCTCCCGCGCATGAATCGACCTGCGGAGTTCCAGCGTCTTCACGAAATCCACCTCCTCGATGTTCGAGGGGTCAGCCTTCCGCGCCGCCTCCCGTGCCCGTGCCGCGGCTCTGGCCCGCACACGCACGCCGCGCACCTCTTCCGGCAACCGCACCTCCGCCACATGGCCTTGCTTGCTCCGTTCCACCAGCCGCAAAACGCCACACGCGGCCAGCCGGCGAACCGCTTCGCGGGTCGGGCATGTGGAAAGGTTGATATTGTGCGCCAGCCACGGAATCGAAAACCGCAGCCTTCGCTTTCCTTCCAGACGGCTGTGTCGCAACAAGTGCATATACACCACGCGGTCGATCACAGGCAGCCGCAGTTGCGGCGCGATTACGTCCTCTACGTGCTTCCACAGAGTCTTGGCGTCGATTTCTTTCTGCGCGCTGTGGCTTCGTCTCTCGTCAGTTTCTCGTCGCTTTCGATTGTTACTTGTGGACTTTCGACGGAGAAAACGTTCAGACACACCTGTCCCGTTGCGTTTCCTGGTTTTCATGGATTGGAGATCCTGTAAGCGCGTTGAGCAGCGCCTTCTTTGTAGTGCGGCAGCTCGCTGCCGTTGTAGGCGCACGGCTTTAGCCGTGCCATCAAAAATTGTCATTCCGAGCGGAGTCGAGGAACCTCTCTTCCGCCTATTCGTCTTTGGCTTCGGACTGTGAACTGCCCGCTGTCAGCTCAAAGACACACTAACCCCTGGATTTTCAATACGGGGATAGCCGCAAGGAGGGGCCCAAAAACAAAAAAGAGAATCACGCCTCAGGCGCAATTCTC
>Ga0206859_1042_pt2 | contig 21106 bp, 15 predicted proteins | sample Alteio_BWOrgCont_47_FD_152882 | JGI IMG/M metagenome (GOLD analysis project Ga0206859, IMG submission 152882) | Enriched cells from forest soil in Barre Woods Harvard Forest LTER site, Petersham, Massachusetts, United States -... | ecosystem: Environmental > Terrestrial > Soil > Temperate forest >... | reverse complement strand
AAGCAGTTTCGACGGCGTTGGGGGCTCTCTTCTCAGTGATTTCGGCCATTTTTCGTTCTCCCGCGGAGTCTTTGCTCCGCCTTTTGATTACCTCAGCGGCTAAAGCCGGTCATTATTGTTGTCAGATCGCAGCGGTAAACCGCTGCGCCACCCAAAATCCAGGAACCTCTTTCGCCCCTCCGGGGCTGGGTCGCTTCACTAATTCTTTCCCACGGCTTACGCCGTGGGCTTTATTCTTACGCCGCTCCGCGGCTCGGAAACCCGTCGAGCGCTAAATCAGAACCGCTCGCCCTTGATCAAACCCCAGTTCTCAGTTCTCAGTTCTCGGTTCTCAGTTCTCAGTTAGTATCTCGCGACGGCGATTGGTAACACGCCTTGCGAAACGGTTTTCTTTTCAACTTGTTCCCGAATCCGAAAGGACTTCGAGCCCTCGGATCAGGGTGTTTTCCACTGTTCACCTTGTCAAAAGTTGTCGTTCCCCGAGGGGGAGACCGGGGGACGGCCACCGCACAAACCTTCATCATTTGGCGGGGCGGCACGGGGTCACCTCGGCCACGGTCTCCGCCCCTGTTTTCTTACCCAATAACAGCCTATGGGATGGAAACAGTACTCCCGCCCGTAGTGGCTGTCAAGAGTTAATCACTATATATTGTATCCCAAAGTAATTAACGGCGTAGATGCCCATTGGAACCCCGGTTATCCACAAAGGGCGGTTTGGCACCCAAAGCAGGGTCAATCGGGTGCCAGTTTCCGACCACCGCGGGCCCCATCAGAACATAGATATCCTCGAAGATCTCGCGTGGGGCAATGCGGCGGCTACCGTCGGAGGATTCGACCAGGTAGTCACCCGCCTGGCCACTGTGTTCGCGACCGAGCGCGTCGACGAACGCGAAGGGTTGGGAGAGTTGTTTTGCCTTGATCAAAAAACGCGTGCGATAAATGTTCCATTCTGCGGACGGTTTCCTCACGTTGCTTTCACCCTTGGGGGAGGGAAAGTAAATTTTGTGTGTATGCTGGCTGAAACTTCGATTGAGGGTGAACAGAATCTACTCGCGGAAGAAGGCGCGGTCAATTCCATTTTTTGGTGCAAACGACGGCCGTAGATTTTCGCAGAGCGCGCAGATGAATTGTGGTTGAGAACCTCGGTGTGACAAGGCTTTCGGGGCGGATTAGGTTTGAATCGCGCAGAAGCGAAATAAATCTGCGACGCCCATGCGCCAAAATTTCCACATGCCCGCACAGAGAATGCAGAGAAGCAGTTTCCAGTTTCAGGTTTCGAGAAGGACGGGCGGGGACGCCCGTCCTCGATCGCGGAACTATTTTGAGGCCAGTGCAGGCTCGCGATGTGGCTGGAAGGTCTCAACGCGATGGTTGATTTCTTCCCAGTTTGCGAGGTTCCACCAAGCTTGCAGGTATTCGGGCCGGCGGTTGTTGTACTTGAGGTAGTAGGCGTGTTCCCAGAGGTCGTTGCCGAGGATCGGAAACAGGCCTTGCGAAATGGGGTTGTCCTGATTGGGAGTGGAGAGGACTTGCAGTTCTCCGTTGGGCTTGCCTGCGAGCCAGACCCAGCCGCTGCCAAATTGCTTGGCGCCGGCATCGTTGAATTTGCCCTGGAAATCCTTGAAGCTGCCGAAGGCTTTCTGGATCAGTTGGGCAATGGCCCCGGTCGGTTCGCCACCGCCTTTGGGCTTCATGATCTTCCAGAACATACTGTGATTCATGTGGCCACCGCCATTGTTACGTACGGCGGTGCGAATGTCCTCGGGAACGGCGTTCAGGTCGCGCAGCAATTCTTCGACTTTCTTTGATTGCAGGTTGGGATACTTTTCCAGGGCGGCATTCAGGTTCTTCACGTAGGCTGCGTGGTGCATGTCATGGTGCAGCTTCATGGTTTGGGTATCGATGGTCGGCTCCAACGCCGAGTAGTCATAAGGCAATGATGGAAGTTCGTGGGGCATGGTTTCCTCCTGGGTTACAGATGATGCAAAGGGGGTTGAGGATGCTCTTGATGATCCCGCCGCAGATTTCGCAGAGAACGCAGATAAACCCAACATCTGACCACAGAGGGCACAGAGAACACGGGGCGAACACGGCCGCGGAATACTGGTCGCGGAGTCCCCGGAGTACGCGGAAAAGGCGGCGACCACAAAGGAGACGAAGGCACACAAAGGAAAGCCCAAACCGTAGAGAGCAGAGATTGAAGTTGGTAGGTGAGGACATCCTTCGACTTCGCTCAGGACAGGCTCTGCCCCTACCCAATTCGGGGGTTTGTTGTAGTCTTTGGGCATGAAAATCTGGGCGTCTTTTCTCTTACTGCTGATGGCGCTTCCTGCTGTGGGGCAGCATCTGGTTCCTCAACCTGTTTTTGATGCGATTGCGGCTGAGTATTCGGGAGAGGCGGCGCAGGAATACGATCGCCAGATCGTGCAGTATCACCGCATTCAGGGCAGCCCGATGATGACGGAAGTTGCGGGAAAGGTTGTGCTGGCCAAATTGCGTGATTGGGGGATCGAAGCGCGGCTGGAGCAATTTCCGTCGGATGGCACAACCCGCTACCAAACTTATACTTCGCCGATGGGCTGGGACATGCGGGGGGGCGAATTGTGGGTGGAAAGCGCTGGAAGTACGGCCAACTTTGTTCCTTTCCGCATGTGCCGGTACAGCGATGTCCCGATGTGCGTTTCCACCTATTCCAAAGGTGGAGAGTGGTCTGGAGAGCTGGTTGACGTTGGAGCAGGGGTCGGCGACCGGGACTACGAAGGCAAAGATGTTAACGGGAAGGTGGCGCTGGCTTACGGCTACGCGGCTGCGGTAGTGCGGGCCGCGGCCATCAAACGTCGCGCGATCGGGGTGGTGATTTATCCGCCACCGGGTGACCGGGCGGATCATCCCGACATGGTGCGCTACAACGGAATCTGGCCGCGGGCGGAGGAGTTGGAGGCGACCGTGGGTGGGTTTCAGATTTCAGAGAATCAATACACTCAACTGCGACAGCTGATGGGAAATGGCCCGGTGCGGGTGCGGGGAAAGATTGACGCAACTCTGGGGCCGGGGCAGCTCACGCTGGTCCACGCCTGGATTCGCGGGAGCCAGCATCCGGAGACTGAAGTGGTGATCTCCGGGCACCTCGATCATCCTAAGTGGAGCGCCAACGACAATGCCAGCGGATCGGCAGCGATGCTGGAGATGGCGCGTACGCTGCATCGGCTGATCGCGTCCGGGAGACTGGCCGCGCCGGCGTTTACTCTTCACTTTATGTGGGTGCCGGAACATTTCGGCACACTGGCTTATTTCACGAAACATCCAGAAGTGCGGAGCTGCAATCCTGGATGGGATGATCCGCGGCAGAACTCTGCTCTGAAACCGGGGCCGTGCATTGCCTTGAACTTGAATCTGGACATGGTGGGCGAGGATACGGTGAAGACCAACTCGCGGTTTTACATTACGCGCACCCCTGACTCGGTGGGGGGAACGCTGAATGCGCTGATGGCCGACGTTCTGGCGCAGACGCGGGAAGCCGATCTTGTGGCTCCGGCGGGCAGCAGAAACTATTGGCCGGCGGAAATGACGGCCTACGCGCAGGGCAGCGATCACGACATGTTTCTGGGGCTGGGTATTCCGGCGACGATGTTGGGGCATGATCCGGATTGGACGCACCATACCAGTGAAGACACGCCGGACAAGACCGATGCCACGGAGTTGCGACGGGTGGGAGTGCTGGCGAGTGCTGCGGCCTATTGGACAGCGGTGGCTGACGCTGACGGGAACCGGCGACTGGAGATGGTGGCGCGAAGCGCGATGATTGCCGATTACGCGGGACGGATGGCGGAGGTCGAGCTCAGCCCAGGCTCGGCGGGGGCGCGTGTCAGGTTGCGGGCTTATCAGCAGGCGCTGGAGGCGATGGCGACGGAACCGGAGACTGGAGCCAAAACTTTTGACCGGGACGGGTGGGCAAGAGTGAGTAAAGCGGGGAGGGTTCCGCATCGACTGGTGCTGACTCCGTTGGATGCTTCGGTGTCCCAGTCGCTCTCGGGGAACGACAAGAAATGGTGGGGAGAGCAAGAGGACCGGTTTTCGAGCGATGCTCCTGGCGGCGGGCTGCCTTCAAGACCTCCGTTTGATTTGGTAGCGTTCGAGGCGATTAACTTCATGGATGGGAAGCGGACGGCAGGGGAGATTGCGGCGTTGTTGTCGCTGGAGTTCAATCGGGATTTGGATGCGGCGTGGATGGAGCGGCTGGTGGGGATCTTGGAGAAAGTAAAGGTGGTGAAGGCGGAGTAGGCATCCGGCGAAAACCTGGCCACGGATTTACACGGATAAGCCCTTCCCCGGGGAGTCTTAGCCGCTGATTTTCGCAGAATACGCAGATCAAAATCCAACGCCGGAACTTGGCCACGGATTTCCACGGATCATACGGATAAACCCACCCCTGGCGACGCTGTTGTCTCCACTGGTACATACTCCTTCTGGTCATTGAGACTGCGAGCGGCTTGGAAGAGAATCAGGGACAGCCTGGTCGGGTTGGGGAGGGGGATTGGTGCGACTACGAGTTTTGGCGCTCACGTTGATGGTCCTGGGTGGGACGGTGGTGGCCGCGGCCAAGGACTTCGCATTGATCTCTAATAAGACCAATCACGTGGAAGCGGTTTCGATGGCGGAGCTGGTGAAGATATGCAAAGGCCAGATGGAGCACTGGCCGGACGGGAAAGCGGTCAGCCTGGTGACGCGCGATCCGGCGTCGCCGGAGATGCGGCTGGTGCTTGAAAAGGTCTACGGCATCCCCAAGGAAGAGGTGCTGGCGCTGATTACGTCGGCGAACCACGCGCGGGTGAACCATCCGGCGATTGTGGTGGTGGATTCCGATGAGGCAGTGGTGAAAAAGGTGGAATCGAGTCCGGGAGCGGTGGGCCTGGTGGATGTTTATGCCATCACTGGCGGGGTAACGGTGGTGAAGATAGGCACCAAGCTGCCCCTGGAGCCGGGCTACCCGCTGCACGGAAATTAGCGGCATGGACGATTGTGCCCCCAACCCGAATGCTTCGGTACCGGGTCCGCGACGGTTTCAGCGATACCCGGCGGACATTCGCGTGTCAGTGGAGGTGTTTCGGCCGGGCGGGTCGGCGTCGGTGTGGGGACGATCGACGGAGTTGGGAGAAGACGGGATTGGGGTGACGCTGACGGGGGAGATAGAGCCGGGCGAAGTAGTGTCGATGGAACTGTCGCTGCCGGTGGCGTCGCTTCCCTTGCGGCTGCGGGCGCTGGCCCGGTACCGGGACGGCTTACGGCATGGTTTTGAGTTTCTGGCATTGAGTGAAGAACAGCGCGAGTTGCTGCATCGGGTATGCGCTATGTTGGGCACCGAACAGTAGATGGCTTCCGCATGGAATTACCTCGGTAACTTTTAGGACTCCCTTCCGCCGTCTAACATCTTGATTTGGCTCTGGTTTGCAATCGGGAGGAGTTAAATGGGTGACAAAATCACCCGGCCGACAGTGTCGGTTGACCATGTGCGTGCGCGGTTTCTGCGGGAGTCGTTGCACAATGGGGCGGCAGTATTCTCCACGCCTGAATCCGGGGTAGTTTCTGAAAGTTCCCACCTTGACGCTGAGAGTCCTGAGTTGCAGGGAGCGTATCTCGAACAATTAGTGGAGTGCGCGCCGGAAGCGATCAGCATTCTGGATACGGAGTTGCGGATTGTGCGGCTGAATGGCGAATTCAGCCGGGTGTTTGGCTTTCGTCCGGAAGAAGCGCTGGGACGGCGGCTGGAGGAATTGATTGTTCCGCCGGACCGCAGTTCGGAAACACGATGGATTCAGGAAAAACTGGCCAAGGGCAACAAGGTGGTGCTCGAGACCAAGCGGCAGCGCAAGGATGGCAGCCTGGTGGATGTTTTCATTTCGAGCGCGCCGGTGGTGGTCGGCGGGGAGCAAGTGGGCGTTTGCGCTTTGTATCGCGACATCTCGGAACAGAAGCGAGCGGAGGCGTTGAGCTCGGCGCTGTTGCGGATCGCGGAAAAAGCGAGTTCGCCGGATGACTTGCAGCAGTTTTATGGGGCGATGCATAACATTGTGGCGGAATTGATGTATGCGCGGAACTTCTACGTTGCGCTTTACGACGCCGAGATGCAGCTTTTGAGTTTCCCTTATTTTGTGGATGATGAGGATCCGGCTCCGGTGCGCAAGAAACTCGGGAGGGGGCTTACGGAGTATGTATTGCGGACGGGGGAGCCGCTGCTGTGCACGCCGGATGTTTTCGAGAAACTGGTGGAGCGCGGGGAGGTGGAGTTGATCGGAGCGCCGTCGCTGGACTGGCTGGGAGTTCCGTTGAAAGTGGGCGGAAACGCGTTTGGGGCGCTGGTGGTGCAGAGCTACAGCGGGAATGTGCGTTTTGGGGAGAAGGAAAAGAATATTTTGACGTTTGTGTCGCAGCAGGTGGCTAGCGCGGTGGAGCACAAGCGTAATGAAGAGGCGCTGCGACGGTCGGAGGCGAGATATCGGTCGGTGGTGCAGAGTGCGGTTTATGGGATTTATCGGTCGAGTCTGGAAGGGAAGTTTTTGGATGTGAATCCGGCTTTGATTGCGATGTTGGGATATGGATCGGCGGAGCAGGTGCTGGCGCTGGATGCTAAGCGCGATGTGTTCGTGGATGCGGGTGAATTGTCGCGGCTGATGCGGGAGTTTCGCGATGGCACGGGGCCGGGAAACATCGAAGTGCGCTGGAAACGGCAGGACGGGAAAGTGATCACGGTGCGGCTGAGTGGGCGGGTGGTGCGGCGTCCGGAGGAGACTGCGGAAGTTCTGGAAATGATTGCCGAGGATGTGACCGAGCAGCGAGTGCTGGAAAACCAGTTTCGCCAGGCGCAGAAAATGGAAGCGGTGGGACGGCTGGCGGGCGGAGTGGCGCACGATTTCAATAATCTGCTGATGGTGATTGGCGGCTATACCGAACAACTGCTGGAACAAACGGGCAAGCATAATGTGGTGTATCCGAAGATCGAGGCGATTCATCACGCCACGGAGCGCGCGGCAACGCTGACGCGGCAACTGCTGGCTTTCAGCCGCAAGCAACTGCTGGAACTGAAAGTAGTGGATCTCAACGTGATCGTGGCGGACATGGAGCGGCTGCTGCGGCCGTTGATTGGCGAGAGTATTGAGCTGCAAACCGTCCCGGCTAAGGATCTGGGGCGTACTCGCGCGGATGCCGGGCAGATTGAGCAAGTCATCATGAACCTGGTGGTGAACTCGAAGGACGCGATGACGGAGGGCGGGAAGCTCACCATCCAAACGGCGAATGCGAATCTTGGAGGAGATGATTTCCGGCGTGAGCACAGTTACATTCAGCCGGGCGCGTATGTGATGCTTTCGGTGAGCGACAACGGGCATGGCATGGACAAGGAAACGCAGGCCCGTATTTTTGAGCCTTTCTTTACTACCAAAGAAAAAGGGAAAGGCACGGGGCTGGGGCTTTCGACAGTTTACGGAATCATCAAGCAGAGCGGCGGGTACGTGCTGGTGCAGAGCGAACCGGGGCATGGGACCACGTTCCGCATATATCTGCCGCGAGTGGAGGAATCGGCGGATCCGGTGGGCACGGTGCGGATAAGCCAGCCGCAGCATGGCGGATCGGAAACGGTGCTGCTGGTGGAAGACGAAGAGTCGGTGCGGCAACTGGTGCGCGAGACGCTGGAAACCAAGGGCTACAAAGTTCTGGAAGCGGCAAACGGCGAAGCTGCGCTACAGATTGTGACGCATCATGCGGAGCCGATCCACATGCTGATCACCGATGTGGTGATGCCGGGGATGAGCGGGCGCGAGCTCTCGGCGCGGCTGTGCGCGACGCATCCGCAAACCAAGGTTCTGTATCTATCTGGATACACTGAAGACGCCATCGTTCATGAAGGCGTGCTGGAGGCGGGAACTGCCTTCCTGCAAAAACCGTTTACTCTGCAAATGCTGTCGCGGAAAGTTAGGGAAGTTTTGGGGAGTGAGCGGAAGGTGTGAGGGTCCGCTTTCTGCGCGGCTGAAGCAGTGCCTTGAGACGAATCAAAAGCTGGCCACCGATTTGCACGGATCAACACAGATCTGAAAGACGGGAACGGTACGCAGCGCCCACCCATTCGCAAAGTGCGCGAATGAGTGGGGCAACCGGAAAGTAATGACCCTTATGGAGTACCTGTCCCGGTCAGGGGCACTGTTTGCGGACTGCCTCCGCCGTCGTCGCTGATGGAAACATCCGCTGTGCGTTGACCCAAGGCTGACGGCGTGAAGGTTACCTTGATCTTGCAATTCCCTCCCGAGGGCACGCTCGTGCCGCAATTGTTGGTCTCGGCAAAATCTCCTTGATCGGTCCCAGTAATTGAAATGCCAGTTCCGGTGAAATTCACTGGACCACTTCCTTTGTTCACAAACGTGATGTACTTCGGCAGGCTGGTGCTGTTGAGAGGCTGATTTCCGAAATTCACGCTGGCGGGGCTGAGCTGGACATACGTACCGGTGCCGGTCAGCGGCACTTGTTGCGGGCTGCCGGGAGCGTTGTCGGTGACGGAAATGGCTCCGGTGAGAACGCCTTTATCAGTTGGTTGGAACGTAACGTTGATGGTGCAGCTGGCGCCGGGCGAAAGCGTTTGGCCACAATTAGTGGTGTCGCCAAATTCACCCGAGGCACCGGTGTTCGTGATGTTCAGAATTCCCAGGCCCGTGTTCTTCAGGGTCACCTTCTGAGGGGTGCTTGTGGTGTAGACGACCTGGTTTGGAAAAGTAAGGTTGGTCGGAGAAAATGTTACTGCTGGTAAAACGCCGACACCGCTGAGCGGAAGCGATTGGGGGCTGCCCGGGGCGTTGTCGGTCACACTGACATTGGCACTTTTCTGGCCCGTGCTGGAAGGTGTGAAGGTTACGTTGATCTGGCATGTGCCGCCGGGTGGTAGTGATGACGGACAATTGTTACCTTCGGTGAAATCGTTCTTATTCGCACCACCGAGGATGATCGAAGTGATGGTCAAAGTGCTGGTGCCGCTGTTCTCCAACGTTGAAGCCATGTTGCCGCTCGGCATGTTCACCGTCTGGTTCCCGAAGATGAGGCGTGGCGGTGAAAGAGTGACAGCCGGCTGAACGCCAGTCCCGGAAAGCGGGACCGATTGCGGGCTGCCCGCGCCACTGTCGGTGACCATTAGTGAGCCGTTTTGAACGCCGGGAGCCGAAGGCGTGAATGTGACGTTGATGGTGCAGCTTCCGCCGGCGGGAAGGCCGTTTCCGCAATTGTTGGTTTGCGCGAACTGCGTGCTAGCAGTGATGGAGCTGATGGTGAGTGTGCCATTTGTGGTCAGTATCACCGGCTGCGGCGGACTGGTGGTTTTGACCAGCTGGTTGCCGAAGGTCAGGTTAGGGGGCGTGAATGTCAATGTTGGCGGCGCTCCGGTACCGGCGAGCGGGAGCGACTGCGGGCTACCGGGAGCGTTGTCAGTGATGGAGACGCTCGCGCTTTCGCTGCTTTGAGTCGAGGGAGTGAAGGTTACGCTGATCTGACAACTGTTGCCGGGCTGAACGGGGCTGCTGCAAGTGTTGGTTTGACTGAAGTCCGCTCTATTTGCGCCGGTGATGATGATGGATGAAACCGTCAGCAGGCCGCTGCCAGTGTTCGTGAGGGTTGAGATCTGAGGGGTGCTGGCGACGCCTATTGTCTGATTCCCAAAGTTGAGGCTTGTGGGCGAAAGAGTCACAGCGGGTGGCGTGCCTGTACCGGAGAGACCAACGTGCTGCGGACTGCCAGGGCCACTGTCGGTGAAAGTGAGAGACGCGCTTCGGTTCCCCGTGGTGGCGGGTGTGAACGTGACATGAACGGTGCAGGTTTTCCCGGGGGGTAAGTTCGCTGCAAAGGTGCAATTGTTGGTCTGGCTGAAATCGGCGGGGTCTGCTCCGGTCAGGCTGATGCTGCTTACGCTGATGGGAACAGCAATGTCGTCATTCGTGAACGTGACGGCTTGAGGTGGGCTGGTGATTTGTATTCCCTGATTTCCGAAGTTGACTGCGAGGGGCCAGAGCTGAGGGCCGGGAACAAACTTGGTAAAGAATGCGTCGGTTGTGCCATCCAAAGCGGTCTGGAAGGCCCCAGGCGTCGTGGGAAAGTCGGGGGCTGAGGTCTGCCCCGCAATGTAAACATCGCCGGATGCGTCAAGTGCAACTGCGTTGGCTTGTTGCGGGTAATTGATGTTGCCAGTGCCGCCCAGGAAGGTGGAGTAGATCAAAGCCGTCCCGGCAGGGTTCATTTCCGAAAGAAAGCCCGCACAGGGCCAAGTCTGATTAGCCTTGGGTTGGAAGGCTCCGGGAGTGGTGGGGAAGTTGGATGAACATGTGAAGCCCACGACATAGGAGTCTCCAGAGGGATCTATTGCAATAGCAAGTCCCGCGTCAACGAAATAGTCGTCGAAGAACCCAAACCCGCTGCCGCCCAGATACGTGGAATACACTAACGCCGAGCCGGAGGGATTCAGCTTGGTCAGGAAGCTGCTATTCATCGGCTTTGTCTGAAATGCTCCCGGCGTCGTAGGGAAGTCGGTCGAATTAGTTTGCCCGGTAACATAAGCAGTTCCGGACGAATCCACAGCAACGGCAACAGCTTCGTCGCCAAAAGCGGCCTCGCCGTTATTGTAGCCGCTGCCGCCCAAGTAGGTGGAGTACACCAGCGCCGAGCCAGAGGAATTGAACTCTGTTACAAAGCCGTCAGAGGCAAAACTGGCCAGGCATGCCTTGCAGGTGGTTTGGAAAGCCCCCGGTGTTACCGGGAATTTGGTCGAGTAGGTGAGGCCAACCACGTAAGCGTTACCCGCGGGGCCCAAGGCTATGCCCAGCGCACCGTCGTTGCCGCCGCCAAGGCACGTGGAGTAGATCAATGCTGAGCCGGTTGCGTTGAATTCGGTTACGAAAGCGCCGCCGCCGCTGGGTTGAAACGCACCAGGGGTAGTGGGAAAGCCGCCGGCGGTATTTCCGGTTACAAAGGCATCGCCAGAATCATCGAGTACGATACCGCGGCCAACTGCGCCGCCGGAACCACCCAGGAATGTGGAGTAGACCAAACCGGAGCCGGACGGGTTTAGCTCGCTCACGAAAGCACAGGAGTAGATGCTCGTCTGGCAAATCGTCGTTTGAAAAGCCCCTGAGGTTACCGGGAAATTTGTTGAGGACGTTGATCCCGTGACGTAAGCGTCGCCCATGACATCCAAGGCAATGGAATAGCCGACATCATTGCTGCCGCCGCCCAGGTAGGTGGAGTACACAAGCGCTGTGCCGGAAGGATTCATCTTGGTGACGAAAACATCGCCTTGGCCACCGCCGAAGACCGTCTGGAAAACGCCGGGGGTCGTTGGAAAGTCGGGCGAGTCGGTCGATCCTGAAATATAGGCGTTGCCTGCGGCGTCCACGGCTATACCGTTACCGCTCTCATCGTCTCTGCCTCCAAGGTAGGTTGAATGCGCCAGAGCAGGATCGATTATGAGCGGTATCTTCGAGTCATAACTTCCCACTTCAAAACCGACCTGCCTGCGTTTAAACGTGTAGCGCCCGTCGACCTCTTGTCTGATTCCGTCCTTCTCCTGATACACGGCAGGTTTGCGCCAGCGAATTTCGCCTGTGGCAGTTTGGAGGACAAGATCGCCGTTCTGATCGCGATGAATGTTCATGGCTCCGCGAACATCGAACTGGATGCGGCGGGGATCGGCGCCCGGTGCAACGACGAAGTCATACTCAAGCTCTCGCTGATTGCCGTAATAGACCAGGTCGACGCCGGGATAAACTCCCTGGTATTTCACCTTGGCGTAAGTCGGGACGTTGCTGCGCCATTTTTTGGGATCGTTGCCGATGAAGTAGTTGCTCTTGCCGGAGAGTTCGTCCGCGCCGGTGATTTTGGCGACGGGGTTGGCGTGGAGGAGCTTCATGCGGAGGACGGTGTTGGTCCTGGGCGCGACTGAGTACGGGTCGCAACTATTCTTTCGCCCCGCTGGGGCTTGATCTTTTACTACCGTGCACCCACGGCTTGCGCCGTGGGCTTTATTCTGACGCCGCGCTGCGGCTGCGTTGTCGGAAGCGGCTAGATCGTCCGAGGGCGGTTCAGTTTCCGAAGTCGATTTAGGTTGCGGCAGAGGCTCGCCTGCTTTCGAGTGCAAACCGCCATCCACGGGCAATGGATTGGCCTGAGCCTCGTTGGCGCGTAACGAGAAGACGGCTTCATTGGCGGTGAGGAAGAGCGTGTATCCGCTGCCGCGGGAGAGAAATTTTACCCTGGGATCGGTCTGGCCCTGGTTGGCTTCGAAGGTCAGCGGCAGTTTGCCGTAATTCTCGACAATCTTCCCTTGGGCCGCCGGATCGGGCGTGGATTGGGCGAGCGCCAGCGTGCTCAGCACGATCGTCAACAGGCAAGCTAGGCGAGGGGATTTCATAGGACGCCTTTCGGTGCTTACGTGCTTTAGCGCTTGGAGAAATAGCCCCGGGGGAAGACTGGAGCATTGTCCGCCTGCGGCTGGCGGGTGTCAAGGAGAAGCGGCGTCTGGGGCTGAAGCCGGCAGATCAAAAGCAGGCCACGGATTTGCGCGGATTGACGCGGATCTGAAATATCCGCACCCTCGAACATGCGGGGTACAGATAGGGTCAACGGCGGCGGACAAGAGTGTCCGCCCCACACGGGCAAGACGCGCTTGACAGGGTGCCAATTTGCTATATAGTTCGTGCGCTTGGCTTTCTTGATGCCCGCGAAGCGGCTATGGAAGCCCGTTTTGGGGTTGGCGGCATGGGGAAGAATTCCCTGGTGGAGATGAGTCATGAAAAACTGGTGCTCGGGTGTGGGACGGTGGTGCGTGCTGGTGGGGTTGCTGGCGGTGGCTACGGCGGCGACGGGGCCGGCGATAACGTTCAAGTATCAAACGGAAAATATTCCGGGAGCGATGAATACGGATGTTTTTGGAGTGAACAATTCGAACGTGGGAGTTGGGTCGTACGTGGACAGCCACGGTGTGCGCCATGGATTCGTGGCCAGCGGCGGGAAGCTCACCAATATTGACGACCCGAATGGATCGAATACTTACTGCTTCGGGATCAACAATCTGGGCGCGATTGTGGGTTACTACACGACATCGAGCTTCAGCGCGCAGGCGTTTTTGTATGTGAACGGAACCTTCACCGACATTGGGCCGGCGGGGGCGGTGGGGTCGCAGGCGCTTGGGATCAATGACAGCGGAGACGTCAACGGGAACTACGGGGACTCAAGCGGCGGCGGGCATGGATTTCTGCTGAAGAACGGCGCGTACACGACGATTGATGTGCCGGGAGCGCTGTTTACTTTGGGCGGCGGGATCAATAACGCGGACGTCATGACCGAAGTGTGGCTTGATGCGGAAGGAAATGCCGAGTCGTCGGTGTACGCTGGCGGGAAGTTCACGACCATCAACGTGCCTGGGGCGGAGAGCTCGTCGGCGGGAGCGATCAGCAATAACAATGACATTGTGTTTTCCTGGGAAGATTCGAGCGACGAATATTATGGCGCACTGCTGCATGCGGGCAAGTTCACCAATTTCGAGGAGCCCAAGGGATCGAGAACGTGGGGCTATGGGATCAATGATCATCACGTGATTGTGGGTTCTTATCGGCCGAATGGGAGCGTGAGTAATACGGGGTTTGCGGCTACTTATTGAGAAGGGCTTAACCACGGGGGGCGCACAGGGGAAACCTTGGCCCCTTCAGCGGTTGGGGGCTAGGCGCACGATTAGGCCTTTGGGACCTACGGCGAGGATTTCTCCAGAGGGGCTTGCGCTTACGGCGTTTAGGTTGAGGTCCCAGGTTTTTTGCCACTTGGTGGCTATTGTTTCGGCGCAGGCGGCGTGAGCGGTGCCTGCGACTACGACTGCTGAGCTTCGCTCGGGGCAGGCTTCGGCGGTTGTCCCCACGTGACCCGTGAAGGCCACAGCGGAAAAATACCATTGCGGTGAAATGGGAGCCAGGGTCCAGGTGCGGCCGGCGTCTTGCGTGAAGGCGAGGTTGGGGCCGTTGGCTTCGGGATGCTGGTAGTCGCCGCCGGCGACTGCTCCGTGCTTCGAGTCGCGGAAGGCGATGGAGAAGATTCCGGCGGAGTCGGCTCCGTGGATGATGGGAGTTTCGGCGACGGTCCAGGTTTTGCCGGCGTTGGTGGAATGAAATACGCGGGCGGCTTTCCCTCCGGTAGCAAACCAGACGTTATGCTTTCCCTGAACTGCGATGCAGGTGCCGCTGGCGGCGAAGGCACCTTCGCCGGTGATGGCGGGCGGGAGATGGTTGGGTGGGATGGGCTTCCAGTTTTTGCCGCCGTCTTCGGTTGTGATCAGCTCAGACTTATTGTCTATGGGGTCGCCGAGGGCGATGCCATGGTCGGGGGTCCAGAAGGCCATGCAATCGAAGAAGCCTTTGGGGTCTTGATTGGTGAATTGCAAGGACCAGGTTTTTCCGGCGTCGGTGGTTTTATAGATGCGGGATTGGCTGCCGGGGCCGGCGGCGAGGAGGTAGGCGACGTCGGCGTTGAAGGCTTCGACGTCGCGGAAGTCGAGAGACTCGGCGCCGGGAACTTGGGCGGGTTGCCAGGTTTGGCCGGCGTCGGTGGTGCGGAGATAGGTTCCGTGAGTACCGCTGGCCCAGGCGATGTTGGGCGCGGGAGTGCTTAGGCCGCGGAGGTTTTCGGTGGTGTGGGAGTTTTGTGTGGTTTGGGCGAGGAGAGAAGTGGCGAGAAAGATGATGGTAAATAGGCGCATGTCGGTTGGGTGACATGATAGCTTGTTGCGGAGGCGAGAGGGTGTCGATGTGGTATTGAGTACAGCGAAATAAGGAAGCGAGCCAAGCGCGCGATTATGGGGTCGCAAAGAACGCGACCCTTCGCGCGGCTCGCCCAGATCCTTCGCTGCGCAAAGAGCGCTTGCTCAGGATGACAATGTGGATGGTGATTCGATGAAGAATATTTTGCTGGAGATTTGTTGTGGGTCGATTGATGACGCGATTCAGGCGGAAAAGGGTGGGGCGGACCGGGTGGAGTTGTGCTCGGCGCTGTTTCTGGGCGGGCTGACGCCGTCGATTGGCACCATCCAGGAAGCAAAGAAGCGGCTAAAGATTCCAGTGATGGTGATGGTGCGTCCGCGGGGCGGTGGGTTTTGCTATACCGAGGCTGAGTTCGCCACGATGGAGCGTGACGCGGAAGCTGCGATTGACAGTGGTGCTGATGGCGTGGTGTTCGGAGTGCTCGAGGCTGACGGGAAGATTGATTTGAAGCGGACTAAACGAATGCGGCAAGTGATTGGCAAGCGGCAGGCGGTGTTTCATCGGGCATTCGACGTTACGCCGGAGCCGCTCAAGGCTCTGGAACAACTGGTGGATCTCGGGATCACGCGGGTTCTTACCAGCGGGCAGAAAGACACGGTACCCGAGGGAGTGGAATTGATCGCTAAGTTGATTGAGCGGGCGGGCAGGCGGATTGAGATTCTACCGGGAGGCGGTGGGCTTCGGCCGTTCAATATGATCGAGATTGTGGAGAGGACTGGTTGCCGCCAGGTGCATATGACGGCGTGGAGTGCGGTGAGGGATTCGTCGACGTACGCGCGACCGGAGGTGACGTTTGGCGGGGCACTGCATCCGCCGGAGGATCAGTATGACGTGACCGATGAGAAGTTGGTCCGTCAAATCAAGAAGAGACTGGCGAGTGGGTAACGCGGTTTTATACGAAAATCAAGAGGTGAGGGAGGACCCAGATGTACACATTGGCACAGGATCTCCGCTTCGCGTTTCGTCAATACTTCCTTCGGGAAGTCTGTTCTATTTAGCTGGCCAGTCGCCGAGCAGACGGCGGAGGTCGAGCATCTGGCCCAGATGATGCGAGTTGTGATCGGCCAGAAGCAGAGCCTGGCGGAGGACGGTTTGGCCGTTTCCCCAGGGGATCTTGGCGAAAAGGTCAGTCTTGGGATTCTTTACCAGATTCTCCATAGCTTTTAATTGGGCGCGGAATTTCTTGACGCTGGCGTTCCAGGCTGCGGGAGTGGGCGGCGCAGCGGTCTTCGGCCAATAGCCTTCAGGCCACGGGGGAGAGACGTGCTTTGGGTTGCGACTGAATTCCAGGATGTCCCATTGCGCGATGCGCAGGTGTTCGAGGAGTGTCCAGAGGGAGTGGGGGAAGTTGGCGGGCTTCCTGCCTCGGAGTTTGGCGGGGATGTTGACGATGATGGCGTCAAAGGTGGCGTGGGCGCTGCCGCCCTTTAGCAATTCGAGAAGATGTTGGCGGAGGGAAAGGTCGTGGTTGGTCATGGGGCCTCTGTTTGAATTGTAACGGCTGGGAGGGGTCGAGGAAGGTACCTCAGGGGCTGAAGCCCCAGCTCATTAAAGGCTCTTATTGCAGGGCCAAGGCCCTGCTCCACCTAAAGAACCCAGCAGTCAGGCTCTTCCACGGAATTGGATGATTCTTCGGCGATCGCGTTTGGATGGTCTGCCTGCGGGTAATTGTTCGAACTGGTTCATGGCCTTGCGCTCGGCTGCCACTTTCAGGCGCAACTCCTTGCTGACTTCGGTTTCGCGATAGAGAGTCTGCGCAACTGAAGCTGGGCCTCGGACTTCACTGAGAAGCAGGACTTCCACCTCAAAGTCGCCACCCGCGGTGGTGATTCGCAGCATGTCGCCGATACGGACGTCTCGTGCCGCTTTGGCAGGTTGATGGTTGGATTGAATCCTGCCGAGTTCGCAGGCTTTGGCGGCTAGTGACCGCGTTTTGAAGAACCTGGCGGCCCACAGCCATTTGTCTATGCGGACGGAGGTCATGAGTTATTTTCCTACATGGCAGGGTAGCGGCCGAGAAAGAAATAAGGAAGTGAGCCAAACGCACGATTATGGTGTCGCAAAAGACGCGACACATCGCGCGGCTCGCCTGGATCCTTCGTTTCGCAAAAGAACGCTCACTCAGGATGACAAATCGGGTTCTGGTTTCTCGCCATGATAGACGCGGGAGATGCCGCGTACGATGCGGCGAAATGGGAGCACGCCTTTCTCGTCGGTGAAGAAGATTTCGCCGATGCGATGGCTGCGATAGTACCAGCGTTTTAGCAGAGCCAGATGCTCCATGGTTTCTAGAGCGTTCTTCGCGGCGGCGGGGTGGGAGGCGTTTAAAGTTTCCTGGACCCGCGATTCTATCGACTGGGACTTGGTGTGTTCGGCGGATTGGATGGGGAAAACCATGGGACCGTCGATGCGCGCGGAGTGGATGCGAAAGAAGTTGACGGATTGAGGGCTGGTGCTGGGTTGGACCATCAGGGCGGATAGGCGGTCGATGCGGCGGACGATTTCGGGGAGTTGGCTCAGCGTGGGCTGGAGTTTTTCCAGACGGGCGTGGAGAGTGGCGGCGGTTTCGAAATCCAGATTGGTTGAGGCGGCGTCGCGTTGGTTGGAGATTTCGTGGAGTAGGGAGTTGCCGCCGGAGTCGAAATAGGATTGCACGCGGGAAACTTCGACCGCGTATTCGTCGTCGGTGCAGCCTTTGAAGCAGGGGGCTAGGCACATTTTCATTTCGGAGTAGATGCAGCCGGGGAATTTGGGGTCGGGATTGAGGTCGTCGACGCAGCGGCGCATCTTGAAAAAGTCGAGTGAATCGTTGGCATACTTTTCGGCGGCGGCGCGGGAGGGGAATGGGCCGTAGTAAATGGATTTTCCCTGCAAGCGGCCGAGGCGCGTGGTGACCGAGCCGCGGGGGTATTGGTTTTCCAGGTGCAACTTGACTAAGGGAGCGAAGCGGAGCCGGAGACGATCGGCGTAGGCCTTGGGAAGGGCTGCGCGAAGGAGTTGGTAGAGCACGAAGCCGGATTCGAAGTCGGAGCCGGTGGGGATGAATTCGATGTGGTGGACGCGGTCGCGGAGGTTGAGGCGCTTGCTGTGCTCGGTGGGCGGGCCTAGTAGGCGCTGCAAGCGGCGGCGGAGGTTGGCGGTCTTTGTTATATAGGGCTCGGAGTGGGGGTCGCTGCCGCGGAGGAGAAATACGGCGGGGGCGGCGGGGACGGAGGCGAAGAGCTCGGCATCGTGGGTGGGGACGAAGTCGAGGCGGGTTAGCACGAGGCTATTCTAGTGCTAAAACCATTCACCACAGAGACACGGAGGCACAGAGGAAAAACCAGCACCTTTTTAGCCACGGATTTACACGGATGAACATAAATCTGCTGAAAAGCTCGAACCGCAAAGATCGCAAAGAAAAACCGCAAAGGGCGCAAAAGGATCTTAGCGGAAGCTGGCGCTGCGGAACTTTTGGCGGAAGTCTTCGCCGTCCATTTTTACGATTCGGCACATTTCTATGGAGGCGGGAGCGCATGCGCTCGGTCGCCGGCTCGGGCGGGATCGAACGGCAAAGCCATTCACCACAGAGACACGGAGACACAGAGAAATCCTAACGGCTTCAACCACAAAGGACACTAAGGTCCACGAAGGAAGCCTCAGCGAAAGCTGGCGCTGCGGAGCGTTTGGCGGAAGTCTCCGCCTTGAACGTTTACTGTCCGGCACATTTCGAGTAGCCGGGAGCGCATGCGCTCCGTAATACGATCCCCAAGGGTCTCCCTATCGTTTGAATGTCTAGCGGCCTCTGAGCTCTGGCTACTTGCGTTGCTGTGCGGGCGGTCCCGCTCTTTGAGATTCTCGAAATTTGTGGTGATGACGGTCGTCCTGTTGTCATTGTAGCGCGTGTTTAGAACTAGGCTGACGGTGTCCCACACCCATTGTGTCGGCTTAACGGCACCGAGTTCATCAAGAACCAGGACTTCAGTCTCGAAGACCGGACGCAACACTTCGAGCTCCGTGGCTTGCACTGACTGATTGTAAGAATTTTGGATCTGCTTGAGGAGTTCACGGTAGTCGTAGAAGAGACATGGAATGCCCTTGCTCGCAATGAGCTCCTTAATGATGCCGACGGCGAGGTGAGTTTTGCCCACGCCGACGCCGCCGACGAAGAGCAGCCCTGTGTTCTCGATCGGATACTCCTCCACAAACCTGCACGCCGCCATGCGCGCAGGCGCCAAGTCGCGGTGTGGGCCCTCGAACTCAAAATTTGACAGCTCGCAATGCTCGTAGCGTTTGGGGATGCGGGCGGCGGCGAGCAGGGCTTGAGAGCGCTCTTGCAGGCGGCAATCGCAGCGGGTGACGCGGCGGTCGGCGCCGTTGGTGATTGGTCGCCAGCCGGTGCCTTCACACTTGGGACAGACTTCCGCGGCGACTTTCATAGTATTGACTTTGCCTCTTCAGGAGGTTCTTCGCAAGTATAAACGGCAGTGCGTCTGTGTAGATGTTGTGGAGAGCGGAGGAAAAGCGGCCACGGATTTTCACGGATGGACGCGGATCTCAAAAAGCTCTTATCGCAGAGATCGCTGAGAAACCAGGCAGAGAGCGCGGAGAAAACCGATCATCGTGATTTGGTCCTGCGTTGGGCGTCAGGCCCGAAGGGTTGCTGGGCGGCCGCATCTTTGACCATTTGCAGGAAGGCGCGGGCTTCGGGGCGCAGGGGACGGCGGCGGGGGTGGATTACGTCGAGGCTGCGCTGCAAGGGTTCGGCGTCCAGCAGTTTGACGGTGGTGAGTTTGTGGCGACGAAGCTCGCGGCCGACGGAGAGCTGCGGCAGGAATGACAGGCCGAGGCCGCGTTCGACCATACGCTTGGCCGTTTCGATGGAGTCGACTTCGAGAGCGACGTTGGGCATCAGTCCGGCGCGTCGGAAGAGGCTGTGAGTGAGGGTCCAGTCGCTGGAGCCGTGGTCGTAGAAGATGAGCGGCCAACTGGCGACCTTTTCAAGAGTCGCCCGGCGAGTATGAGCGGGTCCGCGATGAGGGTGGGCGATCAGCAACAGAGGATCTTCGCGCAGGCTGATGGTTTCGACTTCGGGATGCTGCAAAGAGCGGGCGAGGCCGATTTCGGCTTCTTCATTCAACACCATTTCCAGGACTTCTTTGGAATGGCCGGGACGGATGCTGATGATGACGGTGGGGTGGGCTTGCTGAAAGCGCTTCAGGACATCGGGCAGGAAGTAAACGGAGATCGACAGAGCGGCGGCGATCTGGAGCGGAATGCCGCTGGCGGGCTGGGCGGCATGGACGGCCTGGCGGGCGAGAGAAGCGGTGCGCAGGAGCTGCTCGGCGTGAGGACGAAAGGTGCGGCCGGCGTCGGAGACCACCAGGCCGCCGCGGGACCGAGAAAAAAGGCTCACTCCTAAAGACTCCTCCAGGGCCTTGATACGTGCGCTGACGGCGGGCTGGCTGATGTGGAGCGCCTCGGCGGCGCGATGGAAGCCGCCGAAGGTGGCCACAGCCATAAAGGTCTCAACCTGAGAGAGTTCCATGCGTTATTTCCCGTAGGACCGGTCCCGCCAATCCTGTAAAGGTTCTACTAAAAACATAGTATTATCACAAGAACGACTGTCGATAACAATTATTTATCAGAGCGATAGAAAGCTTCCGTTTGACCGGGCGCATCCGAGTGCAGGAGACTCGTGGCTGCTGGGCGCGCCCCCGGACTTACCGACAAGTCAGGCCAGCGAGAGGAAATGACAAAAAATGTCAGGTAATGGGAAGTCCGTAACGCAGAACGATTGGAATACGAATCCTCGCTGGCAAGGAATCACCCGGCCTTACACCCAACAGGATGTGGAGCGGTTGCGCGGCTCCATCCATGTGGAACACACGCTGGCGCGGCTGGGGGCGGAGCGGCTGTGGAACCTGCTGCACAGCGAATCTTACGTGCCTTCCTTGGGGGCGATGACCGGCAACCAGGCGGTCCAGCAGGTGCAAGCCGGATTACAGGCGATCTATGTGAGCGGCTGGCAGGTGGCGGCGGATGCCAATGATGCGGGGCAGATGTATCCCGACCAGAGTTTGTATCCGGCGAACAGTGTGCCCAGCTTGTGCCGACGGATCAACCAGGCATTGACGCGAGCGGACCAGGTGCATCACGCAGAAGGACAGGACGGGACTTATTGGTTTGCTCCGCTGGTGGCGGATGCGGAAGCGGGTTTCGGCGGCAACTTGAACGCCTTTGAATTGATGAAAGCCATGATTGAGGCGGGTGCGGCTTGCGTGCATTTTGAAGATCAGCTT
>Ga0206859_1051_pt1 | contig 21487 bp, 14 predicted proteins | sample Alteio_BWOrgCont_47_FD_152882 | JGI IMG/M metagenome (GOLD analysis project Ga0206859, IMG submission 152882) | Enriched cells from forest soil in Barre Woods Harvard Forest LTER site, Petersham, Massachusetts, United States -... | ecosystem: Environmental > Terrestrial > Soil > Temperate forest >... | reverse complement strand
TATACCATCGCCACTAATACTACAGGCATACCGGCCTCAGGAACTTCATATTATTTAGGCACTACAGGTAATGTACTCGAAAGTTTTGGCGTTACCTCTACAACAGCTGCAACTTTAAATTCCTTTACGCTTACCTCAGCTGCTGCATATACTACTTACTTCAGTAATTTCACCGTATATTCCAGCACCAATCCTAATTATGCAAATGACCTGGCAGGCACAGGCTCGCCTCTAACATCAGTACCGTTTACCACAACCGGCACAACAACGCTTTTGGTGACTTTAACAGGCGGGCAGGCAATCAGTGCAACCCCTTTGTACTTTTTTGTGGTGGCCGATTTTACTAATGACGCGGCTGCCTTTACCAATACAACTACCTCTATAAATTTCCAGTTCAGCATGAGTACGGCCTCCGTTACACCTGCCACCGGAACAATTACTGCATCTAATACCTACCCGATAGCTTATAACACTTACAAATTGCTGAGCCCTGTTGCTTTAAGTGCGGCTACTACTACCGGTTTGGCCACAGCTACCTCGTTAACCGCCCCTCAAACCCAAGTCGGCATATTAGGATTTGCGGTAACCACTGCGCAAAATGAGACCGTTACCTCAATGACCCTTACGCCAACTGTTTCAGCCGGAACGATGGCTACCTATTTTGCCAATCTTACTTTATATGTTAGCACCACCAATAATTTTGCAGCTGCTACAGCGGTACCGGCAGGTTATACCGTTAGCGCTTTAACAGGTGCAACAATTACTATAACAGGTTTAACACAGGCTATAAATACCACCACTTTATATTATTTTATTAAAGCGGATTACACCCCCCCTGCTGTAGGTAATCCTACTTTCCAGCTTAGCGCCACTAATGTTGACACCTCAACTCCTGCTGCCTTCACTTATCCGTGCGGGGGGCCTATAAATGGAATAGTTTACACTTTAGCAAACGGTGTAACCACGCTTACCGCTTTGGGCGTTACCGGCGGCCCTTTAAACGGATTGGATGCTAACCCATTAATGAGCCCGGTTGTTGGCGCTATTTATGGCTTCTCACTGGCAAACAGTGGCACAGCTGCTTCGCCTACTATAACCGCGCTTACTTTTACAAGCACAGCGCCGCAGGTTAACAGTTATTACTTTACAAATTATACACTGTATAGTTCGCCAACCAACACCTTTAACGCGGCAACGGCTACCCAGGTAGGCACAACGCAAACCGCAGGCGCTAATAATACGCTTAGCTTTGCAGGTTTCAGCATAGTTGTGCCCGCAGGCGGTACTTTGTATTTTTTCGTATCTGCAACCTATAAAGGTGTAGCGGCAGCTTCAACTTATCAATTGAATTTTAGTACAGCAACAACTTCAACCGGAACAACAAGTGTTGCCGCTAACGCTACCAACACAGGGTTTAATTATACTTGTAGTCCCCTTAGCTATACCATCGCCACTAATACTACAGGCATACCGGCCTCAGGAACTTCATATTATTTAGGCACTACAGGTAATGTACTCGAAAGTTTTGGCGTTACCTCTACAACAGCTGCAACTTTAAATTCCTTTACGCTTACCTCAGCTGCTGCATATACTACTTATTTCAGTAATTTCACCGTATATTCCAGCACCAATCCTAACTATGCGAATGACCTGGCAGGCACAGGCTCGCCTTTAGTGCCGGTGGCAGTTACAACAGGAGGCACAACTACACTGTTGGTTACACTAACAGGCGGCCAGGCGATCAGTGCAACCCCTTTGTACTTTTTTGTGGTTGCCGATTTTACTAATGACGCGGCTGCCTTTACCAATACAACTACCTCTATAAATTTCCAGTTCAGCATGAGTACGGCATCCGTTACGCCCGCCACCGGAACAATTACTGCAACAAATACCTACCCGATAGCTTATAACATTTACAAATTACAATGCCCTGTTGCATTAGGCGCCGCAACAACTACAGGCCTGGCTGCCGCGGGATCATTAAACTCATCTGCCCAAACACAACAGGGTATATTAGGCTTTTCTATCACAAGCAGTACTAATTCAACCATTAGTTCCATGACATTTACCCCGACCGTATCAGTAGGTACTATGGGGAGCTATTTCAGTAATTTCACATTGTACGTGAGCGCTACGAATAATTTTGCCGCTGCGACTGCGGTGCCTGCAGGCTACGCCGTGAGCGCACTTACAGGGGCGACGATCACCGTCAGCGGTCTTTCGCAAACTGTAAACGCCACAACTTTATATTATTTTATTAAAGCAGATTATACACCGCCCACCAGTGGTAACCCTACCTTCCAGCTTAGTGCAACTAACATTACCACTTCTGCACCCGCTGCAACTACCTATACATGCGGCGCGCCTATAAACGGTACTGTTTATATCTTGTATAATGGTGTAACTACGCTCACCGCCTTAGGGGTTACTGCCGGCCCAACCAATGGTTTAATGGCCAGCCCGCTTATTAACGTACAAACCGGCGCTGTTTACGGGTTTTCATTAGCTAATAGCGGTACCGATGCTTCACCAACTATAACCGCGCTTAATTTTACAAGCACAGCGCCACAGGTGAACACTTATTATTTCAATAACTATACACTGTATAGCTCGCCAACCAGTACTTTTAACGCGGCCACTGCAACGCAGGTAGGCACAACGGTAACCGCAGGGAATAACAATACCCTTAGCTTTACCGGCTTAACCATAAGTATACCGGCAAGCGGAACGTTATATTATTTTGTTTCAGGCACTTATAATGGCGTGCCTGCCGCTTCTACTTACCAGTTGAACTTTGCTTCGGCAACAACTGCATTATCAACCACAAGTGTAGCTGCCGGGGCCACCAATACAGGCTTTAATTATACCTGTAACCCGCTTACATTCACCATTACCACTAATACAACCGGTATTCAAACCGCGGCCACACCGTATTATTACGGATCAACCGGCGATGTGCTTGAAAGCTTTGGCGTTACTTCTACCGGTACCTCTACATTTACCTCTTTTACGATTAGGCCATACATTGCCGGCGCGAACTCTGTCTACACTACTTATTTTAGTAATTTTACTGTGTACAGCAGTTCAAACCCCAATTATGCCGCCGACCTTGCCGGTACAGGTTCGCCATTAACCGCAGTGCCCGTTACTACTACCGGAACAAACAATCTGGTAGTTACGCTAACTACGGCCCAAACCTTAAGCCCGACACCCATATATTACTTTGTTGTATCTGACTTTACATTAGGCGACAACCTGTTCACCAATACTACTACTGCTACTACATTCCAGTACAGGCTTACAACGGCCACGGGTTCAGCTACGCTTACCAATGCTGCTACTATACAATATACCATATATAACCTGCTTAGCCCGGTTGCTTTAGGCGCAGCTACAACCACCGGTTTAGCCACAGCCAACCAGCTAAGTTATAACCAAACACAGGTAGGTATTTTAGGATTTGCTGTTACCACGGTGCAAAATGAAACCATTACCACCATGAATTTTAGTGCAACCATATCATCCACTCACAGTACGATAAGCACATTTTTCGCGAACGTTAATTTGTACGTAAGTACAACCAATAATTTTGCTGCTGCAACACTTGTTTCCGGGGCAACCGTCAGCTCATTATCAAGTACAAGTTTAACCTTTAGTATTACAGGGTTATCTCAGGTTATAAACAATACAACTTTGTATTATTTTATAAAGGCGGATTATACCGCTCCAACTAATTTTACGTCCACCTTTCAGCTTAGTGCAACTAATGTGATCGACTCCAATCCCGTTACTTATACTTGCGGCGCGCCTATCAATGGTATTAATTACACCTGTTCTCCTGCGGTATTGCTGGGCACAGCTACCACAACGGGTTTGGCAACCAACCCTATAACTACCACCGCTACCGGCGTAGGTATTTTTGGTTTTTCACTGTTCTCAGGGCCAGGATATACATTTACCACATTCAATCTTAGTTCAGTTAAGCCTGCCGGGCAGTACCTTAATACCAATTTCGCGAATTATCAACTATACGTAAACACAACCAACAGCTTTACCGGTGCAACCCAGGTAACCGGCGCAACTTTTAGCGCAATAGCCAATTCAAACACCTTAACTATTAGCGGATTATCACAAGCAATACCTGCCGGGACTACTTATTATTATTTTATAAAAGCTGATTATACTTCACCGGCGGTTGCCACCACTTATGAACTCAATTTAACAAGTGTAGCAACCTCCACTACTACCTACACAACAGGTGGCCCTATTTACGGCACTAATTATACACTTACCGGAAAATTGGGTGTATATTATTGGGAAGGGGGGACCAATAGCACATGGGAAAATGGGAATAATTGGTTAAGTGCATATTTCGGTGCAACCAATAACGGCTACCCGGGCCAGGCTTTATCAACTGATATTGCTGTTTTTTCTCCTGTTTATGAAAATAATGAAATAGCCAATATCACAGCCTCTAAAACAATCGGGCAGATCCTGGTACTCGCAAATAATACTGTCCCGTTTGTTGTAGAGATAAAAAACGGGCTCACCTGTACAATCACTAATGGTGTAACTTTGGGCGATGCGGGCCAGCTTAATCAAACTAATACATATTTCAGCCAGCTTGGGCTTTATGAATACAGTAATAACGGATCAGGTATTTTTTATATAGGTGGCACAAGCTCATTTTACAATGATGGTTCAATTGCTGATTTTGCTAATCTTGTATTTAATTCCGGTTCAAATGTTAATTTGTATGGCACCACGGCCGATCCGGCATTTTTGGGTGTATATTCCGAGGCGGGCGAGACTGGTGCAATTAGTGGCAGCAATGTAACATACAATTGTACCGGCCCCGGATCTGAACTATATGGAGAAGGCGGCACATTTGCAGCTACTTCATCAATACTAAATTTTGCAGGCTTTAGTTCGCAAATGTCATCTTTTGGTGCCGCTATGACGCTTACCGGCTGTACGGTTAATGCAATCAGTACATCAAACAACCAGTATTTAAATGGCTTGGGTATAAATACAGGTTCAATAACTGCGACCTCATCCACCGTAATTAACCTGGGCACTTCAAACGCTAATGGTGCATTCACTACAGTTAATGCCAGCGGCGGAACATTCAATTTAACCGGGGGTTCAACCATAAATATGCTTGGATCTTCCTCGTTTATATCAAATGATTACACTGTCCGGGCCGGTCTCACGGTGACTTCAGCCACCATGAATATCACCGGTTCAACAATAAATATGGGCTCATCAGGCGGCTCCGACGGTGTTAGTTCTGAAATTTTTAATTCAAGTGTTTTCAATTTTAATGCGGCATCCATAATTAACATGAACGGTGCTAATTCAGAGATATTGAATACCAATAGTACTTATAGCGGTACAACCTATTCCGGTATTTTTATAGCAAACCCTACATCGGTTATTAACCCAACCAGTACCACTGCTGTAATTTACAATACGCTGGCAAGTAATTATTTTACTCTTGAGTCTAATACTTCCGCTTCGGCAACTATTGGCACATTGGGTACTGGTGCCACAATTGTGGGCCAGTATAACGTACAACGTTATTTAAATGGTGGTGCCGGATACCTTCGTAATTACAGGATGTTATCAAGCCCTGTAAACATGACCAACTATGTTTCAAGTGGTTCAAATCTTATCGATCTGAGCTATATTGGCGCTACGGCTACTATTCCTACTACTACACCTACTACTTTTTATGGTGCGTTTATCGGTGGCCCCGATCCAAGTTTCGGCGGCGGTGTACATACTTTCGTAAACCCACTAATGTATCTGTACCAGGAAAGCATTGCACCTGGCAGCGCATATAACGCAGCATTTACTTCGGGTAAAAATGTGGGTGTAGCATCGCTTAATGCAGCAGCTAATACGGTAGGCACTAAAAGTGTTGCTTTAGGTGCCGGGTCAATGTCGCCGGCTTCGGCAGCGCCGTCAGTTCCGTCAACCGCTACCGCGCTTCCAAGCTATGATAATGCTACAGGCGTAGTAGTACCTCCGGGTAACGGCTACATTACATACTATGTGGGTAACAGCCAGGATGCTACTCCGTCGTCTGCAACAGTGCCTACAGCCAGTACGGTTACAGCATCGGGCTATATAAACCAGGGGCAGGTACAGCTTTATTTGTGGGGATCTGATTCGCCATATTTAACCGATACCTATGGTATTCCAAACGTAAGGTTACCGGGTATAACCGTTGTGGGCAACCCATATCCTTCAACAATAGATCTTGAAAATGTTTGGTACGATAACGCGAGTGCAATTAGTGTATCACTTTACCAGTTGGATAATACCACGCAGCAATTTGATACCTATAATGCATCAACTCATGCTTCATCTACTGCGGTATCGGCAGAATACATTGGCAGCGGATTAGGCTTTTATGTGCATACCGATTCATTAGGCACTACAAAACAGTTCTATTTCCAGGAAGACCAGAAAACAGCTTCAACAACGGGCGGGTTCTATCCGCCATTGAGTAATTTCGCCCTGATACCACCTCAGGAGCAAATGGTTGATAATGTTAATGTGTCGAAATTAATAGATGCAGTTAATCCCGCCTCAAATAATGCGGATGCTGTTACGCTGACACCGGCTTCTACCGCAGCTACCTTTACTGCTACAGGCGGCAGTACTGAGCGCAAGCAACCTGTGGTACCGTTCTCCAATATTAAACCGGAAACCCCGCAGGTACGTAAGGCTCCGCCAACCAATCCTGTTACCAACCCGGCCCTGTTACACTTGAAATTTGTGGTTGATAGTGTAGATAATGACGAAGTTGCACTTGCCTTTAACAAAGCATGGTCTGATAAATACGATGGCAACGATTCATTTGACCTGGATGGGCAGTCGGGTAAGGTTTACCTGTCGAGTTATACTTCTGATGGTGTACGTACCAGTGTTAATGCCCTTGGCGACTATACGGGCGGCAAACGCGTGAAATTGTTTGTTAAAGCTTATATAGCTGGTATATTCCAGGTGCAAATGACTGATATTAAATACTTTGACACCAGCGATTACAGTGTATTTTTGATGGATAACCTGCTGAAAGATTCATTGGATCTTACACTATACAAATCTTATAACTTTAATTACGCTCCCGGCACTGCTAACGATTCAACCCGTTTCGTAATTGTTATAGAGCACAAACCGGTACCATATTACGCATTGTTAACATTCAACGGAACAAAAGTTAACTCGGGTGTATTGTTGAACTGGGAAGTTAAAAACGAATCTAATACTACCAATTTTGTATTACAAAAATTAGGGGCTAATAACACTTATTATATGCTTGATTCATTGCAAAGCAATAGCGCGAGCTTATATAGTTATGTTGATCAACATCCAACGCTGGGTAATAACACTTACCGTTTACAACAAACAAATGTTTTGGGCGTCATCACTTATTCAGCGCCGGTAACTATCGGGTATAACAGTACATCGCCAAACGGTGGGTTAAATATCTATCCAAACCCATCGAGGGACATGATCACCGTAACGCTGACTACCACAACCACAGCAACACAGGTGGCCACAGCCGATATCTACAATACATCCGGCACGCTGATAGAGCATAAGGTGGTGAACAGCAATTCATTCACACATGATATATCATCATACCAGCTGGGTGTTTATATCATTGAATTGAAAAACGCCTCAGGCTTGCTGGTTGGACAATCGAAATTTGTGAAGATCCAGTAAAAAACAATAAATCATAAACAAGCGCGGTTTCCTGCAAAGGAGGCTGCGCTTTTGCTTTATAGAAAACCGGTTGAAGGGATTTTATTTATTTTCACGGAAGCTATTAAACCATCGCGAAAATTTCAGGTCATAATTACAAAACAACAGCAATTTTAACAATTAAATTTTTGGATCATGAAAGCGAAAATTAATGACATGAAAGCCGATCTGTACAACGTATTTGTGATGGGGAATGCCAATAACAGGCAAATGGCGAGGGTTTACGTTTTATTAACAGCCCCGGCTTTAACAGTAATTTTAGCCCTGATCGCCAAATAAACTCTAACGAAAATTCCCACCTTAATTCAGGTGTTCACATAAATCATATGCACAAGTTAACACAAGCCTTTGGATAAAATCCGGAGGCTTGTTAGTTTTGTTTTCAGTACTTTTAGGCGACATTATTCAAGTACCCTTGCAGCCTGTTTATACCCGGACCCGTATAGCGCCTACACCCAGCGGTTTTTTGCATTTGGGTAACATATTTTCATTCGCGGTTACCGCTGAGTTAGCCCGTAAGCATGGCGCTAAAATATTACTCCGCATAGATGATCTCGACCAGTCGCGGGTAAATAAGGCATATGTGCAAGATATCTTCGATACGCTGAATTTTTTACAGATCCCGTGGGATGAGGGCCCGCGAAATGCTGACTACTTCGGGCTAAATTACTCGCAAACACACCGCCTTGATAAATATGAACAAGCTTTGGGGAAGTTAGGGGATGGAAAAAATGTTTTTGCCTGCACCTGTTCGCGGCAGCAAATTAATAATGGTATGGTTTGTACCTGTTATGAAAAACACATTCCGCTGGGTACCCAAAATGCAAGTTGGCGCTTATATACAGGAAATGATGCAGAAGTTTCCATTAAAACCTATGATGGCGGAATAATCAAAGCTGTTTTACCCGTAGAAATGGAAAATTTTGTGGTGAGAAAGAAAGACGGCTTCCCCGCCTACCAGCTCACTTCATTGATCGACGATATTTTTTATGAGGTTGATCTGATCGTTCGCGGGCAGGATCTCTGGCCCTCAACCCTTGCGCAAATGTTACTTGCAAATGTAGTCGGAGAAGGAAATATATTTGGCTCGGCAACGTTTTACCATCACCCTTTGATCATGGAAACGGCATATAAAAAACTTTCTAAATCGGCAGGGGTTACCTCCATAAAATATTTGCGTGAAAATGATAAAAACCCCGCTGCTATTTTTACGTTAATTGCAGGAATGGCCGGTATTGAACAACCCGTAAACAATTGGGAGCAGTTGGCGGCTGCTATTATTAATTCCTGATTTTTTTTTAATATTTTAACACATCAAATTACAACCCATGATAAAAAAATGCTGCCTTTTTATTTTGCTGCTTTTGCCATTTATGCTACAAGCGCAAAGTAAACTGCCCGATAATATGTTTTTGCATACGCTGCCTAACGGCCTCGATATTTTAGTGATAGAGGATAACAGCGTGCCATTGGCTACCATAATGATCACTTGTAAAAATGGTGCTTATACCGAAACTCCGCAATTTAACGGCCTGAGCCATTTGTACGAACATATGTTTTTTAAGGCGAATAAGGATTATAAAACTGCTGATGATTTTTTGAACCGCGTGAGCGACCTGGGCATGAAGTTTAACGGCAACACTTCCTTTGAAAACGTAAATTATTATTTCACGTTACCAAGTTCAAACCTCGATAGCGGGCTCATCTTCATGAATTCGGCGATACGCTATCCAAAATTCGACCCTGAAGAAATGAAGCATGAAAATGTGGTAGTGGATGCCGAGTTCCAGGAAGATGAATCGAATCCCGGCTACGCTTTATCAAACGCGATGGACCACCACATGTGGGGCGACCTGTATAGCCGCAAAAATCCCCTGGGCGATCACCACGTGATACGCTCAGCCACACCGGCAATGATGGACTCCATTAAAAACAAATATTATTCCCCAAACAACTGCCTGCTTACAGTAGCCGGGGATGTAAAACATGACGATGTTTTTAAACAGGTAGAGAATATTTACGGCAGCTGGCCATCATCGGGGTTCGACCCGTTTAAAAGGTGGCCGCTACCTGAATTTAAGCCACTGGAAAAAACAGATTATTTTATTGTAGAATCAGGCCTGTCGCAGGTGCCGTTGGTGCTTTTTGAATGGGAAGGCCCTGATACCCGCCACGATGTACCCTCAACCTATGCTGCCGACGTTTTTTCTTTTATCGTAAATCAAAATTCCTCAAAGTTTCACGATGCGCTTGTGCAATCCGGGTTAGCATTACAGGTTGAAATCAGTTATTTAACACTGAGCCATACCGGGCCGATCACACTGGATGTTGTACCCAATCCCGATAAAATAAAGGAGTGTATGGCGGAGGTAAAGAAGCAAATAGACCTGATGGACAGCCCGGATTATTTTACCGATGAGCAGATAGAGACGGCAAAAAGAAAACTGGACATTGAGCGCACCATGGAAAAGGAAGTGACCTCGGATTTTACCCAGGCCATGTCGTTTTGGTGGGCATCGGCATCCATAAATTATTATACCGGTTACGTGGATAACCTGAAAAAGATCACCCGCGCCGACCTGCAAGCCTATGTGCGCAAATACATTAAAGGGCAGCCGTATTGTGCAGGCATGCTCATCAGTCCCGACCTGAAGGCACAAGTACATCCCGAAGACTTTTTTACGGCATCAAACTAAATCACCGCATGAAAAAATTATTGCTCATCATCATCTTGTTATTCCCTGCTATCCCTGATGTATTTGCACAATCGCCCACCACTTCATTTGATGTCGACGGCATAAAGGTGGTCTTTAAACCTACGGTAAAAGACATCATTAACGTGCGGGTATTTTTTAAGGGCGGCGTAACCAATTACCCGGCATCTCAGGCGGGGATTGAAAACTTTGCGTTGTCGGCCATCACCGAATGCGGCACAAAAAAATATACCGGTAACGCTTTCAGAGATTTGGCGGATAGCTATAGCATTGCAATAGGCTCTGAAGCATCATACGATTATGGCGATGTGGAAATGGAGTGTGTGTCAAAATATTTTAACTATGGTTGGGATCTTTTTGCCGACGCGGTCAAAAACCCGGTTTTTGATGCTAAAGAAGTAGAATTACTAAGGAATAAATTATTAGCCGGCGAAAGAGAAGCAGGCTCAGATCCCGACAAACGGTCGGGCGAATTGATATTACAAAACGCCTTTGCAGGTACGCCTTACGCGACCGACCCCAATGGCAGCGAGGAAACCCTCAGCAAGTTTACCCCCGCCGACCTGAAGGCTTATTACCAATCGATATTAAACAAGGAGCAGTTGTTTATAGTGGTAGCGGGAAAGATAAGCAAGGATGAACTGGCAGCCAAGATACATGCCTCATTTGCGGGGTTACCTTCAAGGCCGTACCAGCCGAGACATTTGGTAGCGCCTATATGGAACGACTATAAAGTGCTCACCGAAAAGCGCGACCTGCAAACCAATTATATTACCGCTATTATGAATTCGCCGCAGGTTTATAGTCCTGATTATGTGCCTTTCCGTTTGGCTATAAGCGTATTGGGCGGGTCTATGTTCAGTGACTTGCGTACCGACAGGAACCTGGGCTATGATCCGGGCGCTGAATCGGTAGCGAGGAAAATGCCGTATGCAACTATGTCTATAAGTACCACACAACCTAAAGAGGCGGTGCAGGAGATGGTGAAAACGCTTAACGAGGTAAGAATGTACGGCGTATCTGACAATGGCTTAAAACAGCTAAAAAGCAGCTATATCACCAACAATTATATTACCCAGCAAAGTACATCGGCGATAACCGGCGGACTTGGCGAAGCCGAGGTACTTGGCGGCTGGGAAACCGCCGAAAACCTGCCTGCACTTGTAGATAAAGTGACCATACAGCAAATAAACGCTACCATAAACGTTTACGTAGTTGGCCTGAGATGGAGTTATCTTGGCAACCCCGATGGCGCCAATGATGCCGCAGTGGGTTTTATTGAGCAGGTGAAGTAGTAGGTGTTTGGGTTAATGCCCAACGAAGTTTGAGACCGCTTCTCCGGGCCAAAAAGTTAAAATGTAATTGCGATCGAGGTACGAGCGCGGCAATCCCGTAGCTATGCATAGCTACGGGATTGCTTCGTCCCCCCGCAATGAAAAGGTGTTTATGTTATAATACAGCTTCTAACACTCCATTATTACTGCTTATAAATACTATCCAGAAATTTGTACCTATCCATATTCTTTTGCGGTGTGGATACCGTATTCACATCAATGATCTGCCGTTGGCCGCTGGTTTTAAAATTCATCCATTCCGGTAAACCGGGGCCGTTAGGATTGCCTGTTTTTATAAAGTTGGCAAAGTAGCTTTCCATCAAATCCGATACTTTGTAATCATCTGCCGACCAGTTATAGACCGGGTTAGTTGTTAGGTTACCCAGCGCGTATTCTATCTCCGAGGAATGTGTCGCACCCATTTCATTCGCGTTACCGGTTTTTGGCACCCGCACCCGCGAAAAAATATAACTGTACACGGGTTTGCTGCTCGTTTTGCTTTGCATATCAACAAATTTCCAGGTGGCATAAACAATGAACTGGTCGGCGGCAAGCTCGGTCGCCACCCTTTTTACATCCGAATCCGTAATTACAGGATAAGCTTTCAGCAGATAATCGGTGTGATCGCCCGCATGTTTGGCGACATCCTTTTTATAATTGTCGGCAGTAACAGAGTCGTTTCCTAAAACAGCATGATAATCTGATTCAGCCGAGTTCCATCCTGCCAATAAAGGCACCTGCATTTCTTTACCTGCCTCGAAAATAGCCTGCGGTGATTCCGGGAAAAAATAACCGTCGATTACCGTCGGAAAATGCGACAAACCGGAAAGTTTTAACAATGAATCAGCAGGTATTTTTCTTAGGTCTGCTAATGATTTCGCACCTATTTTATTGGCGAAGTTTAGGCCATCCTGCTCACCAACAGCTAAGGGTTTAGGAAGATCGTTGCCTAAATCAGAACCGCTTTCGGCAATGGCTCCGGCGAATAATCCTTTTGACAAGGGTGAAGTAACCTGTGACGCAACTGACATAGATCCTGCTGATTCACCTGCGATAGTCACCCTATTCGGGTCGCCGCCAAAAGCAGCGATGTTTTTTTGCACCCAAAGCAATGCCGCGTGCTGGTCCATCAACCCATAATTACCTGATGAATGATGCGGAGATTCCGCAGTCAGTTCAGGATGTGCCAGGAAACCGAAGATTCCCAAACGATAATTGATAGTAATGGCGATAATGCCGCGTTTTGCCAGGCTCTCTCCATCATAGCGATACTCTGAGCCGTCGCCTGCACGGAACCCGCCGCCATAAAAATAAACCAATACAGGCAGCGCTTTTCCTTTTGCATCTGCCGGTTCCCAAACATTCAGGTACAGGCAGTCTTCACTTTTCCCGTTACTACGGAACATCATATCGCCAAAAATAAATTCCTGCATGGCCTGCGGTCCGAAATGATCGGTGCGTAATATGCCTTTCCAGTTTTTGGGTGCCTGCGGCTCACGCCAGCGCAGGTCGCCGACAGGGGGCTTTGCGTATGGAATGCCTTTGAAGGAATGAATGCCGCTGGGCATAACCATCCCCTGTACAGTACCATTAGCAGTTTTTACCTGCGGACTATCGATCACCTGCGCCAAAGCAGTGCAGGAAAATCCAATTCCTAATAACAGGAACACGATGTTTTTTTTCATAAAATAATGCGGTTTATTGTTGGTTTTGCCGGTACTTATAATGCAATTTTTTCAATACTTCTTCCGATCCCTCATCGGCAGATATGCCATAGCCAGACACAAAGATCCCTTTCAAACCTGATACTGATGCCAAAGCGTAAACGGTAGCCTCATCACCGGGATCGGATGCACCCTCGTAACGGTAAAGGTCAACGATCTCAAACTCATCGGCAGGGTAGGACTGTTCACCCGTCATAAACTGGTTCTGCTTTAGGTTAAGATCGAGGGTAAAACCTTTGGCGCGTAATTGTTCAACGGCCTCGGTAACGGTAGCATAATGAAATTGCTGTTTCATGTTTTGAAATCTTAGGTATTTGTGGCTGAGGTAAATTTATAAAATTAGGTTGTATATTTATTGTTGTAACAAAGCTTATATGAACAGGTTTGATAAATATGAACCATGTGATATTTTGAAGCTTTATATTTAAGACATGTTTACCATAGCGCAAATTGAAGATGCCCATTCCAAAGTGAAAAGCGGCGCGGATTTTCCAAATTATATCAGGGATATAAAATTATTGGGGGTGAGGGGCTTTACTACTTATGTTAACGACAGCCATACGGTTTATTATTCAGCAAATGGCGAAACTATAAGTTCGGCACCTAAATATGCTAAAAAGCAAATCGCCGATGAAAATAATGCCGCACGTTTTAAACATCAACTAAAAATTCACCAGGAAGGTAAAACGGATTATTTTAAGTTATGTGAAGATTGCGCCGGGACAGGGGTGGATAAATGGATAGTCGACCTTGATGCCATGACATGTATTTATTACGACAAGATTGGCAATGAAATGCTGGTAGAAGGTATCCCGCAGTAATAGGGATCAAATTTCCTTCACATCCGATGCCGCTATCCAACCTGCACTGCCGTTGGGTAGTTCAACCTCAATCCAGTTATCATCGGTCTTCATCACATCCACCTTGGTGCCTTCGTGTACTACAAAAAGCGGTTTCCCGGCAACATCGGGCGAACTTTTTGCAGTTACCGAACTGGTAAACACAATAGCCTGGTGGTGATTGTTGAAATAATATACCTGCCTGTTCGCCAAAAACAGGCTGATCAGCCCCAGGCACAGGAATATAATGCCTGTAATAAAAGATGCCTTTTTTGTACCGGAAGAATTAGCGAGAATATACAATACAAATAAACCAAACCCTGCCAAAAGGATGATTATGCCAATGAGGGCAAATGTATTGGCCGACAATGTAAGAATAAAGCTGTGCCACCATGAGGTAACAAAAAACTCGGGAACCTCGTCAAGCTTGTCGGTTGTTTTTGAGCGGGCGAGGCGGATGTTAAAATTAATATCCTCATCGGATGGATTTAACTTACGGGCCTTTTCAAAATACAGCAGGGCCGAGGGGATATCATCAAGCTTATAATAAGTGTTGCCTACGTTAAAATACACATTTGCCGACTGGTAACCCTCGTCCAGTATTTGCTTATAAGTATTTAACGCCTGCTGGTAATATCCTCCAGTGTACTCCTGGTTGCCTTTTTTAAACAGCGCAGTGGTAGCATCGCTGCCGAAGGAGAACAATGGCAGGCATAGCAACAAAAGCAGGTACAACCCGCTTTTTAGCCGGTTATATTTTATCTTCAATTTCATTGATCGTATTTTTTGCTTTGTCGAACACCTGTTGTTGTGATATACCTGTAACCGGGGCAAAACGCGCCATCTCGCACAGGTCAATGGTATCAGCCAATTGATTTATCGTCGTATCGTCCAGCCCTTTTATTTTAAGCTGACCGGTAATATTTTCTTTGTTCAGGTCGGCTACGGGGATATTCAGTTTATCACTTAAATAGCCATATAAACCACGGGCAACCGCCTCATAAAATGCTTGTTTATTGCCTGCTGATAATTGTTTAGAAGCGATAGCCAAATGTTTAGCCGCGATCTTATTTGCCCGGCGGCTTTTCAGTTTTACCACATCGCTGTTTTGCTGGTCGTTATATTTACTAAACAACAAAGCGCCTGCAAAAGATAACGGCCCTAAAAACATCAGGAAATAAAACGATGGCGAGCCATAAAAACCCTCGCCATCTTTATAAAGATCGGGCGAAGTTGTTTTAATGTAGCGGATATCCTTGCCCAGTAATTTCACATCCTGTTGCGCACCGGCATTATATACCGCTGAACTGGCTACTGCGTCACCTTTATCTACCTTGATAGGGTAGGTTTTAGCCGGAAGGGTTACATATCGCCTGCTTTCAGGATTGAAATAGGAAAATCCAGGTGGGGCAAAAGTGAAATCGCCCTGGTGGCGCGGGATCATCAGGTAGCTATATTCCCTGCTGCCCGAAGTACCTGCCGGGTCTACATTGATGTTATCAGTTACCTTCGGGTCGTATTTTTCAAAATCGGCAGGCGGATTAATAGCGGGTGCATTGATCAGCGATAGATTGCCTTTACCCGAAATTTTAAGGTCGTAATTCATCGTTTCGTTGGCCTTTAGTTCTTTCTTATCTACATTGGTAACCACCGTAAAATTGCCAACTGCGCCACTAAAACCGTCAGGCTTTCCGGCATCGGGCAATGGCGTTACATGTACTTTAACAGGCTCGCTTTTTACCTCTATTTGCTCTTCCTTCATCTCGCCGCCAAACATCTTGTCGAATATATCGGCTGAATTTGATTGAGCCTGGTAACGCACGCCAACAGTTAACGCAAAAGGATCGATCACCATATCGCCCGAATGTTCAGGGAAAAGTACGGTTTGTTTAATAACCACATAATCAAACTTCTGCCCTTTGTAAGTGCCCTGTTTTACATCCTTGCTGCTTATCGGCCCTGTTCTTTTAACATCCTGGTTCCAGAAACCGTTCAGATCGGGCCCTTTATCCGAACTGAAACCTAACAGGTCGACCCTGAAATATAATTTATAGGTTAATGTCAGTTGTTCTCCCTGGTAGGCATGGCTCTTATCAAGCTCAGCCACCAAAAAAACCGCTTTTTGCAAATCTTTTGAATTGTTTACAGGCGCATTTTGAACCTGCTGCTGTTGCATTTGCTGAAGCGACTGGCCCTTATCTACTTTTACATGCAAAGGGATGGTTTGCATCCGGCGGAAGTTTATGTTTACCGATGCGGAACCGATGGTAAAAGTTCCCTCTTTTATCGCCATCAATATGTAACCGTAAGTTGTGGTATTAGTGATCACCCCGTTATTGTCCATATAAGCTTGCGACACATTGGGGCCGGATAATACCTGGAAACCCGCGAAGTCGGGAGCATTAAAGTCGGATGAGGCGCCGGTTGCAGTAAAATCAACCTGGAGTTGTTCGCCGGCGGCAACCTCGGATGAAGATACGGCAGCCGTAAACCTACCCCCCTGGGCAAACAATAATGTTGACCACAACAGTAAAAATGATAATATGTAATATCCTTTTTTCATTGATTACCAATCCTTGCTGATGGTTGCCCTGCCTGCTTTAAATTTCTTATCCTTCAATTTATCCTGGGTATCCTTTTCGCTGTTGTTAAGCGCATCCAGCATACGTTGCGCATCATCTTTCGATACTTTGTCAGGCTGCTGCTGATCTTTATTTTGCTGATCCTTGTTCTGCTTGTTTTTATTATCCTGGTTCTTCTTGTCCTGGTCCTTGTTTTGCTTGTCCTTATTTTGCTGGTTCTTGTTGTTTTGGTTGTTTTTGTCCTGGTTCTTTTTTTGCTGTTGCTGTTGTTTCAGCTTTTCCTGGGCATAGGCAAGATTATACCTTGTCTGGTCGTCCTTCGGGTTACTTAACAGCGATTTCTCGTAAGCGTTTACGCTTTCCTGGTACTTTTTTTGGTCGAACATGGTGTTGCCCAAATTATGGTAAGCGCCTGCCTTTACCACTGTATTATTTGCCGACGAACCGATATCAGTAAAATGCTGCGCGGCATCATCAAACTTCTTTTGTTTGTACAAGGCATCGCCGAGGTTAAAATTACCTTGTAGCGCCAATTGTTTATCACCTGCGGCTTTGTTATAGTCCGCGGCGGCCTCATCGTATTTTTTTTCACTATATAGCTTGTTGCCCTGGTACACGCTTGATTTTGCATCCTGCGCATACAGCCACTGCCCGCTTAACAGCATCAATAAAATTATAATAAATTGCTTCATGGTTTTTTCACTTCAAACAATTTCAACCTGCTTAACCTTAAATTTTTACGGTTCGATATAAAAAACTCAATTACCAATAACAGGAATGTCAGCACCAAAAAAAACTGGAACCTGTCCTCGTAATCCTTAAACTGCTTGCTGTCGTAACCGTTTTGCTGCATTTTATTGATTTGATCCATCACTATGTTAAGCCCGCTGCCTGCGTTGGTAGCCCTTATATAAACGCCCTTACCGGTTGCAGCCAGTTCCTTACACATATTTTCATCCAGTTTGCTGATTACCGTATGCCCCGCGCTGTCCAAATGGAAACCCTGTTGCTTGCCATTTTGATAAATAGGGATCGGCGAACCTTGTTCCGAACCAAAACCTATAACGTTGATCATCACTTTTTTATCTGCCGCATCCTGCGCTGCCCTCACCGCATCATCCTCGTGGTTCTCGCCGTCGGTCATTAATATCATGGCTTTGGCGGTATTGTTTTTAAAATCGAACGACTGAACCCCCATATCAATAGCCGCACCGATTGCAGTACCCTGCACAGGCACCATCCCGGTGCTGATCTCGCTCAAAAACAACTTAGCCGCCGAATAATCAGTGGTCACAGGCAATTGCACATAAGGTTCGCCCGCGAACACCACAATGCCAATGCGCTCATTATGTAAATTATCTATCAGCTGATCCAGCGCGCGCTTGGCATTCTCCAAACGACTGGGTGCCAGGTCCTGCGAGAGCATACTGTTGGATACATCGAGCAGTATCATCAGGTCGGCGCCTTTTTTCTGTACATCGTCTGTCGCGGTGCCTATTTGCGGATCGGCCGCGCCAATGATCAATAAACCGTAAGCTATAATAAACAATATAAATTTAAGTGTCGGTCGCGAAAATGATACATCGGGAATAATGTTTTTGATCACTTCCTTATCGCCCAAACGCGCGAGCGCCTTCCTTTTCCACCTGCGTACCGCCAAAAATAAAATAATCAGCAGTGGCACAGCGAGCAGTCCCCATAAAAAGTTGATATGTGCGAAACGTAGCATCAGGTTAAAGCTCCTTTAAATATAGTGTTGCCCAATAAAAATTCGAGCGATAAAAATATGACCGCCAGTATGGCAAAAGGTAAATAGCGTTCTGTTTTTTTGTGGAACTGGGTAACCGCTATCTTTACTTTCTCCAGTTTATCAATCTGCTGGTAAATACCGGTAAGTTCCTCGTTATTATGCGCCCTGAAATATTTACCCCCGGTAATATCGGCTATTTTCATCAGCGTTTTTTCGTCCACATCCACCGGGATATTCTGGTAATGTATGTTACCGGCCTGGTCTTTGAACGGGTATGGCGCCGAACCGTTGGTACCTATACCCACCGTATAAACCCGAACATTAAACTGTTTGGCTATCTCGGCAGCGGTAATTGGAGGGATGGAGCCGGTATTATTTACGCCATCCGTCAGTAATATTACCACCTTACTTTTCGCTTCGCTATCTTTCAAACGGTTAACGGCAGTCGCCAGGCCCATCCCTATAGCTGTGCCATCATCAATCATCCCGTTATGTATGCCCTGGAACAGGTTGATAAGCACATCATGGTCGATAGTCAGCGGGCATTGCGTAAATGCCTCGCCGCTGAAAATAACCAGCCCAATGCGGTCGTTTGGCCGTCCTTTTATAAAATCTACAGCGATATTTTTGCCTGCTTCTAAACGGTTCGGCTGGAAATCTTCGGAAAGCATACTTCCTGATATATCACTGGCGATCATGATATCGATACCTTCAGTAGTTTCATTTTCCCAGCTCAAGGCAGATTGCGGCCTCGCCATAGCGACTATCAATGCGCTAAAGGTCAATATCCTCAACACGATACCATAATGCCTGAAAATATGTAGATAACTTTTCGGCCCCCATGAAAAACCGGCCATGCTGGAGATGCTTAATGTTCCCTGCAAAGCCCTGTTTCTCCAAATATACCAGCCAATCATCAGCGGGATGATGAGGAACAGCCAGAAAAAGCCGGGGTGCGCGAATTCTATGCCTTTGAACCAATCCATCATTTTGGCAACTCCTCATCTTTCACAGGGGCAACAACCGGCTCCTCTTTAGTTTGCATAATAAAGCTGATGGCGTTATCCATGCTTTGTTCATTATCTTCCGGTAACGGCTTTTCTTTAGCGAATTTCACCAGGTCGGCCATCACCAGTATCTGCTGTAATTTTTTATTATTATCAGCCGCTATGCCTATATATTTTAAGCTTTCGATGATCTCATCTGAGGTTTGCTCCAGCGCGTGAATACGGTAACGTTTTTCGAGGTATTCGCGCAGGGTATCGCTCAATTCGCTATGATATAATTTTACCTCGTTTTGCTGCCATAGTTTTTTATCGCGAAGCACATTCAGCTTATTAAGGGCGATGGTATGCGCGGGAATAGCAGGAACAACCGGTTTAACCACGACTTCTTTTTTCGGGCGCTTCATCAAGTAATAAATAAAGCCGGCGATCAATAAAATAACCAACCATGATATGACTACCCACTGCCAGTTAGCCTTCAGCCAGTCGAGCCAGGTATAGGAAACCGCTATGGGTTGTTTAATATCGTAAATGCCTTTAGTAGTATCTACGGCCACCGGGGTAAATTGTACCAGCAGGCTATCGGTAGTAAATGAGCCTGTTTTAGTTTTCAGCGTAAATTGCGGGATATAATAAGTGCCTGGCGTAAACGAAGTTACCGTATAATTATGCGTGATGGTTTCGGCCTGCGTGTTATTTTTATCAAACGAAGTATCGGGTTTTGCAGCGCTAACAAATTGAAGTTTGCCAACACTATCCGGCAGTTGCGGAAAGGTGATCTCAGTCTTAGCCTGTATATGCGCGGTAATGTGCAGCGTAGCCTGGTCGCCCATTGGGAGGGTGACCCTATCGACCGAAGCCTCAACTTTAATATCCTGTGCCTGGGCATTGGAGACCGAATACGTTAAAATTAGTATAAGAACTAATACGGTCCGATAAATATAGGGGTTAAAATATCGTTTCATGTTCTCACCGCCTGCTTTCACGTTTTTTAAATAGTGTCATTAGTGGTTTAACATAAGATTCATGGGTGCCGATGCCGGTATAATCCACGCCCGCCCGTTTAAAGGTGTTACCCAATTCGCCTTTACGTTTAAGTGCTGCCCATAAATAGGCATGGCGCACTTCTTTATTTGAAGTATTCACCCACTTCAGCTCGCCCGTTTCCTCGTCGGTCATGGGAATTAGCCCAAGGTCGGGGAACTCTTCTTCATGGCGGTCATATAACCTTAACGCGATAACATCATGCTTTTTATTGGCGATCTTCAGCTGATCCTCGAACGGCCCGCTCATAAAATCGGAGATCACAAAAGCTGTACTGCGTTTTTTAATGGCGCTGGTGAAATACCGTAATGCTTCGGCCACATTGGTGCCTTTATTTTCTGGCGTAAAATCTATCAGCTCACGGATGATCATCAAAATATGGCTGCGGCCTTTTTTTGGCGGGATGAACTTCTCGATCTTATCGCTAAAGAATATCACCCCCACCTTATCATTATTTTGTATGGCCGAAAACGCCAGCACAGCGCAAAGCTCTGTTGCCACATCCTGTTTTAATTGTACCTGTGTCCCAAAATTACCTGATGCGCTTACATCTATCAGCAGCATAACGGTCAGTTCGCGCTCCTCGTCGAAAGTTTTAACGTATGGATGGTTAAAACGGGCGGTAACATTCCAGTCAATGGTGCGGATCTCATCGCCCACCTGGTATTCACGTACCTCGCTAAAAGCCATACCACGCCCCTTGAAAGCAGAGTGATACTC